>Ga0031655_10000215_pt1 | contig 35970 bp, 33 predicted proteins | sample FrelakmetHBP12HB_FD_55187 | JGI IMG/M metagenome (GOLD analysis project Ga0031655, IMG submission 55187) | Freshwater lake sediment microbial communities from the University of Notre Dame, USA, for methane emissions studies -HBP12 HB | ecosystem: Environmental > Aquatic > Freshwater > Lake >... | reverse complement strand
TTCGAGCGCGGCACTGATGTTGACGTTATCCTGGATTTGATGATTCACGATCTGGACATTATTTTGAAATTTGTAAATTCTCCGCTTACCAGCGTGGAAGCCGTTGGAGTTGCTATTCTTTCCGATAAAATTGATATTTCTAATGTAAGGCTTTCTTTTGATTCTGGCTGCATCGCCAACATTACAGCCAGCCGCATCAGCGCCAAGACCATGCAAAAGATCCGTTTTTTCGGAGCGGAAGGATATCACTCAGTCGATTGCCAGAAACGGGAAATTTTATCTCTGGGCAAAAGAAAAAATGGAGCTGGTCAGCAGCAGATAATTCAAAATAATATCGAAGTGGGCAGTCATGATCCGTTGGAAGAAGAAATTCGCTGCTTTGTCAATTCTGTGGTCAACCGTACCCGACCGCTTATTTCAGGAGAAGATGCCCGCAAATCTTTGGAGCTAGCAACGGATATAATTCAGAAAATGAAAACCGCCGAGGTACCATAAAATGATTCCCATGGTTGATCTTAAAAGGCAATACCATGCCCTGAAAAGTGAAATTGATACCGCCATCGGGGACGTTTTAGAACAAACACAGTTTATTCTCGGCCCCAATGTCAGCAAGCTGGAAGAAGAAATTGCCACTTATCACGGTTTGCCTTATGCTGTAGGAGTGGCCAACGGAACTGATGCCCTGCTTCTGGCGCTTCGTGCCTGCGGCGTTGGGGCCGGAGATGAAGTCATTACAACTCCTTTTACCTTTATCGCTACAGCGGAAGTAATTGCCCTTTTAAATGCCGTTCCGGTTTTTGCGGATATCTGCCCAAATACTTTTAACATCGATTTCAATCAAATTGTTGACAAAATAACCCCAAAAACAAAAGCAATCATTCCGGTTCATCTATTCGGCCATCCAGCCGACATGGAACCCATTATGAAAATTGCTGAGAAATACAACCTTAAAATTATCGAAGATTGCGCGCAGGCTTTCGGCGCCAGATACAACGGCCATAAAGTCGGCATAATTGGCGATGCCGGATGTTTTAGTTTTTTCCCCAGTAAAAATTTGGCCGGTTACGGCGACGGTGGCATGGTAATCACGAAAAGCGAAGAGATAGCCAAGCAAATAAAAATGCTGCGTAATCATGGCAGCTCAGTGCGCTATCATCACCAAGCAGTTGGTTACAACAGCCGTCTTGATGAAATTCAAGCTGCTATCATTCGCATCAAATTAAATAAAATTGACCAATTTAACGCGTCACGCCGACAAAATGCGGCAGCTTATTGCGCCGCTATTAACAGAAAAGATGTTGTATTGCCTTTCGTTGATTCCGGTTGCGAACATGTATATCATCAGTTTACTATCCGCACGAAAAACCGTGATGTTCTGGCTAAAGCTCTTCAGGATAAAGGCATCGCCTCAGCCGTTTATTATCCCGTACCACTCCATCAGCAGGAAGTTTTTGTGAAGATGTATAATCTTTCAGTAAAATTGCCGCAGAGCGAAAATTGCGCGCGAGAAGTTCTTTCTCTGCCGATGTTTCCAGAATTGAATAAAGAAGAAATCGGATTTATTGCCGATGTAATTAATCATGCTTCCTGAAGAAAAAATGATCATTACAAAAAAAATTATAGAAGATAAAAAGGCTAAGACGGTCATGATTGTCGCCGGAGAAGCTTCCGGTGATATGCATGGCGCCAGTCTGGTCCGGGAAATGTTAATAATCGATCCGTCACTTAATTTTTATGGCATCGGCGGCAACAGGATGCAGGATGCCGGAGTTAAGCTTCTCGTTAATGCAGCACAAACAGCTGTTGTCGGCTTGACTGAGGTTATATCAAAATTTGGAACTTTATTCAGGATCATCCGGCAGGTAAAAAAATCTCTGGACGAAATGAAGCCGGAACTTGTCATTTTAATCGATTATCCGGATTTTAATTTGAATTTTGTCGCACCGGCAGCAAAAAAAAGGAATATAAAAATATTTTATTATATCAGTCCGCAAGTCTGGGCATGGCGCAAGAGCCGAATTAATAAAATTAAGAAATTAGTGAATAAAATGGCCGTCATTCTTCCCTTTGAAGTAGATACATACGCGGAAAAAGGGTTTGTAGTTGATTATGTGGGGCACCCCTTGCTGGATTTAGTGAAACCAGCCTATTCAAAACAAGAATCGCTAAAAATATTCAATCTGGATGAGAGCAAAACAACAATTGGACTTTTACCGGGAAGCCGGCAGTCCGAAGTAGTCAAATTATTACCAGAGATGTTGAGGGCAGCTGAAATTCTGGCACAGAAAATACAAAACGTGCAATTTATATTACCATTGGCCGACACTCTGGACGAGAAAACGGTTGCCGATATAATTTCCGGATTTACCATCAAAGTTAAAGTGATTTCCGGCCAGACTTACGATGCCATTTCCTGTTGCGATCTGGCCATTGTTGCCTCGGGGACGGCAACGCTGGAAACTGCTCTGTTGGGAATACCAATGATTATTATCTATAAGATATCTCCTCTTTCTTATTTTATCGGCAGATTTATCGTTAATGTTAAAAACATCGGCCTTGCCAATATTATTGCCGGTAAAACTGTAGTCCCGGAGCTGATTCAGGAAGATGCCAGTGGCAATCGAATTGCTGCTGAGGCGCTGGATATTTTAACGGATGAAGACAGAAAGCGGGAAATTATAAAAGAACTGGCGGCAATCCGCAGCAAGCTGGGCGACCCCGGTGCTGCAAGAAAAACTGCCCACCTTGCTTATGATATGCTATAAAGGAGTGTATGGAAACATTTAAACGTCTTTTAAAGCTCGCACGACCCTACAGTGTGCGCTTCGCCTTGGCCATTCTTTGCATGATCATTGCGGGTGGTTTGCAATCATCTCTGGCGCTGGTTTCAAAACCGGCTATTGACGAAATTTTTGTAAGTAAAAATATTGCGGGGTTGAAATGGATTCCCTTTGCTATTGTCGGCATTTTCCTGCTTAAAGGATTATGCACTTATGCGCAAAATATTTTAATGAGCTTCATCGGAATGCGAATCGTTACAGATTTGCGCAATAAACTCTACGACCAAATACAGAAGCAATCTCTGGCTTTTTTTACACAACATCCTACTGGCATTCTTATGTCACGAATTATGAATGATGTTATGGCCATTCAATCAGCATCGTCGGAAGCAGTGACCAGTATCATCAAAGACACCTTTGCGCTTCTTGCTTTGGTCTGTGTCATTTTTTATACCGATTGGCAACTGGCCATTATTGCCATGATTGTTTTCCCCGTGACCATTTACCCCATTACCAGATTTGGTAAAAAAATGCGCAGCGTGGCCACATCAACGCAAATAACGATGGGAACACTAAGCTCTCTTTTGCAGGAAACAATTTCCGGAACCCGTATTGTCAAAGCTTTTTGTATGGAAAAGTATGAAAGCAATAGATTTGCTGAGGAGAATGAACGTCTCTTCAAATTAAACATGAAGGCAGTTTCCGTTAATGCTATTTCCCACCCCTTGATGGAATTCCTGGGCGGACTGGGTATCGCTGCTGTAATCTTTTACGGCGGCTATAGCGTCGTAAAAGGCACTTCCACACCCGGTACGTTCTTTTCTTTTCTGGCGGCTGTGCTGATGCTCTATGAGCCGGTCAAAAGGCTGGCGAATGTCAATAATACGATCAATCAGGGAATTGCCGGTGCTGAGCGTGTTTTCAGTATAATTGATCTGGTGCCCGATATTAAAGATAAAGACGACGCCATCATGCTTCCGCCTGTCAGCCGTGGCATTGATATTGAAAACATTACGTTCAGTTATGAACAAACACCAGTATTAAAAAATATCACCCTGTCCATAAAAGCGGGAGAGGTAATCGCTTTTGTGGGTATGAGCGGGGGCGGCAAAACATCGCTGGTAAATTTAATTCCTCGTTTTTATGATGTAGCCTCCGGCCGCATCCTTATTGATGGCTATGATATTCGCGATGTAACTATACAGTCATTGCGCGGCCAGATGGCTATTGTCACACAGCAGACAATTCTCTTTAATGATACCGTAAGAAACAATATTGCTTATGGAGATATCGATCGCACGGATGATGAAATCATCAGCGCGGCCAAAGCAGCCAACGCTCACGATTTTATCGTGAAGCTGCCCAACGGATATGATAGCAACATCGGTGAATTGGGCACAAAGCTTTCCGGCGGGGAAAAGCAACGCATGTCGATAGCCCGGGCACTGCTCAAGAATGCACCGATTTTAATTCTTGACGAGGCTACATCCTCGCTGGACACGGAAGCGGAAATCGAAGTGCAGGATGCACTCGATAATCTCATGAAGGGACGTACCACGCTGGTAATTGCTCACAGGCTTTCTACAATACGTAATGCCGATAGAATCATTGCTTTAGTCAATGGACAAATCCTCGAAGAAGGCAACCATGAAATCCTGATGGAGAAAAAAGGCGAATATTTCCGTTTGTACAATTTACAGTTTAAAGATGAAGGAAATGGCAATGATAGACTGGCAAAGGATGCGGAATGATGACGGAAGCATCAGCCGTTACACTGTAATCAAAATAATAGCATCCGCAATTTCTTTGCCTTATCGTCTGATTATTACTTTTCGCAACTGGTTTTACGATAAAAAGATATTTGCCGTTGTAAAACTTCCCTGTCCGGTGATCAGCGTCGGCAATATTACCGCCGGCGGCACGGGTAAAACTCCCTGTGTGATCATGCTGGCGCGAATGCTGCAATCGCATGGTTTTAAACCGGCAATTTTAAGCCGTGGTTATGGCGGCAAAAACAAAAAAACAGTGAATATCGTTTCGGATGGTAAAAATATTTTACTGGATAGCAAAACCGCCGGAGATGAGCCATTTTTGATGGCGCAATCGCTCCGAAGTATCCCCATTATCGTCGGGCCCCAAAGAATAAAAACAGGTAGCGCAGCAATAAACCGATTCGACGCGAATGTGCTAATTTGTGATGACGCCATGCAGCATAGGCAAATATTTCGGGACATTAATCTGGTTTTATTAGATAGCCAGGATCCGCTTGGCAATGGCCATGTCCTGCCGCGGGGAAAACTACGTGAACCAATAGCAGGTCTTAAAAGAGCCAGCGCCTTTTTGCTTACGCGCACCGACGAAACATCTAAGGCAGACAACATCAACAACAAATTGACCCAAATCGGAAACATTCCCATCTTTACCAGCATTCATAAACTTAAAGATGTGATCAAAGGGGATTATAGTGATAAGTGGCCGATTTCCGGCCTGAAAGGGAAAAAGGTCTGCGCATTTTGCGGTATAGCTAAGCCCGATTCATTTAAGAAATCACTGCTTGCTGCCCAGGCGCATATTTTATCATTGGATACTTTCCCCGACCACCACAACTACAACCGGGCTGAACTGGAAATAATCAAAAACAAGTTTTATGATTATAAAGCTGATTTAATAATTACAACTCAAAAAGATGGCATGCGCCTGCAAAACTTCGCCGAGTTTTTACGCATAATATACATGATGCGCATTGAGATGGAAATTACTCCCTCGCGGGAATCATTCGATAGTTTTATTTTGGATCGTCTAGCGGCAGCAGTAGTCAATTCTGCTTCGGCCAAAAGCAATTAATGTTTAGTTCCCTTAAGGTTATTTTGTGAAGATAAAATTGATAATTTTTTTAATAGGAATAATCCCCATAAGCGTAAGAAAGCTAATTGCCTTTTTTATAGCCAAATTATTTTACTATCTTTCTTTGAAACATCGCCTTATCGCTATTCATAATTTAATGCGCTCTTTTCCGGATAAATCTTTGGAAGAAATCATTGGCATTGCTAAAGAATCATATCTGAGCGTTGCTTTGGTTTTGGTTGAATTTTATGATATTCCATCTTTAAACAAAGATAATCTCAATCAACTGCTTACTATCAGAGGTCTGGATAATTACACAAACGCATGTAACGAAGGAAAAGGAGTATTGCTTTTTGGCGCTCATTTTGGCAACTGGGAAATAGGCAATGCCGCTTTGGCTATATTGACACGGCCATTATCCTTTGTTTATCGAATTCTTGACAGCCGGCTTTTAGAAGGCATTATCACAACTGTGCGTGCCTCCTGCGGCAATACTTCTCTTCCCAAAGAAAACGCCATGCGGCAAATGATTCGTCTGCTAAAACAGGATAATACCATCAGTATCCTAATTGATCAAAATGTCGCCTGGTACGGGGGCGTATTTGTCGACTTTTTCGGCCGGAAGGCATGCACCACATCCGGCCTGGCCCTGCTTGCCATGCATACGCAAGCACCTGTACTGCCCTTTTTCACCAGCCGCCTGCCTGATGGTAAATATTTATTAGAGATAGGGGGAAAAGTTGAAATTATCAGTTCAGAAAATCACGAAGCTGATATATTAATCAATACGCAGAATTTTACTAAAATTATTGAAGAGCATATTCGTCAATATCCCGAACAATGGTTTTGGGTACATCAGCGCTGGAAGACAAAGCTCTGCCAGGTAAAACAAAGAGGTTAAAATATTGATTCTTGGAAAAAGCAAAAAACTGCCACGAGAAGGCATTAATAGTATTCTTATTCGCGGTACTAACTGGATTGGCGATGCCATCTTGACAATACCTGCCATGGCTTCCATCCGAGCCACGTATCCGCATGCCCATATTGCTGTTCTGGTTAAACCATGGGTGGCCGATATCTATAAACTTTTTTCTGATGTGGATGAAGTAATTATCTATGAAGATAAATATGACACTCCGGCAGGAGTATTTCGTCTCGCCAGTATGCTCAAAAATAAAAACTTTGACGCGGCAATTCTTCTGCAAAACGCTATTGAAGCGGCAATTATTACTTTTATGGCTAGAATTCCTCTGCGCGCCGGTTATAACTCGGACGCCCGCGGTCTTCTTTTAACTCATAACGTAAAAAGGACTAAAGAAATAAGAAAAGTCCACCAGATTGAGTATTATTTAGAAATGGTTAAGGCTTTGGGTTGTGTTTCCGTGGATCGTGAAATGCGGCTCCCAACCAGGATCAATCTTCAGGATGCCCGAAACATTGTACAAAAATATATACCGGAAACAAACAAGGATATTATCGGAATCGCTCCGGGAGCCACATATGGACCGGCCAAGAGATGGTTTCCGGAGAGATTTGCCGCCGTGGCAGATAAGCTAAGCGATAGTTTCCCTTTGCAGGGAATTCTCCTGGGCAGTAAGACTGATTGGGAAACGGCAGAAGAAGTTAGAAAGACGGCGCGCACTAAATTAATTAACCTTGCCGGCAAAACAAATCTTCTGGAAGCAATTTACTTAATCTCACAGTGCCGTTTATTCATTAGTAACGATTCCGGACTTATGCACATTGCGGGCGCGCTGAACATTCCAACTGTGGCTATTTTCGGCTCAACTAATCCCATTACTACGTCACCTGCCGGGAATAAGACAACTATCGTTCATCAAAACGTTTCCTGCAGTCCCTGTCTTGAAGAAACATGTCCGACTGACTTTCGTTGCATGAAACTAATATCCGTGGAAAATGTTTTTGCGGCGGCTCAAAATATATTAAATAGATAGTTGAGATTATTTTAATGGGAAAAATTATTGCTGTCTTTCTCGACAGAGACGGAACAATTAATGAAGAGGTAGGCTATCTCGATAGCCTGGACAAACTCAAGATTATTCCTGCTGCTTATGAAGCAATTCGATTGATTAATAAAAGCTGCATGAAGGCAATTGTGGTTACCAACCAGGCCGGTGTAGCCAGGGGATTTTTCACCGAAGATTTTGTCCGGCAAACCCATGAAATCATCCAGGCCGCTCTGCTTCAGAAAAAAGCAAGTATTGATAAATTTTACTACTGCCCGCATCATCCATCGGAAGGAAAAGGAATCTACCTGCAAAATTGTAACTGCCGTAAACCATTACCGGGCATGTTACTGCAGGCCGCTGATGATTTAAATATAGAGATGGGAAGCTCTTATATGGTAGGAGACACATATCGCGACATGGAGACAGCGAAAAAAGTGGGAGTTAAAGGGATTTTAGTAAAGACGGGATATGGCCGGGAAGTGTTGCAAGATGTTGGTCCTGATGTGGCGACATCCGAGAACAAGCCTGATTTCGTCGCGGAAGATATTCTGGAAGCGGTAAAGTGGATAATGAAAGATAGGATCAAGTGAATATACTAATCGTAAAACTGAGCGCAATTGGCGACGTAATTCATACACTGCCTTCCCTTGCGGCGCTGCGCCATCTTTATCCTGACGCCCATATAACCTGGGTGGTGGAAGAAGCAGCGGCAGATATAGTTAAAAACCACCCATATCTTAATGAAGTTATAGTTTCACGGCGCAAAAGCTGGTCCAAAGATATTCAAAAGAGTAAAATTCTTAAGCCCTTGTTTAACATGCGCTCATTGATAAAAGAACTGCGGCGGCGGCGCTACGATCTGGTGATTGATTTCCACGGCCTCTTTAAAAGTTCTATTATTGTTTTACTTAGCTCGGGCGATCGGAAACTAGGCTATGATTCGTTGCAGGAATTAAGCGGCTTATTTCTTAATGAAAAAATCCCCGAAGATATGAATAAACACGCAGTTGACCGCTACCTTGATTTTCCTCGTTATCTGGGCGCGAAGATAGATAATGTTGAATTTATTCTACCTCAAAGCAACGATGCCGAAGCAAAAATTCAGCTCTTGATGAGTAAATTCAAGCTGGGTGATAAAAAATTTATCGCCATTAATCCTATCGCTTATTGGGAGACCAAACTCTGGGATGATGAAAATTTTGCCAGGCTGGCTGATTTGATTAAAGAAAATCTGAATCTAAAAGTTGTTTTTACGGGAAGTGAGAAGAGCACCATTGAAGGAATTACTTCAAAGATGAAAACAGAAGGAATAAATTTAGGAGGGCGGACATCTCTTTCTGAACTTGCCTATATTTACAAAAAAGCGCGATTTGTAATTACAACTGATTCCGGGCCAATGCATTTGGCTGCCGCGGTCGGAACTCCCGTCATTGCCCTGTTTGGGCCTACCGATCCGGTAAGGACAGGGCCATACGGTGAAGGGCACACTATAGTCCGGACGGAACTGCCATGCAGCCCTTGCTTTTTAAAAAAATGCCCGACAAAAAAATGTATGAAAGAAATCTTTCCCGAACAAGTATTCGCAGCAGTAGAAAATAAATTAACAAAGGGGTGACATATGTCTTTAAACAAACAGCTCCTGGAAATTTTAGCCTGCCCTCAATGTCATGGAAAGGTTCGTTTAGATGAAAATTTAAGCGGCTTAATTTGCGATAAGTGCAAATTACTTTACGAAATTAAAAATGATATTCCGATAATGCTTGCGGAAGAGGCAAAAAAAGTATCACAAATATAATGATGGCTTTCAAAAACAATTCCAGAGTCGATGCCACTGCGCAATTTAATAGCTTATATCTTTTTTTTAAGGAAATTTTTTACGATTATTGGCACAATCAAAATTTTTGATAGTGCCATATATATTTGAAATAAAATTCCCAATGCACTTACTTTTATATTGTATTTAATCGCGCTATAACCGGTAAATACACTTTCCTGAATTGTCAGTTTATTTTCATATAGAGAAGTGTACACCGTATTAAAAAAAATCTCCATTTGATAATCAATTTTGATTCTTGGATAATAATCGTAAAGCATCCAATGAGCAATTAACTGATCGCTATTGCTGATTTTATAATCCGGATATTTTTTATATACAGGATCTTGGGGAAGCGGCAACGACTGAGCATTGTTTTTTACTGTATCATAACGTTCAAGAGACTTTATCAGGAACTCCTTATAAAATCTAGTTTTCACTATAAAAGCTCCGGAGTTGAGGAATTTCCATTCACTTTTGGCCAACCTTATTTCATGGTCTTTCCATTTATCAGTAATTGCGTAATTCCCTGTTGTTATTAATCCATAATCGGGATAATAATTTTTTTCTCCATTAAAAAGCATGTCGCAATCCATTGTTTTAAATTTTTCCACAGCCTCATAAGGATCACGCAGGACAATAACGTCAAAACTATCCAGAGCCATCACGTACGGCGTATTGATAGAATCAATAATTTCCAACACAGTAGTAATTTTATTTACATTCAGCCAGTTCTTCAAACCCTTCCCGAGCACTAAATAATCTAATCCCAGTTTTTCCAATGATTCTTCACAACATCCTTTTATGCCTGTAGAATTCCAGGTAATTATGGTTACTTCATCCTTTATTTCCTTTCTGCATAAGCTCGGGGCTTCCCTTTCCCAATTTTTTACTATCAGCATCCAATAGGGATTAATTGCCATGTGAATGTGTTTTTTTTCCATACCATGCATTAATCCAGGCGCATGAACAAAGATGGGCGTAGTGGCGTAGATATTATTTATTATATACATTGCTGGTCCTTTATTGCCGTTTCTATCTCTATAATCGAAATATTTAAAGAGGTAATAACAGAAGATTCATGAGTTGGTAATATTACTTCTCGAATATTTTGTTCCTGCATTGCATCTAATTGTATGCCATTCATTGTTGCCCTTGTTGCAATGTACGCATATTTATGCTAAACTAAAAAGTAGTCGATAAGTTGTTGGTAATTCTTTCTGTCTGGTTGTTATTTATGTTCGACCTTCTTTGACCGACAAAATACTGACTGCCAATCTTTAAATATCCCACTCGTGCCAAATGCTATTAAATTAACCTGTGAAATACGAAATCTTTTTAAAAAGAAATTAATTGCATAAATCAAATGATAAAAATTATCGAAAGATTATATTACATATTGGCTGTTATTATAACCGAACCATTCCAATTTATTATCAGAAAAAATCTGACAAAAAAGATTTGGGATGATTGGTTTAATAATACAAATAATAACCAAGCATTTCAGAAGTTAGCTATTAGAAAAGTTATCAAATGCGCCTTAAAAACAAAATATTATAAATCATTACAAGCTGATGAAAAATTAATATCAAATCCTCAGTTAAGTGATTTCCCCATCATCTCTAAAGATGACATAAAAAATGATGCAGATAATTTTATAAATACAAATAAATGGATTGCTCATACAAAAAAGAATACAGGAGGAAGCACCGGACGACCATTTGAATTCTATGATAGCTTATATACAAGGCAATTAGAATTAGCACATCAGACCTTTTTCTATAATAGGTACCGGTGTAGTAAAGGGAAAACTATATATAGTTTTGACGGTGTAAGAATAAGCAATCGGCTAAAACAAAAAAATATTTTTTGGAAAAGAAGATTAAGAAATTCCCCTTATGGCTCACTGCGAATGGCAGCAATTGAACTCAACCACAGCACGGCAATTCACTATATAAACAAAATACTAAGATCTAAGCCATCATTTATAAGAGGCTATCCATCTTCTATAACATTAATAGCAGAGATAGTTACCATTATGAATCTGCAAGACAAATTTTCATTCTTAAATGGAATAATGTTGAGTTCAGAGAAAATTGAAGAATATCAAATCGAAAAGATTAGGCAGGCTTTTGGATGCCCTGTTTTACCGCAGTATGGCATGACAGAAGCATGCGCTTTTGGATTTACTAACTCAAACGAATTACTTTATTACTGTTCACCATTTTATGGAATTACAGAAATATTAGATGATCATGGTAAACATGTTGCAGAAGGCGACATAGGTGAAATCATACTTACTTCCTTTGGCAACACATACCAGCCATTTCTCAGGTATAAAACTGGAGACATAGCGCAATATGGTGGAGCAAAAAATGGATTCACTGTACTGACTAAACTAATGGGCCGTATTCAGGACTATATTATTGGCTCTGATCATTCAAAAATCATGCTCATCGGTTTGATATTCGGCGCACACTTATCTGCCTTTAAAGCAATTAAAATCTGGCAAATAATTCAATCAATCCCAGGTCAAATTGAATTAAGGATACAACCGGAGATTAATTGGAATAAGCGTCTTGAATCAGAAATTATAGAAATACTTAACTGCAATAAGAAAATCCAAGTTAAAATAATCTATACTGACCAATTTGTTTTAACTAGCACTGGAAAAAGACATTTTGTTGTTCAAAACATTAAAATATAAAAGGAGAGGTTTTGTTTATCGTTAAATTACAAATTATCGGATAGCTACGTTTCCACATCATTTCAATTATTTCATCAATCACTGGGGATAAATGACTTTGCAACATTCTAGACACTCTTTAGTTCATTGAATATTTTTTTATAAAATCTATTTTCTCCTGCGATAATTCCCAACCCCTCCTACATTTCCCGTAATCTCTCAGCCCTATAGATTTCAAATAAATTTTGGGGTACATGCGCATGGTCTGGAGAAGAAAAATCTTGACATAATATTTTACTATCGAAATGAAATACTTCACGTCAGCCTGAATGATTCTTTCATCTTTAAGTTCTTTTAATGTTTGCAAATGCGCTAAATTGCAATCAATCGCTTTCCTTAAATTAATTTCCCGGTCCTCTTGATAAATTGTCAACGCATCTTCAAACCACAATCCCTTATATCTTAACGAAAGCATCCATAATATTTTAACATCTTCACCAATACCACCAATACCTTTAGTTATTTTGTATTTGATTTTTTCTGCAATCTCTCTCTTCAATGCCAGCGTTGGATGAACAAACCCTCTGGACAGACAACCGGATGGGGCATGGAAACCTCTGGTACCTTTTATTCCCATACTATTACTTACCACAACCGCATATGAACAGAAGAAATCATAGTTCTGAAGTCTTGCCTGTTCAATAATTCCAAGACGCTCCGGGAAATTCAGATCATCAATATCCCAGATGACAATCCAATCACCCTTTGATTCCTTAACTGCCAGATTACGAGCATATCCACGGCCTTTATTATTTTTGTATGAAAATAAACGAATGCGCGCGTCATCAATTCCTTGAACAATTTCGGCTGTACGATCAGTTGAACCGTCATCAACAACTACCCATTCCCAATTTGTAAATGACTGCAATAGCAGATTATTATAACATCGAAAAATAAAATCAGCGCCATTGTGAACAGGAGTTGTAATCGAAAGAATTGTACTCTTATTCATGCTTTGTCTCTCTGATTTCCAATCGTATGAGATTCATGAACATCTAAATATACCTGGTCATTTCTTTAATTATTTTTAAAAATGAAATCATACCAAGATCTCTATACTTCGGCTTAGAGCCAAACACATTTATGTGATATTCAATAAATTTATTCTTGTAGGGATGTGCATTTCTGAACTGCCACGGTTTGGAATTTGTCGTAAAATGAATAATTGATGGACTTTTTATAGCTTCATTAATTTCATCTTTACTATAGCATATATGCCGGTTATTCGAATAGTAAAAACTGTTTTGCATATTCCATTTAGGAGCTAATGATAACCATTTATCATAAAGAAGAACATTTAATGCAGTTTGATCATGAAGCGTAAGCCTATATGAATTTTCTTTCAGAAAATATAATGCCTTTTCTTCTACCTTTTCATTTCTCCATTTATCAAGATTTATAAGCATAACTCCAGAATTAAATATTTTACTCCCTTTAGGTATAACTAAATAGCCGTCATAATTATTTACAGGATTGCCCACGGCATAAAGATATGTATTGTCGATATCCTTTGTCCACAGCTCTTTTATATCATTAAGCACAATCAGGTCACAGTCCAAAAATAAATTTCCCCGTTTACTAAGCAAGGTCGGCAATTGGATTTTTAAATAAGCAGCATGGCAAAAATGACCATGTGATTTAAAATCGAGGCACTTAGTGTAATCGCCTTGAATGAATTCTATTTTGCATCGAAATCTGTTTATTAAATCGACCAGGACAGCTTTATCTTCTTCTTTTATCCCGCAATCAATTATGTAAAACGATATTGGCAAATTGCTTTTATGATTAATTAAAAGTGAGCTAATCATCACAATCATGCAGCTTGCGTATCCCTGATCAGATACGCAAGCTATGTTGATTTCTTCAGTCATTTGTTATACTTTTCATTTATGATGTTTTTTCTAAAACACGAGCTATCACAGTTAAAATAATATAAAAATATTCCACCTCGTGTAGTATATTTTTATTTTGAAATAATAACAATTGCTCTTATCGCCGACTGAGACAAGTTACAATTTGATTGTTTTTGAATACCGAATATACTATTCCAGCAAACATACGAAGCTGACATAAATATGAAACTCCCAAAATGGCTATTGTCTTGCTTTTCATCTCACGATTACTATGGCCTAAGATAAGCGCTTTCCAAATTATTTGGGATGGTATAGGAATAAACAGGCGTACAATTCTATAAATATATTGAACATATGCCCTACCCTTTACTCCACTGAACGGAGCGGACTTTCCTATCCACCAATTCCTTTTTAAGTATCTCAGCAAAATTTCTGGCCGCGTACGAACTTTTCACGCTATTTTTATTTTCTAAGATAACCGGGTACTTTTTTACTATGTCTCTTGTTTGATCTTGTGAACCATTGTCCACAATGATAATTTCGGTATGACTCTGCGGGTAATCCTGCGCCAGTATGGCTGCTAATAATTTCTCGATGGTCTTTTCGCCGTTTCTGACGGGGACAATAACGCTGACCATCGGACATTGTCTATTTTTTTCTCATTCATAGTTACTTCACGTCGACACCTTGCATGAGAGCTTTGCACAACAATCTAATCGTCTTACCGGTGAAGCGCCTTATTATGGGTTTCCTCAGCTTGCAATAATGCTGCTATTTGCATGGGTTAGTTTTAATTTTTGAATTCCGCCAAATTTTTTCCCAGCCTAAATCGGCGAAACAGGGGCCCTGTGTTGCCTCTGTAAACGTAATGCCATTATGCCTTCCATTCCACTCCATTAACTTAACATTATTGTTCCTGTCTATAATCACATCCCACCCAATGCATCGCACATACGGCACTGCTTTATGGAGCTCTATAACAGTAGAAATGCACTTGCCGAAACCGGGTATTTTTCTTCCCGCAAATACCACTTTGGTGTCCGGATGTTTATCAATGGCAAGCCAATTGGTCAAATACCCTTTTGCATCAAGTTCACCGCTTGCAAGATCAATTGGAATTCGAATTTGAGATGCAGACTTGACATGTGTATCTGCATTGCGGCCAACCCGCAAATAGCATGCTCGAACAGAAGCAACCCCCCTGTCGTCAAGTATAGAAGTTATGCGTAAAGTAGCAACGGAATTTGAAATCAGTTCATCAAAAAATTGATGCTGCGTAATATAATCCTGAAAAACACCATTTCCCAAGCTTTGTATTATTTTTGTGTCGAAAGAAGTTTTATCGAAAAAGAAAACCCCACGCCCTTGCAGAGAATTATCTACCTTGAATACAACCACTTCTGAATTGTTAAAAAGAATATTTTTAATGACTTTTTCACCGAGAACTTCGTATCTATTCGAAAGCCACAATCCGTTTACGAAATAGCATATATCCGGGAACAGATCACTTCCAAATAACTTTTTTGCTAATAGTTTTAGATTAGAAACATTCCCATAATCCCCCTGCGCTGCGGGAACAACAACCTTGCCATAATAATTATCCGGAATCCAACCTTCTTTAAAACTTTCAGTCATCGCGCCATACACATAAAGCCACGGAGCATAGCCACGCCATCCGAGAACTTCTTTCGCATACTCATCTGATAGCCTTATGATTTTCGGATCCAGTTTTCCTTTTATCGATTCTATATTATTAAGAATATCGTATGCTTGTTGCTTGTGACTTAGATGGTATCGATAGTTGGAGGCTAAGTTAATGATATTTTTGATCCTAAATGCTAGCTTCATGATAATTCGCCTTGTTGTAGCATAACGTTAGAAATAAGATTTTGTCTCGCAATAGGTCATCGGATCTTTGTGTAACATATCCTTTATGGTTAAGTGCTAACGACCAAGCTCACGGGCGGCAATGGGGCGCAGCGGAAACTACCGTTGAACCTTGGACAGTGCTATTTTTACAAGCTTCTTTAAAGGCTGAAAAAGCAAACGGCTAATCCGACTCTGGAAACGACGACTCAGAGGGATTCGCCAGCCGAGACCTTCCTCGATTGTATACAAGCAAGGATTACAGGTGCCACAAGGTTGCGCATTTCTTGGATTATGACAAAACCAAGTAACGCCCATAATGTCATCCGTACCTTGAGTTCTCGCAATACTTGCCATTTCCAGTTTGGTTAAGCCAAGGATTGGGAATGTGAAATACCGGAATAGCGTGTATTCGTTTGTGCTGGAATACTGTTTGTCTATCTGAAGTACTTTTTCAGAGTTGTTACTAACCACCGCCACCATATTCGCGATTGCCGCATGCGCCTTATCGTCATTATGAATACATAGTTGAAGATTGGAGATACTTCGTTCTTCGCAGAAACGTGCTAACCATTCGTATTGGCTTCCTATAAAGCATTTCTTAAGGATTGCATTATATGATTCCGTTATTTCTGAATGATGAGATATATCGGACACGGAGTAATACTGGGTTGGTCCAAGCAACTCTCTTATATGCGCAAAGCGCTTCAAAAGCAGCGATTTAATATTCTTAATGCTGAGTAGCTCAACACCGGTAGACCGTCGGTCTTCATCAATCAGGTAATATGGTATCACGCGCCGCTTCTGCACGATCAATAACTGAAGAAGTTGAAATGTCGAATCCCACCCTCCTGTCCATAGTATTTTTGCTGGCTCTATATCAGGGGAATCTTTAGTCATAGTGGTTTCCCTTCGTCTATCGAAAAGATCATTGGCCCACGAAAAGCTGGTCCGGTGGATTGTTCAGCCTTTTTGCTTATACACATTCCGCAATAACAGAAAAACTGACCCCACAAAATGTGGGGGTTTTGTAAAGCTTATGACCCTTGTCACAAAAATCGCCAACATCACACTTATCTTTCCAGCACCCAATGGGTTGGGCGCTGTTGATAATGAGCCTGACCAAATGATCCACCCTTGCCGGACATCTCGGTAATCAGCGTAGTGCCTGTCCGCGGGCCACTGCCTACAATATGTATCCTTTTCATGCTATCCGCCTTAGTATAAGAATGATTGAATAATAGGGTATTTCATATAAGCAGCATTGACTATAAAAAGTACATTTTGAATTTATTAGATAGCCTGTATCTGTACTTTTATTATTTATAGAAAATCCCCTTCAACTAATCAAGGGCAAATATCCAATTGTCCTTCCATATTTTATTTTTATATAAATTAATAAATATACATTCCAAAAAATCAGACTGGACATCCCGGCCAAAGCTGCACCGTAAATGCCAAAGCTAGGAATAAGTATCAGGTTCAGAATCACATTAATAACTGCCGCCATAAACATTACATTACGAAGCACAATCTGATGACCGGTCATGTTCATAAAAATAGCAGTTGAGCCGGAAATCGAGTTTACTAATTGACCAAGTGCAAGGAAAAACATTGCCCAGTAAGCGACCGTGAAATCAGGCCCGAACAGCAGAGAAAGTACTGGTTTCCCGAATAGAATTAAGAAGAAAAGTATAGGAATAGTAGTCCAAAAAATAAGCTTGGTTGATTTTTGGGCTATATGGAAAAGTTCATCCATTTTATCGTCATTATATAGTTCTGAATATTTGGGCGCGGCCATGGTGTTGATAGCTGACAAGACAAAACTGGTCAAGGATGCCAGCCTGACGGCAACTGAGTAATACCCCACTTCCGCTTCAGGCCGGTATATACCAAGGATGATTACCCCGGTTTGATCAATTATAAAAATCATAGTGGAAGTAAAAAGCATGGGCAGGGAAATGGCCAGAATATTCTTCAACGGCATTTGATGGACAATGTCATTTGCCCCTGTTTTGATCTTAAATGCCCTGTCCATGATCCATGCCCCGGCCAGCGCTGTAACAGCCATGGTCGCGAACATGGCATAAATGGGATTGTCCCGGTGAAAAAAGAAAATGGTTATGGGGATCAAGATGAGCAGTTTGGTAAGTGAAGGCAACAACTGCATGAAGGCAAATACACGGATCAGGCGCAGCCCGCGCATAGCCTGAGTGTTTAATTGCGTAAGCGAAATGAACACGATAAACACTGCGGCTAAAGCAAAATAAAATCTAAGGTGCAATTTGGAAAACACGGTTTCCGCAATAAATCCTGAGGCAAAAAAAAGCAGGCTCCCTGTTAGCACAGAGATACCGGCCACAAAGTACTGGGTCTTCCGATAGACTTTAAATGCTGATGTGGGCGAATATTTGACCAGATGCTCCGGGATAAGGCGAAGGATGGATGTGTCTGTACCCAAAACCGTAAAAATGGTGGCCAATGCGAGAAATGAATTAAGCACTGCCACAATGCCCAGCACTTCTGCACCATAAGCTCTGGCAATGATGATGCTGGACACCACACCGATACCTGCGGCAATAACACGTGCAGATAGAGCCCAAGACGCGCCGGTTAAAATCTCAGAGAATTTCTTATCTGAAATCAGATTTTGGATTTTTCGTTTGAAAAGATCAATCATTAATAGCAGCCATCCAGTTTTATGGAGTATCCCGGTTTATTGCGCAAGCCTTTATCAGTGAATAACACCTTCCTTTTTAATAACCTTAAAAACCGTTTTCCATAAAATACTGAGATCAAAAAAGAAAGATTGATGTTTAAAATAATATTCATCATATGCTACTTTAACCGGAATCGGCAGATCGTCTCTGCCATTGATTTGCGCCCAACCGGTAATGCCGGGCACAAGTTTGGATATTTCTTTTTGATCTCTCAGATTGATCAAATCATCCTGATTGAACAGCGCCGGCCGCGGACCGACAAAACTCATGTCGCCTTTCAAAACACTCCAAAGTTGAGGCAATTCATCAAAACTCGTCTTGCGTAAGAATGCTCCCGGCGCTGTTACATAATTATCAGCGTTTTGCAAAAGATGCGTCGCCACTGCCGGAGTATCTGCGCGCATAGTGCGAAATTTAGGCATGGGAAATATCCGGTTGTTTTTACCCACCCGGTCCGACCAGTAAATAACAGGGCCTCGCGAAGTAAGCTTGACCGAGATTGCTATGATCAAAATCGGCAGCGCCATAATGGCTGTTAAAATCAGGGCTAATGTAAAATCAAAAATGCGTTTCACTTATTTCTATACCAGTTAATAGTTTCTTTTATTCCTTCCGCCAAAGAAAACGGCGGCTGCCACTCCAGTACTGTTTTTATTTTACTAATATCTGCATAAAGAGAATTGCATAGCCTATTGATTTCGGCTTCATGCCCGGTTATTTTCCCCGCTAATTTCAGGAGCGATTCAGGCAGGTAAAAGAGATACGGTTTTTTCTTTAAGGCAGCCGCGATCATGCCGATAAGTTCTTTGGTGGAAACATTTTCTCCATCGCTCAACAAAAATGTTTTTTCGCCTGCTTCAGCGCAATTAATACATTTGATTACGGCATCTACCAAATTACCGACATAGATAATGCTGCGCTTGTTTTTGATTCCGGCCAAAGGCAGCGGTATTTGCTTATCCACCAGTTTTATTAAGCGCAAAAAATTCTCTTTAACTCCCGGCCCATAAACTAAAGGTGGCCGCAATATGACCAGTTTCATATCCGTTTGCCCGGCAATTATTTGCAAGGTCTGTTCGGCCTGCCATTTACTGCCAACATAAAGATTTTGTGGTCTCGGTTCATCTTCCTCTGTATAAGCATGTGCGTCACCTTCTCCATGCACTTTCACTGTACTCATGTAAATAAAACGTCTTACTCCCGAAGCTGCGGCCATTTTTGCCAGACGTTCACTGCCATAAACGTTAATTTCTCTGCACGCCACAAGCGGGTTTACAGGCAGCACCTGTACTGCATTGTTCCAGGCGGCCAAATGTATTACTGTATCAACATTAGTTAACAAGTTTGACCAGTCTGTATTTGAATTGATGTCATCTATTACGGCAACCTCGGAAGCGGGAATACTTTCCTTTGTTATCGAATCATTGCGTATAACCGCTCTTACCGCAAATCCCTGCGTAAGCAGCGCGGCGCAAACAGCGCGGCCGATGAATCCAGTTGCTCCGGTAACAAGAACAAATGAGTTATTACCCATGAAACAATATACTTCCCTTTTATAAAAACAGCGGAATCATTTCCAATTCAACTTTGCTTGCGGCCTGCCAAGTAATTGAAAGATTTTAATGAAATACTTGGAATACACTTTAAAATAATTTGTCTTAATCCCATTATCGGAGCAGGCACGCACAATTTCTTTATTTAAAATAAAATTACTTTTTATGTTTCTTGTGCTTACTCCTTTTGTCCTCATTTTAACAAAAACTTCAGGAATGTAACTATAAGAAATTCTGTATTTGCCAAGAAATCTTGTCAGCAATTCATAATCGGCAGCGATCTTATAGTCGGTCCGAAATAAACCATACTTTTCATAAATGAAACTCTTGACAAAAAATGCCGGATGCGCGGGCATCCAGCCAAAAGCGAATTTATCGGGATTAAAATGAGCGGAATTATAGTAGCGTACAATTGTTGCCGGGTTATTTCTTTTTACATAAACCAAATCGGCAAAAACAGAATCAACTTTTTTTGTTTCAAATTCTTTTACTACAGAGGAGATAACATCGCTATTATAATAGAAATCATCTGAATTAAGAATGCCGATAATGTCGCCTGTAGCCATGTTAATTCCTTTATTCATTGCATCGTAGATTCCACTATCCGGCTCACTTACCCACTTGGATATATATTTTTCGTATTTCCTGATAATCCCGATGGTGCCATCCGTCGATCCCCCGTCAATGATAATGTATTCGATATTCCGATAGCTTTGACTAATGACACTATGGATGCAATCTTCGATAAAAGCTCTATTGTTAAGAACAACCGTGATAATGGATATTTTCATCAATCCCATTCATATTAACTTATTTATTCAACATTTGTTCTACAGCATTTTGAACCTTGGCCAGTGTCAGAGTTTCCAGACATTCACTTCGTTCTGTACCATTACAACCCTTTTTATAACAGGGTGAACAATCCATTTCCGGCACCACAACTTTGTTTTTCTCCCCCGGCGGAGCCCAATCACGCCAATCGGACGGCCCGTAAATAGTTAATGTCGGCGTGCCCACTGCCGCAGCTATTTGCGGAGCGGCGCTGTCCACTCCAATATGCAGGCGGCTCATCTGCAAAAGGGCGGTAATTTCACTAAGCGTTGTTTTACCAGCCAGATTATACATGGGAGACGGCGCTTCAGACACTAAATCATAAGCTCGCTGATATTCCGTTGCCGAGCCGACAATTACTGAAGGCATTGCATACTTTTGCCAAATGAATAATGCCAGTTGCCGCCATTTTTCCATACCCCATTCTTTGTACGTCCAGCGCGAAAATGGATTAATGCTTACCCAACCACATTTTGACTCTACTTTTTCCATATCTAATATACATGCTGTTTTTTTCTTTAACTCTTCGGTAACAAATATTTGAGGAATATTGGTTGCTTCTTTTATGCCGAAGCCACGAACAATTTTCAGTGATTGTTCCGCGGCTCCATAAATTCTTTCCTTTTCCGGCAATGGTTCAACAAGATGAGTAAAAGCTCTGTTGCGCAATTTCAAACCCGGATAATATAAAGCCGCTCTAATTTTAGCGTGAATCAAATAAGACATAATGGTCCCGCGGTCATCAGCTCGCAGGTCAAAGAAAAGATCGAATTTCTTCCGGTGCAATTTTACCAGTTGCAGGAAATCTTTTAACGCTCCTTCTTTTCCTATTTGATAAACTTGACTGATATGGGGATCGGCCAAAAGCAAATCACCATTGGGATTTCTGGTCAGCACGGAAAGCTCGGCTGCAGGATACGCGACTTTAACCGCCCGAAACGCTGGAATCGCCCAGACCACATCGCCAATATCGCCTAATTGGATGATTAATATTTTTCTTATAGGAATATTTATCTTATGTTGCGCGGAAATAATCATTATAAATAAAATCGTCTCTTACTTTTACAAAACAGCTTCATTTTCCTGCGGTGAATATTCCGGAACAATTTCCTTTAGTCTTTTCTTGATAGCAACACTGTCGTGACGGACAGCATCTTTTAATAATTCATCGATTTTCCTTGTCAGTTTTTCCCGGAATTCACACCTGACATTCGCTTCTTTTAAATGACTATCTGATCTCAGCACCATGACTTTTTCATGTCCGGTTGGCAAAATATTTTCCCCTACGGCAATAAGCTCCTCGTTGAGTTTTTCTCCTTCCCGCAAACCGGTAAAGACAATCTTAATATCAACGTCCGGTTCTTTCCCTGAAAGGCGGATTAAATCACGTGCCATATCGACTATTTTAACCGGTGTTCCCATTCTTAAGATGAAGACTTCGCCGCCCTCACCCATAGCACCTGCTTGTAAAATCATCTGCGACGCTTCAGGTATTGTCATGAAGAAGCGGCTGACTTCCGGATGCGTGACCGTCACAGGGCCGCCATGCTTAATTTGCCGCCGGAAAACCGGAATAACCGAACCGGAAGAACCAACAACATTGCCGAATCTTACGGCCATCAAGCGCGTTCCGTTTCCCTGCAGAGATTGCATAATCATTTCCGCAACCCGTTTACTGGCACCCATAACATTTGTTGGTTTTACGGCCTTATCCGTAGATACTAAAACAAATCGTTCTGCATTATATTTAATGGACATTTCCATTGCCAGACGGCTGCCCACAATGTTATTGAAAACTGCCTCCCAGGGATTTTTCTCCAGCATAGGCACATGCTTATACGCGGCGGCATGGAAGACAATCTGAGGTTTATATTTTTTGAAAATATCATTCATTAAATGTTTATTCTGAACATGACCGAGCACCGCTTTACAATTATTGTAAAATCTTTCGTGTTGCATTTCCATCTTGATATTAAAAAGATTGATTTCGCTGGAATCAAACAGAATTATAGACCTCGGTTGAAATTTAACCAGCTGCCGGCATAATTCGGAACCGATTGATCCGCCACAACCTGTGATTAATACTGTTTTGCCATCAAGATAATTACGAATGCCCTTAGCATCCAAATGTGCCGGCGGCCTTCCCAACAGATCTTCGTAACTGATATCTCTTAGCTCCCTGATACTGACACTGCCATCAATAATATCACCCATTCCCGGTAAAATTTTATAGGAAATATTACAATTCTGACAAATGCCGGTAATTCGTCTTATTTGATCGCCAGTGGCGGTAGGAATAGCAACAAGAATTTCCTGCACTCCGCCTTTTTCCACAATGCGTGCCATTTTATCAACATTGCCCAGCACATGAATGCCATGTATTGATCCGCCCTGCTTCTGCGGATCATCGTCGATGAACCCGATGACCTGATAATTTAATTGAGAGCTCCCCAATATTTCCCGCAGTATTTTTTCGCCGGCGTAACCTGCTCCAACAATCAGCGTCTTTTTTAATTTTGGTTTAGATAAACGGCTGGCATTTATTTTGGTACTGACGTTCACGGAGTAATATGATCGGATTAAGATGCGCAGGCCACCTGCAAGCAGGAATGTAAGAAATCCATCAGCGACAAAAACAGCACGGGAATAGCCGTTAAATCTGTTCGCGTAAAGGATGATAGCCATAATAAACAATGAAGACAGAAAACAGGTCTGCGCCAAGAGCCAAATATCCCTGATGCCGGTAAAGCGCCACATGCCGCGATAAAGTCCCGCAAAAATAAATACTGCGACCTTCAAAGGAATGATCCAGATGATTAAGTATTGAATTTGCGCGATGTTTATATGACTAAAAGAAAACTCAAACCGGAAGAAATAGGCCAGCACCAGAGCCAGCACGAAAATGAACGCATCGCTGAATATAATCAGATAAAATTTCGGGTTCTTTAATTGGGGATGCAATGTCATATTAATTCTCTAAACCTTTCATGCTTTAGCATAGCTTATCGATGCTTTCTTTATAAAACAAGAGAAGTTTTATCAAATAAGTGCTTATCTGAAGAGTACCTCATTTTGCGAATGCACAACAGTGCATAGCCTGCCCGGTGAATAATCTAAAAGTCACGCGAGAGACTGTGTCGTAATAGGGAAAAATGTCATTCCATATCCTCCGCCGGCGGGTGAAATTGGTGAAGCGTAATTCGGTGAAACGTGGCTCGTGAACTTAATCCCCCACATCATCGAGGTAGATCCTTCCGCGTCAGACGGAAGGAACGCGGAAATGAATCCAGATCGCGTCGGGCGTCTGTGTGATCAAACACGAGATTCTTATTCATCCTTTCGGCCATTACCGGCGAGTGTTTATTGCTTTATGTTTTGAATGATGTAAAAAATGTCGAAGGACAGCCTAACCTATAAAGCCTATACTACCCATAATTATAGCTTTATAATATTATTGCTACAGTTCACAAACTAATCATTTTAAAACTTATTACTCTAAAATATAGATCTCGCGAATCTCCCGGAGCTATCACTTTTTTTGCATTTGTGGAAAATTTGATGATATTGGTATCTGGCTCTATATTAATAATCCTGGAAAATATATTCTCGGTATTATTTATTTTAACTACTTCCGAAATCGTTTTCCCTTTTATTATTAAATTTGATATTTCCTCGTATGCCGTGGCCAAAGCCATATCAATTTTGACTTTTCTTATTTTATTTAATGGATTATTAATAACTAAATCGCCAGATGAATTACACCAGCGCCAATTTATCTTTGGCGAGTTTTCTAAATCATAGAATCCATTATTCCAATTAACTTGTAAGGCATTAAGTATTAATTCTTTTTTGTTTTTGAATTGCCTCTCGTCATATTTCAGCTGTAATGAATTAATATAATTATTAAATTTATAAAATACAAGTCTTTTATCCTGACTTTCAAATGGTTGAATTTTAAGAATATCGATTAATTTCTTTTCAATTTCTTTACCATTATCAATATATCCAAATCGATCCAAATATATCCCTTGAAAACCAGCAAACGCTAACTCTTCTATCATTGTACTAATTGGCTTTGCTACAATATTTCTTTGCCACAAATCACCTTCTCTTCCTTTCATTGCACCATAGCTCCACCTGAGAGTTTTCGAATGCAAATAACCTCGGAAATGATCATACTCAGTCATTCTAAACACTGTGGGATTCTCAGGAAATGGTACATAGGGCAATTGAAATATCATAGCTCCTTTGGGCATACTTTGTTCAATTGAATTTATATATCCGGATTCTTTTACGTACTCTTCTTGCAACCTCTTATAATTAGGTTTAAAAAACGGGGTGGTCTGATCATAGATGCCGAAAATTAATAAAAATGTCATGCTTCCTGTAAAAAAAACTTTCCCTTTTTTATTAAAGGCGTATTTTTCATATATCGATTGAATCAATAATGCGACAGCAGTTAGGGCAAAAAATGCGATAAAAACGCTTATTCGATTGTAACCCCGAATTGAAGGTGATATTAATTTGGCAAAAAGAACACCAAAACCACCAATTGTAGCTAACAAAATAGCTGATAAATTAAGTTTTGATAAATTCCGTATAATAGGATTGTTGTTGATATTGAGAAAAAGCATTATTATTAGATATAAGAAACCTAAAGAACCAATCAAACCCAAAGTAGCGCTGTTATTTTCATTAATTAAAGGCGAATTGCTATTATACGAATCTTTTATTTTAGAAAACAATGCTAAACGGTGACCTGATATAGGCAGAAGTAACTGACTAATTTTTAAACCATATATTTCCGAGTCGGCAAAATTCCTTTTGCCAACATCATAATTTCCCCCGTGCTGTATATTATTAACTAAACTAGGTGATAGACTAAGCGTTCCCCCAAGACAGATAATACTTATAAGAAATAATGGATAAAGAGTCTTCTTTATTTTTTTATCTTTAAAAAATATAATCACAGATGATATAAACAAAAAGAAACAAGCAAAAAACGCATAATAAATACCAGCAAAGCCGGATATAAAACAAATAATAATACTAAAGATCAACTTCCTGTTTATCTGTCCGGGGTTCGTTCTTATGGACGACAATGAGCCCTGGAGCGCCCAGATTACAATAAGGCATAATAATGGGACCATGTAGTACGATGATAAAAAAAGATGACCTTGTCCACGCAAAAAATGGTAGGGCAAAAAGGCATATAAAAGAGAAATTGGTATGCTAATGATTGGGTTAACACGCAGATAAAATAGTGCATAAAATGCAGTCATTGATATAAGCATAAAAGAAATTATGTAGAATATATTCATTGCTGCTGCATAGTTAGCGGTTACCTGTAAAATTAATTTAATCAGTAAAAGATTAAAACTGTAACTCCCGATAGTGAAATCATAAAATTGTGCTCCGAAGGGTGCTCCAGTAAAAGCATTATTTAAAACCCATCCATTATCAAGAAGACCTTTTATTACCGCACTATAATATGTAGAATCTCCGCCATCATTAAAAGGAACATTTAAATCAACACTCCAAAGTCGAAAAAATATAAATATAATTAATAAACTACTCATTCCAGTAGTAAATAATCCAATTAAAAGGCTGCTGAATTTTTTATCCATTTAAGGTTCACCCATCTTTTAAAAATGATATATCCTAGCACAGTTAGTCTCACCCTATAAGCTCCTGTTCTTCTTAAGGAAAGCTGCAAGACAAAAGAAAGTTTAATAAAAACTAGCATTGTTTTCCTACGTTGTGAACAGGACACTGCGGTACAAAATGATGATTGACTACTTACATGTCCGTTCCCGGGAAAACTTGAGGAGATTTGCAATATTATCTAGCCCCTTTTTTTCCGAGTATATTTATAGCCACCCATAATTAAATTTACCACAAAAAAATTTCTTATTTTACAGAAGATGTGTATAATAAAATAATGCGTTTTTCTTAATTTGGAATATCGGTTTAATTGAATGCATGGAGAAATGGTAACATTAACCTCATCCCCCTATCAAAATACTCTATTTGCACCACCTTAATCTGTGCAGATAACGGGATTAGTCCAATACAGGAAGGTTTACTTTATGAAATTGACTGAAATCAAAGAATATTTAAAAAGTAAAAAAGTTTTAATTATTGGCTCTGCAGGTTTCATTGGGAGAAACCTTCTGGAATACTTTATGGTTAACAATATTGATGTGCATATAGTTGTTAAAAAAAGTTCAAATCTATGGCGACTTCATGAACATAAGAATGTAGCCCTTCACTTCGCGAATCTTAACGATTATAACGAAACACTCGAACTCTTCAAAAAAACACAAGCTAACGTTGTTTTTCATTTGGCTTCCAGAGGAGGACATCCGGTTACGATAACAGATTTTCAGAATTTTATGTCGGAAAACCAGAAAATGACTTCTAACCTTTTAGAAGCTTCCGTGACGTGTGGAATTGATAAATTCATATTCGGTAGCGGCTCGCAGGAAGGCGAAATAATTGAAAGTAAAGTTATTGAAAATTATTCCTTCAAACCTCATACCTTTAGAGGCATTGCTAAAGCAACTGAAAGTATCATGTGTAACTACTATGCCGAATATAATAATCTTCCTTTACTGAATATTCGTATTTTCCACGCGTACGGACCTTGGGAACAACCATCTAGATTTATACCCAAAATTATTATGAGTTTTATCAAGAAGCAACCCATTGCTTTAATCGATCCCGCATACAAAAAGGATTATGTCTTTGTTGATGATGTGATCAAAACTTTATTATTAGCGAGTTACAAAAATGACATCAAATCTGGATCAATAATTAATATTGGTTCAGGCTTGCTGTTTTCTACCCATGAAATATATGCTTACTTAACGGAAATATTTGGTTACCAAATTAAAATAGATGCTTTTCCTTATCCACCTAAAATTTCGGATAAAGAATCATATGTGGCTGACTTAAAAAATTTAAAGAAATATTTTTACTGGCAACCTGACAATACTATGTTTGATGGACTTGTAAATACAGTTGAATGGTTTAAGAATCACTCTTCTTTATATGATCAATATTATTGACGTTAGTATAATAATACCTGTTTATAATAATAGCGAAACCATTTCGATTATTAATTCCCAAATTAATAATGAATTATCGCGGTCTCATTTATTTTACGAGATTATTTTTGTAAATGATGCAAGCACGGATAAGTCACTTGATGAAATAACTGCATTACAAACCAAATTTCATAATATTAAGTTAATAAATAACGAACATAATATTGGCCAGCAGCGGTCATTACTGGAAGGTATATTTCAGTCATGTGGAAAATATTGCGTTGTCATGGACGCCGATTTACAGGATTCACCAAAGTATATATTGCCGCTAATTGAAGCATTAAAACCACCATTTGAAGCAGTTTTTGCAATAAGACAGGGCTTCTATGAATCTATGATGAGAATGTTGTCATCATATATTTTCAAATCATTTACTCAGGCATTATCAGGGTTACACCGTAAGGCGGGAACATTTTTTGTAATTAAATCAAATTTGATATCGGAACTAGATCGCTTCCGGTGCAGATGGGTCTATGTAACTTTTATGATTGCTTGTCTTATTCCTGGTAAAATCCAATATATAAAAGTCGTGAGAAAAATGCGGAATTCAAAGAAATCGGGATATTATGGTTTAAAAAGAATAAAAGCTTCTCTTATGGGAATTGCTTGCATTATAGAATGCAGATACAAAATAGCTTTTGATTTAGTTCGAAAATAACATTTTTTTATAATCGAAACCTTCAGGATAATCGAATACCGGCAAATTGAATTCTTCCCTGATTTTGCTAATTATAATCGAAGCATTTATATCCCGGGCATCGCGGAAAAAGGAGCGCCTTAAAAAGCTAAAAGTGCATTTATTCTTTTTCATTTCATTAATCAAATACTTGCAGGGTAATGGTGAGCCTCTATCTGGAAGAGTTAATCCGCCAAAGCCAAATTCCATTATGAAAAATGATCGTATTTCTTGAATGGAGCCGTCAAATACGGGCTCAAAAATTGATTTATATCCTCTATCAATAGCCAAATCATTCAATCCAATATATACTCTTGACAAAGGTAATGTGCTATAATCTTTGGCATTCCGCATGGCATCATCAGTCTCGATAAGAATTCCCAAGGGGCATCTACCATTTATCTTTTTTAATATAGCTTCTACTTCTTTTACATTACGCACCATGGGTAACAATAATTCATCAGCCCCATTATAAATAGCATCATCTATTTCTGTTTCCGTCAAACATGAAAATTGATTTACACGACATATAATGTGCGCATTCTCATTCTTCCTCAGATTAATCAGATCGTTTACTATATGCATATTAATCTGAGTATCGTACATTTTTTGCCTTGCTTGCTTTTTTTCGCATTCCCAATCAATTATTGCGGCATTTGCCCCATTAATAAGATATTGATTAGTTTCTTCGATTTCCGAGTAAAAAACTATTAATTCGATAGCATACTTTTTATTTTGCATTTATTTACGCGCTATAATAAAACAAGTTGAACCAAAGGGTATTGGAATGCTCTTGGAAATACAAAAGAATTCAATCAGCAACAAGAAAGATATCAAACTGGATAAAAACTTATTTCTTGTTGCATGCTCAAAGTGCTTTTTCCCCTGGATTTTGTTTTTATAGATTACCTTTCGAAAAAATAAAATCGGCAGCGGCAGAATCCAGAACAAATAGCTGGTGAATTCAATTGTAAATCCTTGTAACCGGAGTTTCCTTTTCAAATTTCCTGCCGTATACCTTCTAAAATGGCCCACCGCTTTATCGTTATTCGACCATAAGAAATTATGGGCGGGTACAGTAATGAATAATCTACCACCGGGTATAATAAACCGGAAAACTTTTTTCAGCAGTTCATCGTCCTTTTCAATATGTTCCAGTATATCAAATAATCCTGCATTATTCATGGAGTTATCCTGTATGTCACAATCGTCAATTGACCCATGAATGATATAAGGAAGATGCTTTTGCTTCGCAGAACATACTCCGTCAAAACCGGGTTCCAACAATATACTTTGAATATTGTTCTGTATAAGTAATTCAGAAATTATTCCATTTCCTCCTCCCACATCGAGTATCCAATCTACTTTATTTTTTCTTAAATGTTCTAGAACACAGCGATTTTTATGTATGTACCAAAAAGAATCTTTTTCCACTTCTTGAATAAATCTGTGACCATTTTCCCGATAATTGAAAGCGCTTTTGGAAATGGCAGACCATACATTTGTTTCTTTTTGCCGGATGCCCTTTATTTTATTTTCAATGATCGTTTGCATAAGTAATTTAATCACTTATTACAATTATTTGAAAGGGGCGAATAGGGTCAAGGAATTTGATTTTTGAGATTAGTTTTTCTACTCTATCTCCCCATTTTGTGTTTTTGATAAATGGCGGAAAAAATCCAAATTTTTTGATTTCAATATTATTAAATCCGGCTAAAGCTGAAGCAGCTTTTATTATTTTTTCCCTCATTTTAGTTACTTGCTTTTCACTTTTCCAACGCATTCCCGGGGTGAATGCAATTTGTAAATAATACAGTGGATTCCATGCATTTGGTTCAAGAAAAATTAACCTGCCTCCCGGTTTTAATAGCTTGCGCATGGCTTGAAAGCTTAGAGGCAGATTATGAATATGGTGCAACACCATAAAACCTATAATGTCATCAAATTTTTCAGTTATGATATTATATGAATCTAAAATATCACAGGTATATAATTTTATAGGGTATCGATTATTATTGTATCTCTCAAATTGCGAAATTAGATATGGGGATAAATCCAGAGCGGTAATCTTATAGTTCTTCTTGAGCAGGTTAAAAGTATATTTGCCCATGCCACAACCGATTTCAAGTATGCTCTCCTGTATTTTAATATTACCGAATGTGACAAACTGTTCAATTTGACTTGCTATATATTTTGATTCTGCCGGACGCATCGACTTCTTGAAGGTATTGTTATAGTAATCAATCTGGTTTGCGTTGTGGTCATCGATAAAATTTTTTTTGCTGAACGTTTTCATAGGATAAAAATATATTTTTTATTGTCGCAATTTTTCTATTTAGAAACGCCGATCTTTCCACCGTTCCCTGCCAAAACAGACAGTTCGGCGAGCAGATGCTCAAACGAAATTTCTTGCATTATTTTGGTAGATCCTCTCCGCTCAACTGAACTGTGCATTTCAAACATCTCTTTTCTTTAGCCCGGTTGCCATTGCCCGGCATCACTCCACCTTCGGTCAGGAGTGCGTTTGGCGTGAATAAAACAAGGCCGAATTGTCGTAAGAAATTCGACATGATGTAATTCACCGCACATTCACCTCAATGCGGATTCCCGGGGATCCTTTGTCTTTGAACCAGGCGACCAATTCCTGCACGGCCTCAATCTCCAGCCAGTATCTTCCAGGCATTGATGGCGCTTTGATCTCCATTTTCATTGTGATTTCAGCGCTTGGTTTGACCACCGCAGGCAGCGCAGTCCGGTTATCATCAAACGCGGAAGGCACTGACCTGCCAGCATCTACCCACCGGTAAGCCAAGCGGATAGCATATTTACCAGGGTCTTTAAAATCACTGCCAACGCTGGATAAGGTAACATTCCCATTATTTTTTACTCGCAGGGTACACTGCTTTAATTCATTTCTTTGCCACTGGGTTGGGACACTTTTTGCCGATAACTTCAAAGTAAAGTCCTTGTCACCCAAAGGCCCGTACATGAGTACCACAAGCTCATGTAGTGGAGGATGCAAATTTATCGCCGACAACCAAACCCCCGTTTTAGCGTTTAAAAAATAGAGTTGGTCACTCTCCAGATTGTAATGTTGAATCCAACGGCCCAAATGCGCAATATAATCCGGCGAATTAAGATCATATATACCGCCCCAACCAATGGGAAACCATGAACTATATCCATTAATAGTATGCAATCCATATTTTTGGGCAATGATCATCGCATCGATCTGAGCTTCAAAAGGATGTTTTTTCAACCCTTCTGCCGGTAACAACGCAAATACTTTTGCCTGCTGCGGTGATGGAGAAATGCCCACAAGCATGTCAAGTTGCTGCTGTTTGCTGTAGTTGGCAAGGCTACCAGTATTGAACTGCTCTCCAACGAGCAGTAAAGCCAAAACTGTAACGGCAACTAAACAGGCGCCCCGCTTCAGATATGACTGTATATGGCCTGTAACGTAGTTTATGGATTGATGCAGCCCGATTGCAACTACAATGGCAATAGGAAAAGCCAGTACATGCTGAAAGCGATACACAGCACGAATACTGCCCGCGCCCGGAATTAGTTTCGCGATCAGCCACCAGAGCGAAAATCCTTGGATTTTCATCATCAACAGCCACGCCAACAATACCGCCATGCTCAGTCCCGCCGCGAGTATTGCCAATCTTTCATCAGCATTGGCCTCATTCCCGTCCACAGCTATTTTGCAGAAACCATCTTGTGCCGCGATCAATTGATAATTTCTTGTTTTCCGAATGAAATAAACCAGAAACGCCAGAAAAACTAATAGTAGGAAGACTGATACGCCTTTCATCAATTCATGCGCCAGCGGTCTCGAACCCAATCCTGCGAAAGTAGAGTAGATCGTCTTGCCCCATAACCAGTTGTTTGGGCCAACATTCACATAATCAATAACCGATGGCAACATGGTAGCAATCACCTGATAACTTCGACTGCCAAACTGCCTTAATGTCGGGACATACGTCAGTAAAAACGGGATGAAGCAAATCCCGCTGAGCAAACAATACGGCAATATTTTTTGCCAGGTTTCGCGCTTCCAAACAATGCGTTGCCAAAAAGTATTATCTTCTGAGTGCATAATACACCAAACGGCGCCAACGCCTGACAATAGCAGGATAAAAAAGAGTGAAAACCAACCAATATAGTAACTCGTATAAAATATAGCCGGAACTATAATTGCCACAAAGATTCCAGCGACGGTCCCAATGGATGTATGCTTCTTAAAGTTTCGCAGAAAAACATAAATTCCGATAGCCAGATAGGGGATAAAATAGACAGTGAAAAAGTGTGAATGAGAATTCCTGGTTAAAACAGCCATGGCATTGGGGAAAACAAACAAAGCAGCTCCGACGATAGTGGGGAGTATGCTCAATTTCAGGCAACGGCGGAAGAACAAAATCGTACCAATCCATCCAGCCGCCACCAATGTAAATAATACAATTTGGTAGGAGGTAAAAGGTTCTACCCCGAGAAAACGTAAGACAACATAGGGGAACACATTCAGAAATAAGGCATCACTATAACCCAACACACCTTGAACCGGAAAAAAGAAGGTAGGTGAAAGCCACTGGGCGACCCCCTGCAACACCTGCCACCAGTGTTCCAGGATCACTCCAATAAATCGGGCGTCACCGACATCGCCCAATAATAAGTCGAAATGCGAAAAAACTATTTGCCGGAAAAATAGACCTCCGAACAATAGCCCCATCACAGCGTATATAACCGCCTCAGCCATAACTTTCACGTGTTTCAATACTGTTCCCCCTTTGACCTGATCGTCTTATACCAATCGCTCTCAATAATTTATCACTTAAGAATTTGCGGCCATTTTTCGCAAAAAATCATAAGACAGATTGGGTGTCATCTAAGTCGAAGAATTTTTCAAAAAATGTCCTCATTTTTAATTACTGAAGGAATACCCAGTTTTTCAAGGTCTCTTGAGATCAGATTGACCAAGTAAACAATCACTACTCATTTTTTCACAAACGCATTTAATAAGAGAAACCCCTCAGAGCCGTCGGCATAATAATAAATGTCAAATTTATTACAACTAAATTTTTTACTGTACGGACCTAACTTGGCCACATCTTCAGCATAAATATGATTTGGAATTTTTATCCCGCCTGTTGATTTATCCACAATAACGCCGTTCAGTTTCAATTGTGCATAGGGGGCTGCATTATTGAGCCATAGGAATGGTTCAAGTTCATTATTGACTTGCAAGGCTCTGCTTCCGGTAGTGCCGTACAGATCGAGTTGCCTGCTCGTCCAAAACCCTCCCACAACATTAAAAGAAAGCTGTTCCATATGCCGGGTATAACAATCAATTGGCTCTGACAATAGGACTGTTTTTTCCTGCCCCGGCCATACCGCTTTACTAATCAAAAATATCAGTACGGGCATACAAAATAAATAAATAGCGTAGCACACCTTATTGCGAGGAATTAATTGTGGCCAGTGATAGAATAAAAATATCAGGCTTAGCAGAGGGAAAAATGCAATGGGAAGAAAATACCGCATCAGAAAATTGCCCGATGCGATTGTGCCCGCAACCGTAATAATCGGGGAAAGAATTGCGAACAACAAAAGGAAGGTAATGGCAACATCCTTGCTGTTGGCAACATCGAATTTTTTAGATCTCCAAAACGAAGCCAAATTAAATATCGAAAAAACTGAAAACAGCAATATAAAAAAAATAATTGTATATTCAGCAAGACTAAAGTAAGAGGATTTTATTAGCAACAGATTTTCGAAGAAACTTTTAGATACCTTATAGATAGATGTAATATTAATATATCTATTTATCGGCCTGCCTATATTTTCTATGAAAAAAAATCGTAGCCCTTGACCTAACAGCAATCCTACGATCTGCGAAAAAAGCAAGGCCTTAAACGCAGGAGCATGTAGCCATTTTAAAAATAGCATCACTAGAATTGATGCTAAGAATGGCAAGGAAAACTGAAGAACCAATAATGGATTAGAACAATATGTAAGACTGGTGATTCCGACTACAGCAATCAACAATAGAAGGTTTCTCGAACTCAGAAGAGTATTTAGAGAATCAATTCGTTGAATGATTAGTATGGTCAGGACCAACAACAACAGCGAGGACAGTATTACGCCAAAGTAGTAAGCATTAAATAGAGATAAAGAAACTAGAGCCGTTCTATTGACATCTGGATACGGCTCCAAAGCAATAAAAAGCACAATGAACGCTGTTCCAGTTATTGCAAAAAACATACTCTTTAGTGAATGAAAACCAATACTTTTTGCAATACAAAACAACAGCGCGTGAAATAGAATAATATTTAAAAAGCTATTCGCGATCAGTGACCACGATATGGATGGAGTGATCGCATAACAAAGGCCGTACAGTATCCCCTCAGGAAAAAAGAAAAGCTGGGATGAAAAGTGCCAACGGAAATCCTCCCCGGCAACTATAGATTTAGCTAATAACGGCAAAGTTAAGGAGTCACCATTGTAAAGATATATATTGACCCACGGCGTCAATAAAATATGACTCACAGCTATTATAGCTAAAATTACGACCGTCAGATATGGCAGACACCTAAAAAAAATAAGGCTAAGCTTAGCTTTGTCCATATCAATCGGTAAGGAATTTTTATTGGTCTTTATTTTGCCCATACTAAATCCTTAGCACCAAATAATGTACAAAAGCTCCGGGAAACAAAGACTTGTATTGAGTAAGTAGTGAGCGATCCATTTTGAAAATGTAGCATTTTACATCGCGAAGCATGATTGGTACCACCAATTCCGGTATCAATTGACTTCCTACTCAAGGGCTCCTTAATCATCTAAAAAACAGTCTCCAATATCCCCCTTTGAAGTCTGCAAGCCGTTTAATGTGTCTCAAATAGTTGAGCTGTTCTCGAAGACTCAGTTTGCTTTGACCGTACTTCCGGTTGGCGAAATGGATTGGAATCTCGCCCACGCGACAGCAACGACATTTGACTAATAGTTCCAATCCTATCTTGTAGCCGACAGGATTAAGATCCGCGGAACACTCAAACGTTGCACGGGACATCGCGAAGAAACCCGACATGGGATCGTGAATATTGGCAAATGGCCTCGCCATGACCGTCGCAACCTTACTATTGAGCCATCGCAGGCCCCCCCAACCTTCCTCGGTTGTGCCTCCTTTCACATACCGGCTTCCGAATGCCA
>Ga0031655_10000212_pt1 | contig 36256 bp, 44 predicted proteins | sample FrelakmetHBP12HB_FD_55187 | JGI IMG/M metagenome (GOLD analysis project Ga0031655, IMG submission 55187) | Freshwater lake sediment microbial communities from the University of Notre Dame, USA, for methane emissions studies -HBP12 HB | ecosystem: Environmental > Aquatic > Freshwater > Lake >... | reverse complement strand
AGGCGGGAATTATCCAGACTGCGGGGGCATGCAACCCGATTGTGCCGGCATACGGCAGGGTAATGGTACTCTGCGCCTGAGCAAGCCGGAAGAGCAGCCAGAAAAAGATGGGAACGGTCAGCACCAGGATGTACGCCATCGGTTTGAACTGCTGCTGGGACATTTCAAGCTGTTCTTTCATTACACGGTCTTTTTTTGCTTCCAGTTTCTTGATCTTTTTTTCATCCTGAGATAATTGTGCTTCGCGATACTCATTCTGGAATTCCTTCATTCTCTCCTGGACCTCAGTCATCTTGTCGTAATTTATGGTATATTTCTGGATAATTGAGGAGTACAATCCGGTGAGCGCAGAGAGGATGATAATAAGGACATAAAAGGGGATGTTAAACCCATCTACCAGAGGTGAGAAAACAGTATCAATAGCCTGACCAACACCTACGCGCAGCCATGAAACACTGTATGAAAACATCATCAGCATCATGAACATGAGCGCAATATACATTCCGTACTTATCCCAGATTTTTCCAAGATCCATATATTCACCTGAGTACGGCTGCCATGTCATTCGCAGCACGTTCGAGAAGAAGATCAGCATTTATTACAATTTTTACCGTGCAGCCGGTAAGCATCGAATAGGCAGCAGCAATCGAGCGATTGAACTGCTGATGTTCTGCTATCGATCGCGAACCCTCTCTGTCCCGCGAACGTGTTTCATCCGTGAGACGGCGCATGAGGATCTGGTCATCATCCGTTTCAACGAGAACGATGCAGTCAGGCATAATCTCATGCAGCACCCATTCAGGAAGCCCTGCAAGGTAACCCTTGGGGGTCTTGACTGAGGCATGCGTATCAATCAAAACATTACCCGGAACCTGGGCGATTGCCTGTGCAGCACGCTGTTGCAGTCGTTTCTGGACTGCACGATCCAGCGTGCGCATCTGGTCCCGGTCCTGGACAATGTTATCATTCTTCGCAACCTCAAACATGAAGGTGCCGAAGTTTATTGATTTGTACTCGATTCCTTCTTCTTTGATTTTTTTAAGCGCTTCGTTGACGACCGTCGTCTTTCCGACTCCCGGTACACCGGTAATGATGACTTTTTTTCCATCCATTCTGGTCCCTTCCACGTCCTACTCTTTTCCAAAGAATGTCCGCATGAACGGATACATCTCCATAATCTGCTGGCTCGCAATCTCCTCATAGAGCCGATAGGTAATGCTGACCGTCAGGAGCAGTCCAGTTCCACTGACAGACCCGATAACACCAAAGAGGTTGGCAATTACACTGAGGACACCAATAAATACACCACCTATCACGGTAACCCGGGGGATGTACCTGTCGAGATACTTTTCAAGTACCTGCGGATTTCTGCGGTAGCCGGGAATAGACATGCCCGATAACTGGATTTGCCGGGCGACATCTTTTGAATCAAGTCCTGCTGTTTTGATCCAGAAGAGCGCGAAGATCGCACCACCGACCACCATGAATGTGATATCTATTCCAAGGCGTGTTAGAACCTGCCAGGGAGCATGCCCGAGATCGGTGACCCACCACATCCATTGATCAGGCCCGTTAATTGGCGCGAGGTAATACATGATTCCATTCAAGGGCGTCGATCCATTAAATGCCCCAAAAATAGTGATATTAATATTTGAGAGGAACATTCCCACCATCTGGATATTCGCCTGTAATACCCGGACGAGGATCATGGGAAGGACACTTGCATAAATCAGTTTTACCGGGAACCGCGCCCGTGCACCCCTCACCTGGGCGTGAGCGAGTGGAATTTCAATGCGCGTCGATTCGACGTAAACAATAATCAGGAAAATCGCAATTGTGGTAATAAATGCAAGAATGTCTTTTCCGAAATAGGATAGATAACTTCCTCCATCCAGACCAATGGCAATGAGCCGCGGGAAAAATCCGACCGGATATTGATCAGAAACCGGTGCCCAGTTGATAAATCCATTTACTAGTGCCTGTGATATGCCGGCGATAATGAAAAGACCTACCCCGGAACCAATACCCCATTTTGTCACCACTTCATCCATGAGGAAGACAAGGACACCTCCTATGCAGATCTGAAGGAAGATGATTAGAGAGACCGCAAAGAGATTGCCACCAAAGAACTGGTTAGCAATAACTGGATCGGGTATCATGAAACTGCCCACAAGATTGGGTGCAGCTTCGACGACAATCATGACAAGGATGAGGATCTTCTGAAGACCCATGTACATGACCTGTCCACGTGTCTCGCTTGTATCGATGTGAAGAATATCTGCCCCTTTAAGAAGCTGGAGCACGATGGATGCCGTAACAATTGGCCCGATACCGAGGTGAACAATTGTACCATGGGCACCGGCGAGAAGAGCTCGCCAGGCAGCAAATAAATCCTGATTTGAAGGAGCAAGTCCAAACAACGGAATATTCGTCAGGGCAAAATACAGAATTAATATTCCCAGGGTCCAGATCAATTTATTCTTGAAATGAACGTGTCCTTCAGGGCTCTTGACTGCGGGCATCGCAGCGAGGAGGGGTTCCATTCGATCCAGCAGGTTTCCCATTGTTTCACCAAAATATCGGGGATGGTCAGACGATTTGCGCCTTTCCACCCATCTTCTCGATCTTTATTTTCGCTGATTCAGAGAATGCCTGTGCGGAGATGTTCAGTTTTTTTGTGACTTTGCCGCTTCCAAGGACCTTATCAATGCCGATTTCAGCGACGTTGATCACAATGACATCCCCTTCATTTTTTGCAATACCCTGTGCCAGAAGCGATGGAACTATCTGGTCTATGATACCGATATCCATCACCGATACGCTAAGTGTGGAGGAATTAGAGAACCCATCCTTTCCAAACACCGGCCCTCCCATTTCTTTATACCACTTGACAAAGTGGTGGGCGTTGATGCCGGCGCGTCCCCGCCCACCGCGGTTACCTGCACCTCGCCGGTTTTTATGGGTACCGCCACCGCATGTCCGCGAGCCGCGGTATTTTGAACGTTTGTTGGTTGGCATCCTGCTTCACCTCATTTTATAGAGGAGAGTATTAATCTCCTGACCATAATAGCCAAGCGCTCCACCTTGAGGGAAAGTGCGTTTGGTGGTCTTGTATCCCTTGCGCGGCGGATGAAGGCGTAACACCGGCTTGAGGCCCGGAATTTCACGCAGTTTCGTTTCGCCACTCGCAAGTGCCCGTGCGAATTCAGAAATATTGCTATAGGTCGAGTTTAATTTGATGTACTCATCGGTCAGCAGCGCATCGCCAATGACCCTGCCTCGGGTCTGAAGCAGAGTTTCAATTGTTGCTGCATCCGCTTCGCCATAAGCAACATAATCTTTTACTTTACGGATCATGCCAAGATTTTCAGGTGTATCCGGTACGAGCACGCAGTGATTGATGTGGTGAAGACGAAGCATCTTGAGGGTGTCCTTGATGTCCCGGCGGGTTTTAACGACCCCGCGCACCTGAACAACTGCGTACATTTACAGAGACCTCCCAGTCCTGATCATGTTGGTCTCATTGAGTGCGTTGAATGTAGCCTTTGCAAAATTGATTGTCGTGCGTGTCTGCCCGCGAGCAAATGTCCATACATCCTTGATACCGGCGAGCTCGAGCACTTTCTTACTGATATCACCCGTGACAAGACCGATACCCTGAGGTGCTGGTTTAAGCGTGACACGGACACTGCCTGCGGTTCCCTGGACCTGCATCGGGATAGAGTGGCTGACATTACAGCCGCATTCCCAACTGCCGCAACCGCGCTGAACCTTAATAATATTCATCTTTGCCTTCACGATCGCCTTTTTAATCGCGTTCCCGACTTGTACGTCCTTGCCCTGACCAAATCCGATATAACCATTCCGGTTGCCCACAATTACAACGGCACGGAACTGAACGCGGCGACCTGAGTCGGTCATGCGTTGCATCATGGCAATATCAAGAACCTCATCTTCCAAATCAGGAAGGAACATGTCGATGATCTGGGGTTCCTTGATTGGCCTGCCACTCTCAAGTACCTGATCAATACTTTTAATTTCTCCAGAAGCAACGAGTTTGCCTAGACCGGTGACCGGGCGCCACTCTTCTCTTTCATATGCCATTTACACCAGCTCCTTTTTTATTGCGTCTGCCACCTGTTCGACTATCGTCACAATATCCCCGGCATTTTTATTATACGCCGCGATATGTGCACCCTTGGCCCGTTCGTCGGAAGGGAGGATCTGCTCCCCGTGTGGTACATCAAGTCCCGCTTCGACCGCACCTTTAAGAGCGGCGAAGACCCGCGCACCAGGAGTCGCCCGGTTGAGCCCGATATCCAGAATGGCCCTGCCGTAATCTGCTTTTTTTGCTTTTACGGCAAAGAGCATACCGGTCAGATAGGCTGCCGGTGTGCTGGATGACGATCCCTTGTAGCCGTATGCTTCCAGCTCGGCTGAGTTTGCTGCGATGAGCGTGCGATCGCCATCCATCTCTGCTGTCACAAGCTGGATAATGATATGACGGTTTGTCTTGCGCACTACCATTCGCGGAGCATCTGCAACGACAAGCCGGGTTCTCTTGTAGTAATCGGTTTTGCCCTCTCTTCGTCTTCTGAAAGGTACAAAATACCGTGATCCTGTTGCCATGTTACTTCATCCTCCCTGCGACGATCTCCATCTGCGCCTTCATGTGTGCAACGCTTCTGAACTGCCCGCCAGCCGCTTTACGGTAGATTATCCGGTACATATGCCGGTCAATCGACCCTCCATCACGGAGTTCAACGAGCACTTTCCTGATTGCACGGATCTTCTGAACCCATACCGTTTTGCTAGGATTGCGGGCACCTGCCGCACCCTTCCTTTTCCCCGCACCCTTGCGGTGTCCGTACGACCGTTTTGCGATCCGCGCACGGGCCCTGCCACGGCTCACACCTTTCTTCTGGTGAGCTTTGATTGCCCCCTCAGTAATAAGCCCTCTCAGGTCTTCACGCGAGATTGCATTCTCAATATCGGAGATGCGGGCCGGGTCAAACCAGACGCGGTTGACACCACACTTTAATATTGCGGCGGAGATGCGTTTCTGGTTGGCAACGTCACTCATTCTTCTTCACTCCTGACTGGGTCTTTTTTGTGGTTTTCGGCTTAGGAACTGCCTTCGGTTTTGCCTCGGCTGATTTTGTCGGGGTTCCAGTCTTCGGTTTTACTGATTTTTTGTCCGTCTTTGCAGGAGTCTTTGTCTTTTCCGAAGTTTTTTCTGCTTTGTCTGATTTTGATTTCGCAGGCGTTTTTACCGTTTTTGCCGGAGCCTTCTTCTCTTCTGCCTTTGGCGTCTCTTTAGCCTTTTTCGTATCTTTCTTCACCGGAGCCGCAGGTATCATGGATTTTGAGGACGACTTCTCTTCCTTTTTCTTCTGTTCCGCAGAAAACCGTTCCGCATCGATCTTTTTTGGTTTTGTCTCTTTTATACTTGCAGCTCGGGCGTTCAGTACCTTGAATCCTGCACCAAGTGCTGTTTCCTGGAGACCAACACGTCTTCGATCACCGACGGTTGCACCTATCCGGACTGCATGCGTTTTTGGATCAATCCCCTCAAGTTCCTTTACCGAAGAGATCAACACCTCAAAAAACCCACTTGGGTGCATTCCACGTACCGCAATCGGGCTTCCGAAACCGGGTTTTGGAAGGGCTCCCTTTGCCTTCTTCTGCTCTCTCTGTTTGTTATGTTGTCCACGGGGTTTTCTCCAGGAATCTGAGAGCTGTCGTTTCTTGCCATATCCATCACGCTTGAAAACTGCTCCTTTATCAACGCGTACCTGGATTAACCGTTTTATTTCAGTGGTCATCGATCTCAGCCCCTCTGCACGATATAGATGCCATCCTGGAAGACCCTCGGGTCCCGGTTACGGATATGGGTTGCGTGCTCAATGTTCGCTGCCGAAATTCCGACCAGTTCACGGTCGATTCCCGTGATCACAACTTCGTCATTTGCGATCTTTGCAGTAACTCCCGGTTCAATCCGTGCGTAGCGCGCCTTTTTCTCACCAAGAAAGTTGGCGATCTCAAGGCGGTTTCCCTGGAGTTTCAGCTGGATCGGGAAGTGGCTGTAGACCATTTTCATGTGGTACTCGAACCCTTCGCTGACACCCCTGCACATATTTTTGGTATGAGCTTCCAGGGTCCCTACCATCGCCGTCATCTCTTTTCTTTTTGACTCGGTTGAGATGGTAACTTCGTTCTCTTTACAGGTAACAGCGACCTGAGGGAACCGTACATTGCGTGAGAGCTGCCCTTTAGGCCCCGTTACACGGAGCTGCGAGCCATCCAGATGGGCTTTTACGCCATCGGGAATTTTTACAATTCTTGTTGCCGACATGTCTCCCACCTCAGTATACATACCCAAGAAGTTCGCCACCGATACCTTTTTTTCTCGCCTCTTCGTGTGAGATTACACCATGCGAGGTCGAAAGTATCAGGAGCCCGAAGTTCTTGCCGGGCAGGTACTGCTTCTCCCAGTATTCCATCTCATCCATCTGCACAGAAAACCGGGGGGATATCGCACCACAGCGGTTGATTTTGCCCGTGAGGAGAACCTTGAGTTGTCCTCCCCTGCCATCGTCCACGAATTCGAAACTGCTGATATAACCGGCATCCTGCATGATGCGGAGCATCGCACCGAGGAGTTTGCTCGCGGGTTCGATGATGCACACGGATTTACCGGTATCGCCGGCATTTTTTAACGCACACATTCCGTCTGCTATTGGATTACTTCGTGTCATTGTGCATTCACCCTCAGCTCATCTTTTTAAATCCGATTTTACGGGCCCATTCGCGGAAACACTGCCTGCAGAACATAATGTGATATCTGCGTACGAGCCCCTGTTTACGCCCGCACATCTTGCATTCGTTTGCTCCGCGACCATAGATCTTCTTCTGTTCTCCAGCCATTAGCGCACCTCAACCTGATACTGCTCTTTGAGGAATGCGATCGCATCCTCTTTTTTCACGCGCTGTTTTGCCGGGAGTTTCTTTTGCTCCATGCGCCTGCGGGTGATCCGGATACCTTTGCGTTCCAACACAACATTGACATCCATACCAAAGATGCCAACCTGTGGATCGTAGGACATGCCGGGAAAATCAGTGTGTTCTTCAATGCCAAATGAGATATTTCCGCTCTTATCGAACTGGCTCTCAAAGACCGTTTTATTAATGATACCAATCGAGGTTTTGAAAAACTCACGGGCTGATTTGCCACGGAGTGTGACCTTGCAGCCTATCGGAGCACCCTTGCGTATGGAAAATGCCGGTTGCGTCATCCGTGCAATACTCCGTATGGGGGTCTGGCGTGTAATCGTTTTCATGATATTTTCAGCCTTTACGAGCTTTTCACCGCTCTCGCCGACTCCCATGTGAACGACTACCTTATCGATATAGATATCACGCATCGATGTCACTGTTCAATCCCCCAGGATGCTATCGCGGGCGTCTGTCTGCCGACCATATAGATATACGGTGAAATTGTGTCAAAACGCGTCTTCGTTGATTCATCATCAAGGATTATCTTATTGGGGACGCTGCCGGGCATCTTGACAATATCAAGGATTCGTGCAACTTTTCCCGAATGACGTCCCCCGATTACCATCGCCATATTACCTACGGCGAAGGGGAAGTGATCTACGATTTTGAATCGGGTCTCGGGTTCAAGGGACAAAACGATCGAATCGCCGGTTTTGATAGTATTATCGGCGAGCAGGTTTGCACCATCTCTCATGTTTAACTGGACCTTGCCACCGGGAATAATCGTTTTGTTTTTTACCTTGCACAACCGGGTCTTTGCAGCATCCGCATCGATCTCGATTGAAACATGACGACCATTTTTGTCCCGCAGGATACGGTAGAACTTGTTGATCTTCGGGAGAGAGATAATGTCAAAGATCCCTATTCCCATCTTCGGATCCCTGCAGGGTCTTCCGTTGACGATAACATCATTCTGATTGAGGATCTGCTTGACTTCTTTCAGATTCCTCGCGAAACCCATATGGTCGCGGAGCCAGACTGCAATCGGCATTGCATTCGCATTATGCGGTCCGGGTGCTGTTTTTGTAATGAATTTTGTAGTTTTCTTTGCAATGTGCCACGAATCCGGGGCATTTAGTCGCTTCAGATGATCAGACATTATTCAGCCTCCCCCAGCTTTGCCTCACGGCGCTTGTCCGCGAGATTCAGTTTGGTGACTTCCACGTTTGATGCATCAATGCCGCGGGGTACTTCAGTCCCATCTGCCTTGGTAGATGAAACTCCGTGGACGACAATTTTTGACTTTCTGGTATCAACGGCATCCACTAGTCCCTCATCACCGACAAAATCCCCTCGGGTTACTTTAACGGTATCACCCTTAATCACACGCAGCGTCTTTTTCTTGTATTTTTCCTGAAGCGCCGCGGAGAGAGGGGCGTTAAGATACTTGGTTTTCACGTGTAAAGGTGCCTGATAGCGCGCTTTTCTCTGTTTTCTTGGCTGTTCGCTTTCTATTCGTACCATAGTGCACACCTCACACAATGATCGTAGCCATGGAACCGAGCTTGGGGAACCTTTCTGCCACTTCACGTGCTACAGGACCCTTGATCTCCGTTCCTTTTGGCTCATTCTTCTCGTCAACAACGACAACTGCATTGTCATCGAAAGATACCCGCATTCCGTTGGGTCTGCGCATCTCCTTTTTCTGGCGGATGACAACAGCACGCACCAGCTTACGGCGCATGTCGGGGGTGCCTTTCTGGACACTCACCGTAGCGAGATCCCCCAGCCCCAGCTTGGGCTGACGGCGCCTGACGCCATGGTAGCCAAAGACTGAGATGATCTGTACGGTTCTGGCGCCGGTATTATCAGCGCATGCAAGCCTCGTTCCCGTCGCAAGTGCGCGTGGAATGGTGGACTGCTTCGCCTTCATGGCTGAAGCACCTCTACAACGACAAAAGTTGTGCTCTTCGACAGAGGTCTGCATTCGGCAATCTTCACCATGTCGCCAACCTTTACCTGTAAACAGGCAGGATTGTGGGCGTGAAGTTTCGAGCTGCGTTTCTCATACCGCTTGTATTTACGGATGTAGTGCAGGTAATTGCGTGCTACTACCACCGTTCCCATCATTCGATCGCTCACGACTTTGCCGGTGATCACCTGGCCGCGCACCGGTAAAGTGCCGTGAAACGGACAATTAACGTCCTGACACTCCTGTTTCGGTGCCTGAACGTCCAATCCAATGTTTAATGCCATTATTTTATCCTCTTCTTCTCGTGCAGGTTGATTCTCTTTTCAGGAGCCAGAGCCATCACGGATCCATCTATCTCAACAAATTCGCTGCCTGGAAGGTGCAACTGAAATCTACTGTGCATCTTGGGGATGCGTTTGACCCCATGTGAGGTCTCGAGAATCAGCAGATTTTTTGTTTCATCGACAATGCGACCGGATAGTCCCCGGTGAAGGGGATTTGTTGCTCCTGATACCAGAACATCCAGTCCTATCAATTCATGACGGAGGACATTCTGGGAAGTGATCATACGGTTCTCCTGCGGTTCTGTTCGGTAATCATACGTGCAATTGTTCGCCTGAGTTCACCGATATGACCCGGATTCTCTGTTGCGCCACCTGCACTGACTTTCCCGTAATGCTGGACAAGTTCCATCCGGAGCTTTTCCATCTGTTCCTGCAGTTCTACATCTGAAAGTTGCTGAACATCACGGGATCGTAATATTGCCATTACTGCTCCTCCACAAATGGTACTTCGTCAGGAAGTGCCGGTTCATCAGTGTCCAGCTCGCCAATATCCGTAACAGTAATTTTAGGTGCTACGCGTTTCTTTTCCTGTTCAATTATCGAGAAGTGATCCGGCAGTTTTGCACCAGCAGGAACCAGCTTCACCTGAACACCTATCACACCAAGTTTCTTGATAGCAACCGCATAGCCTTTTTCAACAATTGTGTTGCTCGGTTCACCGCAGTGCTTGATATAACCTTCAGAAAATTTCTGGGTACGGGCTCGCGCTCCGGTCAGTTTTCCGGCTATTACGACTTCGCATCCCAATGCTCCGGAATCCATAACACGACGGAGAATACTTGATCCCGCTTTGCGGAAGTACCAACCGCGTTCAAGAGCATTTGCCAGTCGTTCTGCCATGATCTGGGCGTTAAAGCTGGGATTTGTAACCTGCTGGACTTCGATCTGAGGGGATTCAACACCATAGTTCTGAGCAAGGTCCAGCGTCAACTGGTGAACCAGTTTTCCACCTTTGCCAATGACAATCCCCGGTTTTTCTGCAAAGATAGTTACCTGTGTACCCAGCGGGGTTCTTGCGATGTCCATGCCACCGTATCCTGCCCGCTTCAGCTCTTTTGACAGGTACTTTTCGACACGGGCCTTCCGTACTCCTTCTGAAATAAACTTCTGCTCAACGGCCATTACACCACCTCACGGACAACGATTTCGATGTTCACGGTTTCACGCACTTTGGGGGTTGCACGTCCCATCGCACGGGGGAAGAAAGATTTTTGGGCTCGTCCGCGGTTTGCCGATACGTGGATAATCTCGAGATTATCTGCATCAAGACCAATATATTCTGCATTCTTCTTAACTGATTCAAGGACACGGATATATGCCTTGGATGCTTTTACCGGGTATCTTCCGGCATCCCAGCTACCCGGGAGGCCGCGTTTATGCGCTACATTACGGTTAAAACGGCGGAACGGTACGGCTTTCCTTAAATCAATAACATCCTTCAGATACGCAATTGCCTCGTTCACACGCTGATGCCTTATGAACGTAGCAATTTCGATCGAATGTTTTGGCGACATGTTAAGTTCATTAGCCTTCGCTCTTGCTATGGTGTCGCCGCTTATCTTTTGTGAATATTCAATTCGTGCCATGTTCATCACTTCAGCGGAACATACTTACTGCCTCTTGTAGCACCAATACCGGCGCTGCCATGAGAGACTCTCTTTCGTGTCAATGCAAACTCGCCGAGGTAATGAAAGACAGACTCCGGCTGAAATTCGACCTTCATAAATTCCTTGCCATTATAAATTTCAATTGATTTGCCGACCATCTCTGGCATGACGATCATTTCACGCAGGTGAGTTCGTATCTTTTCGTCACCATTACGGACCTTTGCGAGCAAGGTCTCATCACCGCGAGAGAAACCGCGTACTACCTTGCGACGTGCACGGGCTGGCATAAGAGGAAGAAGTTCACTTATTCCCATCGCTTTCAGCTCGTCAATCTTGTAACCACGATAGGTGAATTCCTCACGCCTTCGTGGCATTCTCTTTTGAGTCTTTTTTGGTGCTGCCATACCATTCACTTCCTGCTCTTACCTGTCCTACGTGCAGCCACATGACCAACTGTCCTTCCCGGCGATGTGCCTCGTGCAATCGTCTTCGGCCGACCTGTGTGCTGGTGACCACCGCCACCAAAGGGATGGTCGATAACGTTCATTGCGACACCACGGACACGTGGCCAGTTTGAGGCTGTGTTCTGCATCTTGTGGTATTTGTTGCCTGCTTTCACAAACGGTTTATCGACACGACCTCCGCCAGCGACAATACCCACGGTTGCACGGCAACGGTGATTGAACCATTTGGTCTTTCCACTGGGCATCCGGATACCAACCCGGTCTTCGATCTTATCGATAACAACTGCCTGAACACCGGAAGAACGGACAAATTTGCCGCCATCGTTCGGGCGCGATTCGATATTACATACGTACGTACCAGTAGGAATATTCTGAAGGGTGAGTGTGTTACCGTTTTTTACCTCAACATTAGCTCCCCAGGTAATTATCTCTCCAATGCCCAGACCTTCAGTGACCAGCATGTAGACTTTTGCACCATCTTCAAGTTTAACGACTGCGATCGGCGCGTTGCGTGCTGGATCATGTTCGATATCGATTACGCTTCCGGTGATTGTTTGTGTATCATCACCAATGTGCTTCAGTTCGGCTTTATACCGGTGGGATGGTGCCCGGTATGTCGGGCCGCCCTTGCCCCGGCTTTGTGTTGTAATACGGTGTCCCATGTTTCCCACCTACATAATGCCAAGCCGACTGAGAATTTCCTCCGCGGCTTTTTCATTCTCGAAACTCACGATCGCCTTCTTTTCTCCATGCATGGTCATGAGTGTTCGAATGGTTTCTACGTTCTGTCCAAACGATTTTTCAATTTCGCGTTTGATCTGTTTCTTGGTGGCTTCGCGGCTGACGAGGAACTGAAGCTTGCTCTGGTTCTCTAAAAGGACCATCGCCTTTTCCGTAACAAACGGGTATTTCAGAACCATTATCTCCCCCCCAGTCGTATCAACGCACTTTCTGTCCAGATCGTGAGCCGCCCTGCCAGCATACCTGGTGCGAGATGCTCAACGTTCAGCTGCTCAACAGTCACAACATCCACTCCCGAAAGATTGCGTGCTGCACGCAAAGGTTGTCCTGCCGTGACGATGAGAAGGCTCTTTCTCTGCTTGAACCGGCGACCACGCATCTTGCCTCTCCCTGCGCGGACCTTCTTGCTCTCCTTCGCCCGTTCGATATCATGATAGACACCCGCAGTTGTCAGCGCCGTGATGACATCTTGCGTCCGGATGAGTGATTCAAACTTATCTTCAAGGATAACAGGAACCGCTCCCTCGAACCGGTGACCACGACCACGAATAAGATCCACAGAAATGCTTGCGGCTACAGCCGAGCGAAAAGCCTTCTGTTTTTCTTTCTGATTGATCTCTTTGATCAAGATTTTCGCGACCTTCGGAGGATGCGCTTCACGACCTCCTTTGGCCTGAGGAACTTTCGCAGCGCGTGAACCATTTTTGATACGGGGCACATGCGATGAACCGCGACCACTTCCCCACCCAACCGCCGAGGAACAGATACCGGCAAACGGATTCGTTCCATGGGGCTGCCGCCGAGTACTCTGAAGGGCTATAACTGCCTTTTTGATCAGATCGGGGCGGTATTCTTCCGAAAAGAGTTCCGGAAGCTCAATATCTTTCGCGATTCCGCCATCAAGTGTTTTAACCTGTGCTTTCATCACTGATCATCCCTGTTTACTCTGGACGCTCACAAACTGGATCGTCGGCATCCTGACGACATGTTCACCTAGGCGCATTGCCGGACGAATTCGGATAAGCCGTTTTACCGGGCCGGGAATTGAACCCTTAACAAGGACATACGGGCTTTTCAGCACACCGTAGTGGAGGAACCCGCCGGCCGGCGTGATCTCGCTGGAGTTTTCGCTGACCTTCAGGATTCGCTTGTTAAATTCCGTCCGCTGCTGATATCCGAGCTGGCCCATCTGAGGTACCTGCCATCGGACATGATGAGGATTCCAGGGTCCGAGAGTACCGAGATGACGTTCTTTTCCACCAACGGAGTGTTTCCGCTTTCGCAGTGCTATCCCCCAACGCTTTACCGCACCATTTGTACCCTTTCCGGTTGTGATTGCGGTGATGTCGGCATATGCACCCGTCTGGACGACATTGTTCAGGGAGACTTCGTTTCCAAGAAGTCCCAGAGCATACTCCCACTGCTTTTTCATGTCGCCACCACCGACTTTGATCTCCATGAGATCGGGAACCTTCTTCGGGACGCCGGTGAGAATTGCCGGCTGTGTGTAGGAAACCGCGTAAATCTCCGCAACGGTACCGGCTGCAACAGCTTCTGAAAATTTCTTCTGCGCAACCTCCTGGTTATAGTCCTTTGGCAGGGTAATACGGCGTCCAAGAACAGCATCGAGCTGATCGGCCCATACTTCTGTCAATGCATGTTTGCCGTAGGTATCTCTGGAGTAGGCACGAATCGCAGCGACCTTCATCAAGGGGATTTCAATAACGGTGACCGGCACCATGATTTCCTTTCCCTCAGTCGGACTGCTCTTATGATCATCCACCATGATAACATGCGTCATACCTACTTTGTATCCAGCAAATCCCTGCAGTATCGGAGCCCCATCATAGGGAGGCCATGATTGATATTTCGGGATCGGACTCTTTGCACGCTTTCTTGGGCTGAATGCAAGAGAACCACGGCGGGGTCTGTTTATTTTTGGCATGTGTTAATCAATCCTTATTCTGCGTGTAGGTTATTCCCACTTGACACGAATTACGATTAATCCGAGATTCTGTGATACCTTTGTTTGTTGAAGACGCCAACACGCGACGCCATTGAAAAATAGATAATTCAGTTACTCAATGGATCCGCGTATACGGATTCCAGGAAGTATTGAACAACCGGTTTTTCATTGGTTTACGGATAAATGGATGATATTTTTCACCCATGAGCTGATGTGCACCAGCATTTCCTGTCTCGCGAAAGAAGATCCTGACAATAACGCATCCTTCTGCCTGTCATTGAAGCAGCGGGAATAGGCTCGTTGCACGAACGTCGACCCATGCGTTCCGGTCAGATCCAACTCTGTCAGCCTGTTGTGACGAATCACAACTCCTTCTCGGGTTACCCCCGCAATCATGCAGGGTTCACCAATCGGGGATTTCCCACGGCACAACCGTTTTTCCTGTGTCCAGAAGCACGATTCCGCCGTAATACTATTGTCTGAATGTGCTTTGCGTTACGTTAGCACATGGATATAGCAGGGGATAACCTCATATCGGCTTCCTTAATCATTGATTAAAAAAGAATATAAACATATGCCAGGGTTATTTTAGGAATTGATAAAAGAACATGTATTTCATTTTTTCATCTTTTTTAAACATTTCATTTTTATCCGAAATATAACTCTCCAAGATCGGTGATATACACAATAATGTCTTCACATACGCAGCGTGCCTTACAACACTGGGGCCGTGACTCTCGTAGCCGGTTTATCAATGAAATAGTATCGTACATTACTTTTATGTTAATTTTTTCTGCTTCTCCAAAGATGATAGACGGGACATCAAACAGATCAGTTCCAGAAGGAATAGTACACAGGTGAGTCGCATCCAGCGTATAAAGAAAATCGAGTGTTTCTTTTGCCCTTCGTATATTTTCCATCGCACTCTTTTCTATCGTGCAGACATTCGCTTTTGAAGTGGAGATAATATCAGCAATCTGCTGCTGGGTCAGCCCCTGTTTGCGGTATCTGAGAACCTCCATCTGGCGTTCGGTGAGCAGCCCATCCTTCATACTATCCAATCTTATATGCGGACTTAAACACTTTTCGTTAACTCTTCTGCAGACGAGGTACACATTTTAAGGAGTCCTAAAATAAATGTGAATGTAAAATTAAAAATTTAATTTTTTACCATTTTTTCGAGGAAAAATGACATTTCAAAATGTTTATATGAACACCGGGTCATAATAACGTGTTATAAAAAAAAACTTAGGTGATTTAGATGGTTGTTAAAGTAGGAGTTGCTAAACTCGGCAACATTGCAAGTGGTGTGATGGCAGAGCTGCTTCTCGATGAGAGAGCAGACCGTGAAGATATGCAGACATTCATGGCGACCAGCGGCACAAAACTCGAGCCGGCGGATGTTGACCGTGTGGTTTCCAACCTGAAGGCGTATAAACCCGATTTCTGTATTGTAGTTTCCCCCAACGGGGTTCTCCCCGGACCGACCGGTGCCCGCGAACAGCTCGCTGCAGCAGGTATCCCGGTTGTCATCATAACCGATGATGTAACCACGAAGAAAGAGTGGGAAGGTGTCAAGGCGAGCAAGTTCGGGTACATCATCATGAAGGCAGACTCCATGATTGGTGCACGCCGTGAATTCCTTGACCCGGTCGAGATGGCCGATTACAACGGCAACCTCGTTAAAGTGCTGGCACTTACCGGTGCATTCCGCAAGATGCAGCTTGCTCTTGACAAGGTCATCGACCAGGTCAAGGCCGGAAAGAAAGGCGACGCAATTGAGCTCCCCAAGATCATCATGACCGTTGACAAGGCTGTCGATGGTGAGTTCACCAACCCCTACGCTCTCGCAAAGGCACGCGCTGCTTATGAAATTGCATCCGCTGTGGCAATGGTGAATGTAAAGGGATGCTTCATGACCAAGGAATGGGAGAAATACATCCCGATTGTTGCAAGCGCTCACGAAATGATGAAGGTCGCAGCACAACTCTGTGATCAGGCCCGCGAGCTCGAGAAAGCTGGCGACAGCATCTTCCGCCAGCCCCACAAGAAGGATGGCGTTCTCGTCTCCAAGAAGAAACTTGTTGCAAAATTCGAGTGAATTTCTTATTTCTTTTCTTTTTTGTAGAAATTACCAATGTCTTCAGGGAGCGTCAGAATAACCGGCTCAAGATGAAGCCGTTCCATGAATGCTGAATCGCTCGTTGATGAAGGGTTAGGATTGATCCGGGAGATCATTGAACAGAATGAACGAAATCCATGATCGTTTCCTTTCTTATCAAAAAACAGAGACATATTGAACGCATAAGTACCCAGTCTCCGGTAAAGTGAGATGATTTCCAGTATGCCTCGTGCCGTGAGATCTACGTAACTTTCCATTTCATCAATTGAAGAAATCGGGAGTAGTCCCCTCATTTCGCGCTCACCAACCGGCACCGCATGGGCTGACCAGACCATTTCGTCACCAAACAGATACCGATCGGAAGATTTTTCCTCCTCTACTACTGCATCCCAGTAGTTCCTGCCTTGTTCCCTGCGGTATTGTTCGCTTGCGGTGATATAACAGCCAACAATGCGGGATGGACAGGAATCTGACAAACCCTGCATGTGGGGGTGCACAAGGCTTGCACCTGCCGATGGCAGAAAGTTCCAGTTAATGCTGGCATAGCCATCCGCCTGCCGAAGTGCATCTACCTGTGAGAGGAGAGCATCCACTATCTGTTGCCGGGTAAAGGAAGTAACAGCGTGCTCACGGGTGATAACAGTTACTACATGGCCTTCCCCAAAAGGAAACAGGTTCGGGAATGTAACACTCTCACCGCGAATGAGCCTGCTGCCATCGGGAAATGTGGGTGTGACAGAAAAAACGGCGTCGCGGCAGAACGGGCAATTCTCTGCATTTGAAGGGATATACAATGTCTGATCGATCTGCCTTTTTAACCGGTCAGGGCTGATTCTGCACCTGAGCCCGGTGAGATGTTCTTCGCGATACTGTAATGTACCTCTGCTAGTGACAACCTCCCTGACCGAAAACATGCTTGTTCATGAGTATATTTCCGACACGATTAGATAGTCATTTGCACATTAAGCTGTCTATTCATCACTGAAAATGGTATTAACGGGCGAATACCTGTGCGGAATTCGTTGATCTTCCCCATAACCACAATTTATACAATGTTTTTTTTTTTAAAAAAAAGAAATTTGTCTATTTTTAAGACAGCCTTCTTTGCATTCAGGCGTATCCGGACAGAAATTCAATTCTGCACTTATACTACGTGCTTGCCGAGGAGGCGGATGGATGTGGTCATATCAGGACCGAGCGGTGAACCAAAGATGATCTGGGTGACACCGGCTTTTGTCAAGGCATCACACTTTGCCTTCACCATTTCAGGAGTACCCGCGATGGTAAATGCATCGATCTCCTTGTCTCCAACAAGTTCTCCAACTGTCTTGAAGTCAAACTTACCAAGTGCCGCCTTGATCTTTGCGACATTGTTGAGATCGAGACCGTGTCGGGTGAGAAGTTCTGGCGGGGAACCTGCTGCGATGAATGCGGCAACAATCTTTGCTGAGTTCCGTGCCTTCTTCTCGCTCATGTCGATTGACATTGCGGTGTATGCACCGATATCAAAGTTCTTCTTGCCGACTTTATCAGCTGCTGCCTTGATAATCGGGATTGCAATGGCGAAGTCCTTAGGGTTGGATGCGTTAATGAGCGCTCCGTCACCAACTCTTCCGGCGAGTTCGAGAACCTTTGGTCCCTGTGCACCGATATAGATCGGTACTCCCTTCTTGCCGGGCAGAGTGACACCGGTCAGCTTCGCACCATCATAATCGAAGAACTTCATACCTGATTTCTTGACTTCCTCTCCGGCACAGAGCTTGCGAATCTGCGTAACTGCCTCTTCGAGACGCGCTACTGGTTTTTCGGCGTTAATTGCAAGTTTCGGGAGTGTTGAAAGATCGCCGGGACCAATCCCCAGAACTGCGCGTCCATCTGAAATCTCATTTAATGTGCAGAAGAACGACGCCATTGCGGCGGGCGTGTCAGTGAATGAGTTCATGATACCCGGACCCATTTTCAGGGTTGTTGTTGCCTGCGCAATTGCTGCGAGGGTGGGGTAGCAGTGGCGGTTGTTGTAGTGGTTAGTGATCCATGCAAAATCAATATCTTTGGACTCTGCAAGTTTACAGAAGTTTACTACTTGTTTTACGTTGACATTTCCTGGTACAAATTCAATTCCATATGTCAAGGCTTGTTCACCTCATTTGTGTATTACCGTCCGCGAAGTTAAATAAATTATCATTTTGCGTTGACCCTTTTGTGCTATCCGCTCAAAATATGCCCGTTTCGCCGTTTTTTTTTAGCCGGATCCGCTATTAAGTCCCGGAGCGGAGATGAACGCACCGAGATATGTTCGATCAATCGCTCCTCTGACCTTTTTCGCCATCGGATTTATCTTCAAAACTATAAAATGTTAATCAATATAATATTCCACCCTAAACTCAGGAACCCGGTTTATTTTTGTCAGCAGGATAATTTTCTTAAAGAAAATTTGAATTATATCTAATTACAAAAGCACTATCCTATAAGATATTGAACTTCCAGCAGAATAATAGTATTTAACTTTAGCAAATCTTATAGGATTTTAATCGGGATTTATTCATGCGAATTCTAGCTATTGGATTAGGTGGCGCAGGCTGCAGAATTGTAAATAGTCTTTATGCGACCGATCGTCGTAGTAGCAAAGTGGCATGTGTTCAGGCACTTGTAATCGACGTAAATTCAGATACTTTAGCTCAGCTTGGAAGCCTGCCTGATGGTGCAAAACTTTTTTTTCCTCCCGTCGACCCGGATCTTCATCCGGAAGGAGACGGGGATACGCAGACAGCAACAATAGATATCGGGGAAATTGTTTCTCGTGTCCAGAATTTTGAAAGTGGTGAAACTGATGCAATCTTTGTGTGCTGCGGGCTTGGCGGTAGTATGGTAGATGTTGCACCTCACATTATTGCTTCACTTCGCTCCACCACTGCGGAACCGATCTTCGGGCTCGTTACACTTCCCTGTCTTGCCGAGGGTGAACGTCGCTCAGCAAAAGCGGCCGATGACATAGAAATGCTGTCACCCCTCCTTGACGGGATTATTCTCTTTGATAATGAAACATGGTATAAAAAAACCAAAGCACGACGATCAACATTGGTAAAAAAAGAAAAAGGATTGGCTGAAAAGCTCGGGTTCAGGAGGAATGAACCTGATATTTCCCCGGAACTTGCCACTTATTTGCTCCTGAACGAAGCAGTTGTCAGGAGAATAAGTCTGATACTGCGAGCAGGGGAGTTTAAAGCGGACGGTGGACTTGATCTCGCAGAGGTTGTACTGGATTCGGGCGAAGTACTCAATACAATGAAAGGGATGGGATTTATTACCATCGGATATGCGGTTGAACGTCTGCCTCATCACCCATTAAGTTTCTTAACCAGCTGGTATCCAAAGGGTCTTTTTCCCGATGCACATAAAATAAAAGCTTCCCGGATTGTTGACCTCGCAAAACAGGCAATATATCACGAGATATCGACACCCTGCGACATGACGAGCGCCCATAAGGCATTGATTCTTATCGCCGGTCCATCTCATGAGCTGTCGATGAAAGGATATATGACGGTACGCAAATGGATTGACCGAAGCATAGCCGGGCTGGAAACGAGATCCGGGGATTATCCCGTAATGAATACAAAAAACGTGGCAATTATCATCATGCTCTCCGGGCTTGAAAATATTCCCAGGATCACTGAACTCAAGGAAATTCAGAACCAGTATAAATCCACACATCAGGAAAGTCTTCCGCTGTCAAAACAGTCAGGCTCTGGAATAATTCAGGCATCTGAAGGTGCAAGTGGCATGATTGAGGAGAGTGGGGTATCTGCTCCGCAAAGTGAGAAAATATTAAGGGATGAGATGCTCGTCCTCCCCCTTAAATCGCGAAAGGCACCCGACATTCAGGATTCCGGAAAATTCAGTGAGGCAGAAGAATATTATACGGATGAGCAGCAGGAGGCTCAACAATCTGTAGCCCCGCGTGATATCCTGCCTAGTAAAAGCTTCCCGGACGAAATAAATACTGAGGATAAAACATTACACCGATTCACTGCAAAATTACCCGTTGCCAAAGAGACAGATAAATCTGTTTCTTCGAGCACCGATAAAATGAAAATGGACGGATCTCCTGCGTCACGACATCGGTTGGTTGCACCTGTTCATATTAATCGATCCGTAGAATCTTCGTCCAATCGTTCATCGCTCGCTTCATCAGCTCAGGGAACACATCAAAACAAAAAATCAACATATGGCATAGATTCCAGCGGTGAGAGACTACCACACGCCGGCGATGAACGGTTAAGACCAAAGGAGACGGAACGACAAATCATCGAGAGAGAGTTACAGCGACAGAGAACTATGGCAATCTCCGGTCATAAGCATAAGACAGGATCAGGATCACAAACACACCCGGTGCAACCAACGGAAATTGTCAGAATAAAAAGGGAAATTTCAAAAAAGATACCGAATAATGATAAACCTGAACAATCTGATACTGCAGAAGTCTCCCCACTATTTCCGGAGAGACGAAGGGTTATCATACAAAAAAAGAGGGTACATTCAGATTTACGGGAAACTCAGGTTCAAACACAGGAGAATCGGGACATCTCAGGTAAAGACGAGGGTAATTCTTCAGTCACGCAAGCTGAAGTGTATTCCAGACAGTCAGATTCTGAAGGGATGAAGATTGATATTAAGGATTCTGCAAATAAGTCAAAGGATCACGTTTTCGGTGGAAAAAATGTCCATGGAACTGCCGGCCCCCAGGTGCGGGATTCTGCACTTATCCACACAATTCTGAAATCGAAAAAAAGTTCCGTAGAACCAAAGGTTAAGGATTTTTCCGAAAGCGCTGACCTCAATACAGAGGTATGCAAATCACCCGATAAACGGGAGAAGAACACTTCGAAAAAAGATGACATCTCATGGATCTGATCAATTTGTATCCATCACTTTTGCAAACTGAATGTTACCGGCCCCAATTTCAGTGGTAATCTCAATACCGTGTTCTACAGTATTTCCGATATAATTCAGTCCGCTGAATGCAACTATTGAAAGTCGGAAAGGATTTGGGGGCAGGTTGAATACCTCTGTTCCCATGACGACAGGAAAAACGAAGCCACACGCGTTCATCAGATGGATTGTTTCCTCGACCTTTTTTTTCGCAGAACACGGGACTTCGCGTACATTTGCCAATGCAATACCGGATTTGGACTGGGCATATCTTGATATTGATGTAAGTCCTGATGAAATGAAAAGTTCGAGCGGATCAATGGTTGTCCCCCGGTAACCGATCAAATCTTTGAATCGCTTCGGTATTCCCTGTTCGATTTCCAGCCTTCCACCATATGCCATCTTTACGGGTACGCCGTTTCTCTGGAATACGCCGTCCATAGAGATACTGCAGATTGTAATGAACCCCACCGATCCTGAAGGAATCCGGGGATCGTGATCGACTATCCGATAAGAATTGAAAAAGCCGCACCCGGCTTTCACGACCTCGTCAAATGCGGACTTAACCTGTTCAAATGACTCGAGAGGAACAATTGAAAGATTATAAGCAACATCTCCTGTACTGGTTGCAGGATCAAATGTGCTCCGGTACGCAAGACGCTCGAGTTTTGAGATGACAAATCCTATCCGGTCATCAACAAGAGCATTATCAGTTTCATCCAGTCCGGCCCTTGTCAATATCCTGCCCAGATTTCCGATCTTTTCGGTGAAACCCATGGAGTCAAGGTAACTGAGATAATACTGAACTGCACGATCGCTGAGAATAAAACCCCGTTCTGCCATGAGTTCGGAAAGGCGTTTCGCTCCGATGGGGTCGTGGTGATCTTTAAGAATGCGGAGAATTTCGATATATTTTCTTTCGGTGCGAATCATGCTCACTTTGCCTCCACAGCCCCCAGGCTATCCTGATATCGGCCCGAATAACACTGGTTGCTCTCCCTCACTTCATGAAGTATCATCTGCACCACACGCTCGTGCTTTCGGATGAGGATGTCATCGTTTCCCAGATTGGTCAGGCACAGGGTCAATTGCCCACGAAACCCCGGGTCGACAAAACCTGCACCAAGAAGAACACCCCGCCTTCCAAACGAGGACCTGCAACGTAGAGTTCCTGCAAGATCCTTTGGGAGCTCGACCCATTCGAGCGTCGGCACAAGCGTACAGGTTCCTTTTGGGAGAGGCATATCAAGGGCAGCTCGCAGGTCATAGGACGCAGGTTGCTGGCATTCGCTGCTATAAGGGTTGATAACAAGGTTTCCAGCCATACAATCGCGGTCAAGACGGCGGGTTATCTCCGGCGCAGATAAAATCATTCAATAGATTATCGGTAGAAAATACTTAATATCTTCCGATATATAAGAGATGAGAAGGATCCATGGGGTAGAGGACATCCTCTTGGGCTTCGAACCCAAGGACGCGGGTTCGATTCCCGCTGGGTCCGTTTTTTTTTAAATAAAAGTTATATGTCGTTCTTTCTCATCACATGTCTACGCTTTCTGCCCCCAAACATCCTGATGATACCAAACAATATCAGAATGCCAATGGCTCCGATGACAATCAAGGTGACAAAGCCCCAGTCGAGATTCTTCTGCATGATAAGGGTTAGGGATACGGAATCATTTCCCTGAAAAAACTGTTTCTGGATCGAGACTGTCTGATAGGTATCTTTTACTGCGGTTATATTGTAGAGCGTATTGAGTTTGACTTTAGTGCTATACTGACCGTGATCATCGGTGAATCCGGAAGCGTTTGCGTTGATAAAGATCGTGGCATTGGGCACTATTCTCTGGTCTTTTTCCTCGACAAAAACCGTAAGATCTATATTTCCAAACTGCATCTCGAAGGTAAATTCTTCCCCCGGATTATCTATGACTATCGTGCGATTCAGTGAATCATAACCTGTCTTCTTGACTTCGACCGGGTATGATCCGGAAACAAGGGCAGGGAAGGTAGCGCGTCCGAACTGGTTTGTCGTTCCTGCAAGAGTTCCATTAATGTAGATATCGGTACTATTCAGAGGAACGTGATTTTCATCAAAAACAGAGATGGAAGCTCCAAATGATGCTTTTTGAAGTGCAACTGAATAGAGAGCATCGGTTTCACTGACCAGTCGCGATTCATTAAATGTCTGATAGCCGGCCTTTCTAAACTCTATGAAATACACTTTAGCTCGATTGAGCGGGATTGTCAGAACTCCCCGGGTATCGGTTTTTCCGGTGAGGGCATTATCAATCCACACTTCTGCATCGGGTACTGCCGCCATGCTTCCTTTGTCTTTAATAATAAACGTAAACCGGTTTATCGGGAGCATCCAGTATTGTGCGTCAACATTTTCAGTCACGGTATCGATGATTCCGTTCCGGGACAGGTACCTGGCATCAGTGATGTCAATAGAATACAACGTTGTCGAATTCACGGTAAAAGTTACTGCCCCGGATATATCTGTCACATTTGACTGTGTCACTCCTCCCGAAGAGATGTTTACTTGGGCTCCGGATACAACTCCAAGGGAGTCGGAATCATAAAGGGTTACTCTCAGGTTGATATTCTTCCGGCTCAGGTTTACATAAACTGATGTTTCATTTTTTTCTATTATTTTTTCCCAGTCGTCATATCCTGTCATAGAAACCTTGACAAGGGTGTCATTTAATCCGGAATTATTGAAGAAAATCTGACCATTCGTATTGGTCATGCCAAAATTGACCCCATTAATGAATACCGTTGCGCGAGGAATAATTGAATTATCTGTACTATCCTGCACGGTGATTTGCAGTGTTATTGCGTGTGCAGAGCTGCAGAGAACAAGAATGCACAGCAGGGTAAAAAGGAGACGATTTCTCTGTCTGTTCATAATGAATATCGCTTCCTGCTCGTATTTGAGTACATCGGTCTAATACTCCGATAATGACGAAACCCGATCCAGCAACATTCCTTCTACAAGAATTGGCATGAGATGTCTTCCATCCTCAATCGCTTTCTGCAGCCTCCAGCTCCTTTCGGCATAGATAGTAAAAAGGGGTTCACCGGCTTTGATGAGATTGCCCTTTTTTGCGTGCAGGAGAACACCGGCGCCTGGATCGTGGGGAGCTCCCGCGATTCGGGCGAGGGTGATAAGTGACAGGTTATTCATTTCGATCACATACCCGGATGATGGGGCGTTCACTACAAACTGGTGTTCTCCCGGAATGATCTCCCCGGATTTAACATTTGGATCACCCCCCTGGATCTCTATAATCTGGCGGAGTTTCTCAAGCGCTTTCCCCTTTTGAAGGATATCTTGTGCCATAGCAGTACCGGTACCTCGTGCAGCCTTACCTGACATCTCAAGCGCTATTCCCGCGAGGGATAAGCTCTTCTGTATAAAAGAGTTTGGTTCAGGTGCACCTTCGAGCACACGAAGAGCTTCAATAACTTCAAGCTTAGGACCTATGCTGCGGCCAACAGGGATATCTCCGTAGGTAAGGGCACACTCGACTTTCATATCAAGGCGTTCGCCAAGCTCGATAAAATCCCGGGCAAGTTTTCTTCCTTCCTGCATGCCGGGGACTTTTGTGTGCAGTCCGACAGGTATATCGATCACAACAAGATTTGCTCCCACTGCAAATTTTTTTGCCATCACGCTTGCCAGCATCTGACCACGGGCATCGATTTTAAACGGATATTCCTGGATGATGATGCGATCGTCGGCCGGAGCGATATTAGTCGCACCCCCCCACACTATAACTCCACCTACCTTTTCCGTCATCTTCTGCACTTCCGATGCAGAGAACTCGACGTTTGCCAGCACTTCCATGAGATCGGCCGTGCCACCTGCCCCGGTGATCGCACGCGAACTTGTCTTTGGAATTTTCAGTCCGCTTGCAGCGATAATAGGAACAACGAGTAAGGAGATCTTATTGCCGGGAACACCGCCGATTGAATGTTTGTCCACAATGGGTCTGGATGCAAATTTTATCCGTTCGCCAGTTTCAACCATAGCTCGAGTGAGATGCTCCACTTCATCCATATCAAGCGGGTTGATATACGATGCAATGATAAATGCGGTGAGTTCCGCAGAAGATAGATCGTCGCTTACAACATCTTTGATAATGGTCAGCATCTCTTCTTTGGAGAGCTTGCCGCCATCCATTTTTTTCTTGACATAGTCAAGGGATGCGGGTCTTGCCGCTTCCCTGACTTCTATCTCCGCATCTTCTTCGAGATGAAGACGTTCATTTGTGAAGCGGAACACGCCCATCGTTCCCTGCTGCGCAATGGTTGACGTAGTTTCCACGAAAGCCGCAACCGAAAAACCATTTTTCGGATTGATTACTTGAACCCTGTCACCGTCGAACACTCCGATACTCCGGGCGTCAGCACGATTAAGCAGTACACCCCGCGACGCAATATCCAGATTTTTTACTCTTAACTTCATTGATGTGATCTCCTCACTCAGGTTGTCACGATTCCGTAAATACATCCTTCTTACATTTACGTTGACTGCGTCGGACAATAAAAGAGTACCGTTTCCTGAATTCAGAGTGGAAGATACGGTGAGAATCAATGTACGAGTGAAAAAAGCACAGTCAAAATTTTTATCATAATGGTTTTTAAAAAAAAAAGATTTTGGATTTTAGTTCAGTGCCTGCGCACGACGATAAATGCAACTGCACCGAGGCCGATTAATGCAATCAGTGCACCGTACCCGGGCGACTGAGTCGGGGTCGGTGTTGGGGTTGCTGTGGTCGGGACGGGCGTTGGGGGTGTGGTCGGAACTACAGTTGTTACAGCGGTTGTCGGGACTGCCGTTGGGGCAGGGCCTTCAAGAACGTTGAACAGTGCAGTGCCGGTCGCGTCCTGGATGACTGCATCTGCAGTAACAATGTACTCGTCTGGTTTGAATGTTGACGCATCAACATCGAACGAGAGTGCATTCAGACCGCCGTCACCTGCAACGACTTTAACCGTACCGGTTGCGCCGCTGAACTCCCCGCTCTGGCTCTTCTGAGTCGGCTGGAATGATGATGAGTAGACCTGTACGAGGATTTCGTCATCTACCGCGAGGTTGGTCTTTGCAGTGATGGTGAACTTGTCTCCAACATGCCTGTCGCCAATCGGGTCGATAGTGATAGTGGGTTCCTCAACAAGGAACTGGAGCTTGGTGTAGGTATCGTCGACATTCGGGTCGTTGATTGCCTGAACAAGTGCCTCAGCTGCGTCGGATCCCTGGAGGCTTCCGGGTCCGTTGATCAGGAAGATATTGGCTCCGACTGTGTTAAGAACCTCGTTCCTGACGTAAATTGCGGTAGCGCCTGCAAGGCGACCGCTTGCTGATGGGCTGAGATCAATATCGAACCGGTTGTTCGCCATCGGGTGCTGAACAACGACGAAGTACTGACCTGAGGTGAGTCCCTTGGTGTCTGCCTGCTTGAGCTCGTACGAGAATGACGAGTCAGAGTTTACAGATTCAGTCTGGTAGAGAGCGTAGTTCTTGCCCAGTACCCAGATTGCAACTCCGGGGGACGGCTGACCTTCAGCAGTACCGGTGATATAGATTCTGTCACCCTTTGCAACGGTAGACTGTGATGCGGTTGCAGAAACGAACGGCTTCTTGATGATGATGGAAACCGTGCCGTAAGCTGCATTGGCAATATGGTCGGCTGCACGGTCGACCGGCTGGCTCACTGCGTAGACGGTGTAGGTACCTGCATCGAGCGGAACAGTTGCCGTTCCCCACTTGTAGGACCATGTGTTGTCGCCCGCAACATCTGCCTGAACAAATGTATCGGGATCCATGTTGATGACGCTGCTCCGTGGAGCAACAAGCTCTGCACCATTGTCGTTAAGGTTCGGTCCAATGATGAAGAGGTACGTCTTGTACGATTCGGTGTTGGTACCGGAGAACTTGATCTCCTCACCAAGGTAGTAGCTCTGATCACCGGCTGCTACGATCGTGACTGCACCCTTCTCGACATTCACGTCAACCTGGTCGCTCTTGAAGGACGGGCTGGCGATGGTTCCGAAGTTCTGCTCGACACGGATGGTGTACTTCTGTGCCTTAGTCCAGTTTGTCGTAACGAATTCTACGGTCCTGACACCGGTTGGTAATGTTGTTACATTTACGGCAGACAGAGTACCGAAGCCGGTGTCGACAGAATGACTTACATCGTCAAATACGATGTTTGATCCTGCATTCTGGAATGAATAGTCGAGAGCAGTATTCGGGTTTGCCACTGCGTACGCTCTCTGGGTAACTGCATCGGCCTGTTGTGCATCGAACTTCACGCCATCCTGACCGACATTGACCATCGGGGGCTGTCCATCAAGTCCGCCTCCCATGTTGGAAGTGCCTTTGACCCACAGAACGTAGGTTGTCTTGGGCTTACCGGTAATGGTTACCGAGAACGGCTTGCTGCGGACAACGGAATCCTTGTTCGCTTCAATCTTCACGGTGTTGGAGACAAGCGAGACGGTAACGGTCTGAGAGATCGTCTTCGTGGTGTAATCCACGCCACCATTCTTGTAGTTGTCCTTCATGTTGTTGAGCTTGGACTCTGCATAGATGGTGTACGTTCCGATTGCATATGCCTGCTGACCGTTTGAGTTAAGCGCACCTGTTGACCAGTTGCCGGTCGATCCGACAGTTGCTACGGTACCGGGCTGGAGACCCCAGAAGAACGGGGAAACCGACACGTTGAGCGAGCTAAGGGGTTCGAGTTCTCCTCCAAGGGTTGCAGACATGTTATACAGTGCGGTGAATGTGGCACCAGACTCGTCCTTTACCCGGAGGTTAATGTACCCGTCGCCAGCCATGGTGTTGAAAATCGGCTGCCTGTGGGGATTTGTTCCGCTGGCGTCAAGCGCACTGATCATGTTGGTGGAAATCTTGAATCCAAGGCTTTCACCCTGCGGGACCGACTTGCTGGTAACATCAGCGCTCTGGTCCCAGTCCCAGACATTGACGGCGAGGGTTGGGTCCTGAACATTGAATATTACTGGATTTCCACTAAGTGCAAAACCCGTGTTCGGGTCAACCACATACCAGTTGCCGGTATAGCCGACAAAGGTGTCACCGAGAGTCAATGAGGTGGCACCATTGGTACCAAAGTCAAAGGACTGCGAGTATGGTGATGTAGCCGGAGCTGCTGATGATGCCCACCAGCCGATCTTAGTAGATGTTGATGCTCCTCTTGCAGAAGCAAGGGCCTGGCTTACATCGAGCCCCTGTTCTCCAATAAACACTGTTGCGCCCTGGTTGATAACATTCGCTACTACATAGTAGTTGCCGTTGTTAGTTGCCGATACCGGCAATGCAGCAACAAGCACGAACAACGCGAGTGCAACGAGTGCGATAGTTAATCGCTTAGTCATTCTTTCAATTCCTCCAAAGTTTACATCATACATTTCAAGCCGAGAACGATTTCGACAGATGCCGAATATCTGTTCTGCGAGCCCCATACTCCGTTTAGACGGAATATGGAAGAGTATTTGTAAAACAGCTCATATATCCTTTGTGGTTGTTTTGATTGGGTTTTCCGGGCGATATTTGCCCGTGATTTTTGAATTTACACGAAAATTTTGGTTTTTTCGGTTCTCCTGCAGATCTTCTGTAAATCTGTGTTCGGGTGATGATCCCGACAATTTAGATATATATGTCGCGCACGGTTTCGTAATATTCTATTTATTATATAATATATATCAACGTACATTATCGAACATTGAAAAATTTCGGTTTTTACTACTTTCTTTTTCAATCTTATTCAATAAAAAATAATTTGGTGATTACTGAATAGAAGCCACCCGAGAATACTCAGAGATACATTTCACTAGATCATCATAAAGTTCGTGATGACGGTGATTGTATCGGAACTCCAATTCTTTCCGGTAAAGAGGGAATTTCTTAGGATTTACTCCGTGGTATTTCATCAATCGTTCTTTGGCAAATGGCCAGAACCCCTCGATACCATTAATGTACACCTTACCGTTGACGAATCGTTAGCCATGATCGATTCTCATATGACGGAAACCGTATGAGATGAGTCCATTATAACTTCGGAATTTATCGGTATAGATAAGACTTCCCCGTTTTACTTTCCTGATTGCCATGGTGAGAAGAGTCTCACCGGCGACGTTCTGAACAACTTCAACCCGGACTTTTCCTCCACGTTCCAGGATGCCGAACACAGGGATCTTCCCGGCAGCTCCCCGGCCCCGGTTTCCCTTTTTCCTCCCGCCAAAATACGACTCGTCCATCTCGATCTCTCCCGATAAAGTGAAGGAAGTATCTCTATCCATACTGACTATTGATTGCCTGAACAAGTCGAAGAGATCGTAGACTGTGTTATACGAGAGACCTAACTGGTGAGCGGCTTCCCGGACTGAAGTATCCAACTCGAAAAGTTTGTTTGCGATTAATACCCGGACTCGGGGAACTCTTAAACCTTCAAGGATACTCCCCCGTCTCGGTCCCCATTCCTTTCGGCACCCGTAACACTTGTACTTGCCGCGCCTAACGCGATCTATTCGCGTACTCTCGCAATACGGACACCGATCAAACCGTTCAAGAATGCCTTGTGCCTGAAGGTATTCTTCTGCCCGCTCTTCTGATATCGTGTATTGTTGGAGCTCAATAAGGTTCATCCATCCAACCACCTGAGATTTTCGTGGTGGTCGTTATTAAGGAATCACCTATAATTTTATTACTCCCGAAACTGAAAAAATTTATCTGCCTTTTCCTTGCTGATTTGTTTCTTTCTTACCTATTTTGACATAATTAAGTATAATTTCCATCAAAGTCAGCCAGATACAATTCAACACACATATACAACGTGACCGATAACTCAATTGCCATGAGAATAATCCGGGCGCCGAGCATCGGGCGGGCACATGAGCTTGTCGTTAAAATGATTCTGGAGAAAGGCTGGGTTCTGCAGACCGAAGATGCCGAGGCAACAGTAGAGTATGAGGAAGTTTCCCTCCAGATAGATACCCCCATGGCGTACCCCCTGGTAAGTCCGCACTCCAGGTTCCAGCAGAGATTTGTTGAGCAATATGCGCGCGATCTGTTACAGGGTTCCCATGCTGCCTTTGAGTATGACTATCATAGCAGGCTCTTTGACTGGGGGGAGCGACTGTTTTCCGATGAGCAGCCGGTACATATAGACCAGATCTCTTATATCGTTGACAAGCTCATATCGCAACCGACATCACGGCGTGCGATTGCAATCACGTGGAACCCGGTGATTGATGAGAAACTCGATGCTTGTCCCTGCCTCCAGCTTATTCAGTGCATCCTGAGGGAAGGCAGACTACATATGCGGGTTATCTTCCGGTCAAATGACATGCTAACTGCAGCTGGGGCCAATATGTATGCGCTTGTTCAGCTCCAGAAATCAATCGCGGATAAACTTGGAGTCCCATGCGGGATATATACCCATACCTCCCTGGTCCCCCATATCTACTATCTCCGCGACATTCACGATATTGAACCATTCTGCGGTAAGGGAGAGTTCATTCAGCCCGTCAAAGATGTCTGTCAGGCATGCCAGAAGTGCGGACGCGCACAAAATGTATGACCGGGGCAGTCCGTCACCTTAATTAAGATCCAGCAGCAAAAATAAGAGGCACATAGCCCGGTAGTGTAGCGGTCAATCATGGGGGACTCTGGATCCCCCGACAGCAGTTCGAATCTGCTCCGGGCTACTTCTTTTCAGCGTATTATTTTTATCCGTTAATTTTCTGGTTCGCCGGTCAGGAATTATGCAAGAAACGCCGGCAGGATACAACAGATGAAGACGGCTCCAAAGGTACCGGCACCACCAATACTGACCTCGGGTATTTCGAGATCGCGGACCCGGAAAAGATTGGCAATATTTCCACCGGTCAACGTCCCGATCGTCCCGCTCACAAATGCAGTTACTGCCGCGGTCAGCCCGGTACCTCCTGATAAAATTATACCGGCAAGAACGGCAGTAAATCCGGGAATCAGCAGGGGAACGCGAATCCCCGCACCAGGTACCATATGCGTTGATACAAAGGTAATGCCTGATACCATAATTATCCCAATGCATACGGTATATATCAGGGACGGTCCCGTGATCTGGACTGCCTGGTAAAGCAAATATACGGATATACCCGCTGGTACGACCGTGCCTCCAAGATTACATGATACCAATGTGTCCCAAACATGGCAGAGTTCCGGTGACGTAGCATCCCGATCGGCTGAATCATTCCGGGAAATCCGGATTACATCGCGCCGGATGCGATATACCGGGATATTTACCAAACTCCCGGATATCATCAGAAGAATAATTGCGAGTGCAGAAATCCAGGAAAAACCCAACCTTACGAATGCAGCCCCGATTATTCCGAGAATGAACAGCGGGAGGATAATGATTAAAAGCCCAACAAGAATAATGATGGCGATCACAGAAAGCGGACCGGCAGAAAAGAATCGGACTCCATCGCTCATACTATTCCCTTACTCTTTCTGGTTTTATACAAACAATTGCGGCGTGATCAGCGTGGAATGGGGTGAGCCATTTACTTTCCTTTACAATAAGTCCTGATGAGGTAAGAATGTCAATGGTATCACAAAAGACATCCAACGGTTCCTTTCTGACATCCACACTCCGGGTTTTGAGCATGAGAATGAGGGTCCCACCGGGTTTTAAGGATACAGAGTTCCGCAACAAAATTGCAGCTTGATCTGGTTGCGCTACATCCTGATAGAGAAGATCCACAGGTTCAACCAGAGGGGCGTACTGTTCGGGGCGGGCTGCATCCGCCATGAGTGGTATGATATTCCTTCTCCGCCGGCATACTTCGAGAAGATCCTGCATGGGGCGTGGGGCAAACTCGACGGCATAGACTACTTCGACATAATCTGCCACGTGGGATACGGTAGTTCCATTTGCCGCTCCAAGGTACAATACCCGCATCTCCGGAATGAGATCGATGCCAGCTCCCGTATGATAAAGCGCAGACAGCTTGCTACGGTAAGGGTCCCAGACCCGTGCTCCGCCCAGCATCCGCTCGTGGTAAACCCCCCCTTCACCCTGAGATACCAGCACGTCGCCAATCCATATCATGGTTCCCTCCTTGCTCCGGTTGCATCGATGCGCTTCTGCGCTTTTTCGAGAAATTCCGGCTCTTCCGTTCCTCTGAAATAATCAAGCCGTGCTGCAATAGCAAGTTTTCCGGCGAGCACACGGGCAACTTTGCCCCTGACATCGCGGGAGGCGTTATGCACCCGACGATGCTGAAAAATTATCCCATGCTTGGGACAGGGCGACTTGGTTTTAAGGTGCGAGAACAATGCCGTCCGGGCACCCAGAACCTGGATTGCACTTGCCGGAAGCCGGGAGAGAGGGAGAAGTCCCCCGGCACGTGACATCAGTCTTGCAGCTACAAGCCCACCAATAAGTGCACTTGTATTGGGCATAACATCATTTGCCCGTGCAGAAACTTCTTTTGCGAGGATAGTCCGTGTATTTCCCAGCCGCTCTATCTCACCTGCTACCTTGCCAAGCGCTCCCTTACTCTTCTCATGCATCGTTTTTACCAATGCATGTGCCGGCGTCCGGTGATACTTGCGGGAGAACGCCGGGTGCCGGATAAGATACCACTCTGCTGCCTTTTCGGAAAGCAGATTAATGACCGTATCAATTTCATCGAGGGTCCTGACCATCTGGAGCAGTTCAGCATCTTTCCTCGAATACTGCTCCCGTATAAAACGTTCGGCGACAGCAATGCAGACAGCCTGCAATTTTGAAAGATACTCGTGCCGGTCATGAAAGGCACCACACAGAACTGCCTCTTCCCAATCGGGAGGGGCATAGGTATCTCTGAGGGTAAAAACAGATTGTACGCGTTCGATGAAGGCGTTTATGTCTCCGGTAAACGATATGCAGCGACCATCTCTGATGTCACCAAACCAGTAGGACTGCATTACAGGAAATTTATGGTTCTTGTCCGTATAAAACCATAGATCATCGGATAGTGAAATGAATATAAGGTCGAATGGTCATATCAAGGCTACGCCAAACGAATAGAGAATAACCGGCAGCATGATAGCGCCCATGCAGTACACTCTCGGCACATTAACAAGCCAGGGCACAAGGCCTAATGCGATCGCAAGGATCAAGATAAACACGCCAAACGGACCAGTAAGGATGACACTTAATACGACAATAAACGCAATAACCGAACGGTTCAGCATTTTCCCGTCTATACCGTTAAACCTGCCCGCAGATCGGGACAATGCAATAGTAATAATATATCCGGCAAGGGCAGCAAGAACACCAACTACGGTCAGTTCACTCATAGTAGGGAGAGGGAGCTCGGAAAGGGCAACCATCACGCCGTTACGCATCCGCGACAGCGCGAATAATGCAGCAAGTCCGATGAAAGCGTTTGCCGTGTTCGCGGCATTTGTCGCCAGAATGTATGCCCGGCGGTCCTTATCATAACCGATAATCGATGCAAGCACGCCGTTTGCAGATGCGGTGGAGAGTCCGGGAAGCCACCCGACAGCAATTCCTGCGATTGTACCAAGAAGCGAACATTTCATGATTGTTCGCCCTTCCATCCTTATACCTCTGAAATGCTGCTCGGGTAATTTGCCCTGAGAAGCGGTGATAAGAACCGAAATCCCAAAAAGTCCGGTGAGGAGTGGCATGAGAATCGAACTGCCTCCGGCAAGGGTATGCCAGCTCAGGAAAGCATAGCGGAGTGCAAAGATACCAAGAACGCCAGATACCAGAAACAGTGCAAGTCCCCAGCCAGGGCACTCGCTGGTAACGATCATATATCCGATGGATGCAATCAGGAGAATACCGATCCACCAGTCAAAGAATGGCTGGAGAGCAGGGAGGAGGAAAAAACAGACAACTGACAGGGGAACGGCCACGACCATTGCACAGGCACTGCCAAGTGCTGCGATTCTCACGGCCTCTTCCCCATTTCCCTCAAGGCAGAGCGCATGGGCTGGTAATACAGCAAGAGATGTATCGGCATCCGGTATACCCAAAAAAGTACTCGGGACGGCGTCCACAAAAGTATGAGTGATGAGGGCTGCAAACATCGCACCGGCAAGGACCAGAGGACCAAAAAGAGACAGAAGAACAACCTGAAAACTCAGGAGCACCCCTGCAAGAGTATTAGCATGCACACCGGGGATGATCCCGCTTATGGTACCAAGCAGTATCCCGATACCAGCGCCAAGCAGGATCTGTTCCATTCACAAGAATGTAGGAGAATGGACATAAATTCACCGAAATGCATATCATCATAACGTAATGAGGTGATGAATCCGTAATGAAAATCGCAGTCACCCGGCTTGCGGGTAAGGAAAAAAACGATGCGATTCGCTGCGCAAGGTACGGACATACCTGCTTCAGTGTCCACCCTCTGCGTTCTGAGATAATGACTGATGAGATCAAAGCGTTCGTCGAAGCTGTTGAACGCAATGAGTTCGACTGCCTTTTTTTTACTAGTGCTCTTCCCGCAAAACTCATTGCCCCGCTCTTGAATAGAACCCCCCGGATAATTGCAATCGGACCACAAACTGCAAAAGAACTTCAGCAATCTGAAATTAATTGTGAAACTCTTACCAGTTTTTACTCTAGAGATTTTGTTCCCTACCTGGGAGAGTGGATCCGGAGGAAACATATTGGCATCCCCCGGGCGGATGTACCGAATCCCGCACTCATCGACGCAATCAAATCCGCAGGAGGAATAGCTCACGAATTCCGGTGTTACAAGCTGGAACCAACGGGAGAACCCCTTGGCCTGAAACGTGCCGAAGCCATACTTTTCACCAGCGCAATGTCATTCACAAAGGCAGTTTGGACCAGGTATCCGGAACTGGTTGTTATTGCAATCGGAGAAATAACCGCGGATGCAATGAAAAGAGCAGGGTCAACTCCCGATGTAATCGGTGATGGTTCACTTGAGGGATCACTACGAGCCCTGAATGCGTGTATGGCAAAAAAAGGAGTGTGTACTGAATGACGGAAGATGGGGACAAAACGGGCGTCCATCTCTGGAGCCATGCAGGCATTCTCGTAATAGATAAACCCCGGGGCCCGTCCAGCCATCAGGTAGCGGCATGGGTTGGCGGGATGCTCGGCTGTCAGGTAGGACATGCAGGAACGCTCGACCCGCAGGTTTCCGGGGTGCTTCTTGTCATGCTTGGCAACGCGGTTCGACTCGCACCACTTCTCCTCCAGCACGATAAGGAATATATCTGCCTGATGCGGTTGCATGCGGATGTGGACAAAAACCGAATAGAACAGGCAGCTACGGAGTTCACCGGGAGACTCTACCAGCGCCCTCCACGGAAAAGTGCGGTAAAGCGTGTTCTCCGGATCCGTACTATCCACAAACTCGAGATTCTTGATAATAAAGGCCGCCTTGTCCTGTTCCGTGTCCATTGCGACGCCGGTACGTACATCCGCTCACTCTGCCATCATATCGGACTTGCACTCGGTGCGGGTGCACACATGGTCGAACTGCGTCGGACAAGGTCAGGTGATTTCAGTGAACAGGAGATGCATACGCTCCATGATCTGCAGGATGCCTGTATTGCGGCAAAGAAAGGGAATCGGATTCCGCTATCATCGATGATCCTGTCAGTTGATGCGGCAGTGCCTGATCTTCCGACAGTCATCGTCCGGGACACGGCAATAGATGCCCTCTGCCGGGGCGCAATACTTGCAGGAGTCGGCATAGTCAGATGTATGGATTTTAAAAAGGACCAGACTGTTGCCGTTCTATCGCAGAAAAAGGAGTTTATCTGCCTTGGAAGAGCCCTTGTTGCGTCCGCCTCGTTCAAACCCGGAGAAAACGGGCTCGTTATCGCACCAACAACCGTTTTCCTTCCGCCAGGCACTTATCCGAAGGGATGGAAAACATCCTGTAAAGAAGAAAAGAAAGAGGAAAAACAGGTTACTATTCAGAAAAAAATGAACAGTAGAAAGAGATAGCATTAAAAAAATACCCGGCTAACAGATAGGATACACTTTTTGCTGAGGTAGTCTAGCGGTAGGGCGCAGGCCTGGAAAGCCTGTGGTGC
>Ga0031655_10000199_pt1 | contig 37201 bp, 36 predicted proteins | sample FrelakmetHBP12HB_FD_55187 | JGI IMG/M metagenome (GOLD analysis project Ga0031655, IMG submission 55187) | Freshwater lake sediment microbial communities from the University of Notre Dame, USA, for methane emissions studies -HBP12 HB | ecosystem: Environmental > Aquatic > Freshwater > Lake >... | reverse complement strand
CTTTCGATGATGGAGCCTGCTCGAATTACCTCCTTTGCTCCTTCCGGAAGATTATCCACCCTTGTCATGATTACATCCTGTATCGTGGAAGGGATGGNGAGCTTCTTTATATTTTTTGACAACTGGCATGTATTGTTCTTCATCTCGATGATCTTCAGATCCTTGAGCGATTTAATGAACTCTTCAANAAAGAAAGGAATCCCCTCAGTCTTTTGCAGAATCAATTCCTCAAGGTCTCTATCAATATTTGGGGTTCCNAGAATNTGCGTCAACATAGCCAGGCTCTCCCGGTTCGAGAGTCTGTTTAAGGTTACCTGGCTGTGGTAGGACCTGCTCCCCCAGGTATGGACAAACTCCGGTCTATAGGTAAAGATCAAGAATACCCTTGCGCCCGGAATAATCTCGATCAATTCCTTCATGACATCCTCGGAACTCTTGTCGATCCAGTAAAGGTCTTCTATAGCCATGATCAGGGGTCTGATNTCTGAACCTCTCAGGATGATTCTCTTCACTGTTTCGAGGGTTCTATCTTTTTTGGCCTCCGGACTGAGAGATATCTTATCGACACCGCTCTCCTTGACGGAAAGAAGCTCCAGGAGGTAGGGAAGGGTGGATGCTTCATCGATTTTCAGTATTTTGAGGCCATTGATAACCTTTTCTCGGATATCCTCTTCGGTGTCAGTATCCCGGATATCAAAGTTGGACTTAAGGAGGTCCGCTATGGGATGATAAGCTACATTCCTGCTGTAAGAGAGGCATCGTCCCTCAATAAAGGTGACGGCTTCATTGGTGACAGCTTTCCTGAACTCATAGAGGAGACGCGATTTGCCAGTGCCTGCCTCACCAATTATGGAGATGGCCTGTCCTCTTCCTTCTTTGACTCTTTCAAATCCGTCCAAAAGGAGTTCCAGTTCACGCTCTCTTCCCACAAAGGGAGTTAATCCACTCTCAGCGCTGACATCAAATCTTGTTCGTCTCGTACTGGGGGCGATAACCTGGTAAACGCGGATCGGCTTCTCTTTTCCTTTAATCCCCTTTTCCCCCAAGTTCTCAAAGCGGAAAATCCCTTCCGTGAGCTTGAAGGTGTCGTCGGAGATATAGGTGGTTCCCGGCTCTGCTAAACTCTCCATTCTGGCAGCAAGATTGACCGTATTTCCCACAGCTTTGAATTCAACGCGCAAATCATTGCCCAATGCCCCCACCACGACCGGGCCGGTATGAATACCGATACGCATCTTTATGGGAGGGAAATCTCCCTTTTCCAGTTTTATCCTGTCATTGAAGCGGGTCATCTCTCTATGAATAGACATGGCAGATCGTATGGCTCTCTGGGGAGCGTCTTCCAGGGCGATGGGAGCGCCGAATAAGGCCATGATCCCGTCACCGGTCATCTCGTTGACTGTTCCTTCGTAATCATGCACTTTTTTAATGAGAATCTCATAGACCCGATCCATCATGGCATAGACCTCTTCGGGGCCGAGTTTCTCTGAAAGGCGGGTAAACCCCTTCATATCGCAGAAGAGTACCGTGACCTGCTTCCGTTCACCTTCGATCTTATCTTTTTGAGAAAGGATTTTTTCCGTGATACCCTTGGGAAGGTACTTCTGAATCTTCCCAAGCTTCTCATCGAACGAAAGCTCTTTAGATGATGGCTCAGAAGGGATAACTAACGCGATGCCACAATCGCTACAGAACCTGTGGCTTGGATAATTGCGGGTGCTGCAATTCTGGCAGACGATTTCAAGCTTTCCGCCACATTCAACACAGAATTTGGCAGAAGCAGAATTCTCAAATTGGCATTTTGAGCACTTCACTATCCACCTCAATTATGGGAAGGGGATTCAGAGATCACCTGTTCATTTACAGGCTGGCTCCCATGCCGGCAAGTCTTTTTAAGTTCAAATTTTCCCAAGTTTTAGAACAGTAAAAGATTATTAGAAGGGTTGTCAAGAGATTTATTGACAAGCAAAGAACTACGCTATGCCGATAATTGCTGATTGACGGAATTTGATTAATATGTAAAATTCCAGACAGCAAATGCTGGGGTAACATTACCATTGAACGGAAGGTAGTGAAGTGTGCCGTGGGGTACGATGGCGAGGTTCTTCTTGTCCAGCATCTTTTCGAAGGGTTCAAAAAGTCTCTTGTAGAGACTTCGTGAGAACGTCATGTAATCAGAAGAACCCGGCGTCTCAAGAAGGGTCCGAAATTGCCGGACATCCTCCACAAGCTTATCGCTGTTGAGACGTATGGATTTCAAATCCGCTCTCGTCAGGAGGCATAAGTGCCCGTATGTCAGAGGCGGAGAGAGACGTGACACTCACAAGGGAGGCGAGTTCCGGGGATTTATCCCGCAGTTCCTGCTTCACGGTTATAATGACACTGCGAGTCTTGGACCGCCCGGGTGAGAGATCCTGCGCTATGACCTCCGCTTCCGCCTTTCTGTCAGTGGCGAGCAGATTACGCACGTCCCGTTCGTCGCCCACGGTTGAACAAAGACCATATTGCGGCAATAGATGATGCATTAGGCAAAAGTCCGAATGAATTTGGATTGTCAGGACAATGGGATGGCAAGACCCTCTCCTTCGAAAACGTATTCAGTCACTGGCATACCGGAAATGATACTTTACGAAGATTATGCGCAATATAATATGACGCCGTGTTTATATGGGATTTTGTTGTAAATGTGAACTTGTTGAGGTATTAAAGGGGATCAGGACAAACTGACGGACGTAGGGGGCGTTGCTTTCCTGGAAAAGAATCTGAAGAATTATAGGACTGTTATCATGAAGGACACGGGACATTGCACGATGGTTGAGAAGCCTGAAGAAACAGCGAAGACCTATATGAGTTTCCTCGTAGGGAGTCAAAAATAACTTAATGCCGGTCTGTCTGGGCAAGGAGGTGTGATTGTGGGATTTGTAAAATCATTTGATGAAATCATGGCAAATACCATGGCAACAGTTGATTTTTATGATGCGGAAATGCTTATGGTATTTTGGGAAACTAAGCCGGAGATTGTAGCGAAACTTCTTCCTCCACCATTGGAGCCGGCTAAACATCCGATTGCGATGGCATTTGTTGCAAATTATCCCAGGACTAATTTTGATGTCATCTACAAGGAAAGTGCCCTATTTTTGCGCGCTGTTCACAATGGCGAAGAGGGAAATTATTGCCTCGCCATGCCAGTTACCAATGACATTGCCATGGCAGGGGGACGAGAGAGATTTGGTTTCCCCAAGAAGATTGCAAATATTGATCTCAACCGTGACGGGTTACTTGTAAGCGGATGGACTGAACGCCGCGGAGTTCGATTCATGGAAGTTCGCGCAAGATTAACCGGAAAATTAAATGACACAAAAGCACAGGAAATGCTGATCAGCACCAGTATGGGAGTCGATGGATCAATTAGAGCGATTTCATACAATTTCAAACATTTCCCTGCACCTGAAGGTGGAACCTTCGACTATAACCCACGTCTCATAAGGCAGGAGACCATTCTGAAGCCAAAGGAGATGCAGTTCGGAGAAGCAGAAGTTATTCTCAGGCATTCTGATTATGATCCATGGGCTGAGGTGGAAATTATAAAAATGTTAGGGGCACTTTACACTGTAGGTGACAATTCGATGCTTGGCGGGAAAACTGTGACAGAAGTAGGCTTCATGGAATTTGTGCCGTATGCTTTTTTAAAATGGGATATTAAATAAGGGTTCTCTGGATAGCGGAACTTATGATGAGAAACTAAGTGAATAATAATATATGAATGGGGTGTAAGGGAGTATGACACGTGACATATCGTGATATAGATCTTAATATCAACGATGAAACCAAAGCCATGCTTCGGTTGGTAGAGAAGTTCAGCATGAAAGTCATGCGGACAACAGGGGTTGCGCTGGATAAGCTCATAGACCCTGCTGACGTGATCGCAAAAGACTCTAAGTTATGGGATGTGTTTAAAGGATTCCGAGAGTTGGGACTTCATTTGCTGCAGATTCCGAAATCCCTTGGAGGTATGGCGGATAATCTTGATCCCATGGCGGCTATTCTGATCACAGAACAGCTCGGGTATGCGGATGCCGGTCTGACAATAAGCATGGGCGTGTCATGCCTGCCGTTTAATTATGCTGCCCTTTTTCCAATACCTGAAATGCAGCAATTAGTCCGGAATTTCTGCGATGATAAAGAAGGAAAAATGATTGGTTGTTGGGCGATTACCGAACCAGACCATGGCACGGACTGGACCCTCGGCGGGAATAATCCTAGGTGCGGACCTTCTGTAAAGGCTGTTCTGCAAGGTGATGAATACATCGTAAACGGCGAAAAATCTGCATGGGTGTCCAATGGAACAATCGCAACCCATGCCCTCTTACATGTAGGGCTTGAACCGCAAAGAGGTATGGAAGGCCAAGGTCTGGCGATTATTCCCCTGGATTTGCCGGGAATATCCCGCGGAAAGCCTTTGGATAAAATGGGACAGAGGCCTTTGAATCAAGGATCGATTATTTTTCAGGATGCCCGGATTCCAAAAAAATACATGGTTATTCCTTATCCTGACTTTATCAAAGCCTCCAGCGGGCGGACCTTAGCCAATGTCAACGGGAGTATGGCAATTGTTTTTGCTGGCCTGGCGAAGGCCGCGTTTGATGAAGCATTTAGATATGCAAAGCAGAGAATTCAGGGAGGCGTTCCGATATACGAACATAAAAATGTCAAGTTGAAACTGATGAAGATGTTTACAATGGTAGAGGCTGCCCGGGCACATGCACGAAGAGTGGCCATCTATAATCTTCAAAACCCCTTTTCTCCGGCGGTTGCCCATGCGGTTGCAGCTAAATGCCTCTCAACAGAAACAGCAACTACCGTGGCCAGCGAAGCAATGCAGATATTAGGCGGTTATGGTCTTGTGAAAGAATTCCCCATTGAAAAAATGTTCCGCGACGCCCGGGTAAGTATGATTGAGGACGGTGTCAATGAGGCTCTTTTACTCAAGGCCTTTGAATACATATAATATTTTATACACTTCATTTGGTGAACATACTCAAGAATATCAGGACATGAAAGAACTAAGGAATAAAGTTGCAGCAGTAACTGGTGCCGCATCCGGCATCGGGAGGATGTTGGCAATCAACCTGGCAAAAGAGGGTTGTCACTTGGCGATATCTGACATTAATGAAGCAGGCCTGAAGGAAACAGCGGAGATGATAGGCCATTACGGCGGGAAAATCTCCATGCATGTGGTGGATGTAGCACAGCGTGAAAAGGTGTATAGATATGCCGATGATGTAGTTGCCCAACACGGCCGGGTACATATCCTTATCAATAACGCTGGGGTCGCGATAGCAGAAACCCTTGAGGAAACAAACTATGAGGATTTTGAATGGCTCCTCGCTATCAACCTGTGGGGCGTTATTTACGGCTGCAAAGCGTTCCTCCCATACCTAAAGAATGAGTCCGAAGCCAATATTGTCAATGTGTCGAGCGTGAACGGTATTTTTACCTTTCCGAACAATGGCGCCTACTGCACTTCTAAGTTTGCCATAAGGGGATTTACGGAGACACTCTGCCAAGAGCTCAAGGCAACACAAGTGAGGGTATCCTGTGTTCACCCCGGTGGGATTAAAACAAACATCGTTCATAATGCCCGTTTTTACAAGGCTGCGGATTCCTCTCTGAACAAGGCAGAGTGTGCTGAACTATTCGACAGATTTCTTGCACACACCTCTGCAGAAAAGGCTGCCAGAATAATCATCTTGGGTATTAAAAAGGACAAGGCTCGGATCATGATTGGCCGGGATGCCTATTTATTTGATTGGCTGAAGAGGCTCTTCCCTGTCGGTTTTCAGAGAATGATGTCCAACAAAGAGGTTTACGTGCGTATTAAGAATAAAATAAGAGCGAAGTAAAGGAAAAGGATGACCCCTTAGATAATAACTAATCATTACCTGGAATGCTGATCATGAGGAATAAGGATCTGGCGAAGGTTTACATGGATAACTGGTATAAACACAGATAACATTCAGAAGAATATAGGAGAAGATAAATGACACAAACAATCATGATGATCCACGGCATGTGGGGAAACAGCTGGTACTGGGGAAACTACAAACAATTTTTTGAGAGCAAAGGGTACCGCTGCATAACACCCACCCTGAGGCTTCATGATATTGATCCCAAATCAGAACCACCGCCGGAACTGGGAACCACAAGCCTTCTGGATTACGCAGACGATCTTGAAAAAGAAATCAGGAAACTTGATTCTCTGCCCATTCTCATGGGTCATTCCATGGGTGGGCTGCTTGCACAAATCCTCGGCAGCAGGGGGCTTGCCAAGACCCTCGTCCTTTTGACTCCCGCATCACCACGGGGCATCATAGCCTTAAAACCCTCTGTCATTAAGAGTTTTATGAGCGTCCTGCTTAAATGGGGCTTTTGGAGAAACCCCATGAGGCAGCCCTTTAGGGAAGCGGTATACTCCATGATGCATTTATTGTCAGAACAAGAACAGAGAGAGATATACGAGCATTTCGTATATGAGTCCGGACGGGCGGCGTCTGAAATAGGTTTCTGGTTGCTCGATCCCGGAAAAGCCTCCTATGTGGATGAATCTAAAGTAGCCTGCCCAGTTCTGGTCATTGCAGGAGCTGAAGATCGGATTACCCCGGCTTCAGTCGTGAGAAAAATAGCGGCTAAATACGGTGCGGTTTCAACCTATAAGGAATTTAAAGGTCACGCCCATTGGGTGGTCGGTGAACCGGGCTGGGAAGATATAACGCAGTATATCTATGACTGGCTGGAATTGAAAAGGAGAACACAAGATAAATGAAGCAGTGAACCTCAGTGGCTAACTTCCTCTTCTACACAACCGGTCTGTATTAAGAATAATTGCTGCTTTCTTTTGGCAATGATCACTCCCATTTCGACCCCAACTACCTCTGGGATGAATATATCCAGTCATAACGCTTTGAGAATTTGAGGTGTACAGGAGAGGCCTGTCTGAATTCCGTTCAAAATAGCCTTCGTGACTGGTCAATCAACCAAAAGGTGCGACGATTTATCAAAAGGACAACCTCCTCGATACAATCCTTCCTCGATCATCGATACCGTACCCCGCATTTTGTAGTCATTCGTTTCAACTAAAAACTTGACAACCTCCATATGTTTCATTACAGTAGACCTCCAGAAAGCATCGGGTGTCTGTATTTATGGTCAAAAAAAATTTGTAATGAATTTTTCCCTTTAATTATTGGGGGATGTATGACCAAAAAATTAATGGAAGTATTTAGTGTCCTTTTGTTTTCAGTGTTACTCATTCCAAACCAGCAGCTATATGCTCAATCCAATAGAGGAATGACTATTGTACCAAGGGATTCATCTAATCTTCAAATACAAGGCAATTACTGGGCTCTTGTTATTGGTATAAACCGTTATATAGATCTGCCTGCAGAAAAACAGTTAGATGCTGCCAGACCAGATGCCCAAGCTGTTGCAGAGTTACTTAAAAAAAAATATGGGTTTAAGGTCGTTGAATTGTATGACGGGGATGCGACGCGAAAGAAGATATATTCAACTTTGCGCACATTTGCAAAAACCTTAGCCGAAAATGATAACTTGTTAATTTATTTTGCTGGACATGGAGAATATGACAAGGATACAAGTATGGGAGGATGGTTACCGTCAGATGCAAAACCTAATGAGACGGATACTTATATATCAAATGAAGAAATCAGAGGTTTTCTCAAAAATATAAAAGCAAAACACATTTTTACGATTGCGGATTCATGTTTCAGTCAAGCCCTCATGGGCACTAAGACCAGAAGCCTTAGGGAATCTTCAGTAAAAGAATTATACAATGACAGGTCTAGGTGGGTTTTGACTGCTGGTGGTCTCTATCCGGTTCCAGATAAAGGAAAAGGTGATCATAGTATTTTTGCATATTATCTTATAAAAATCCTGGAAAAAAATCGGGAAAAATTTTTGCCGGCCGATAAATTAAGCAGCGACTTAAGAGATGCGGTTTCCAATGAAACTACGCAACAAACACCAAGAAGTGCACCAATCGTTGAAGCCGGTGATGAGGGGGGGCAGTTTATCTTTGTATATGCATCTGCCACGCCACCGGCAATAGAAGCTGGAGGGGCTAATCATTTAATCAAAGAAGAACAAGAAAAGCTGAGGGAGGAAAAGGCAAACCTTGAAGAGGCGGTACGTACCTTCAAAGAAAAGGTAAAGCAGGCAGAAAAAGAGATTGAACAAGAAAAAAGCTCTAGACTAAGTGAGAAAGTGCAAATGGAAAAAGAGATTGAACAAGAAAAAAGACATAAACTTAGAATCTTAGATGAGAAAGTGCAAATAGAAAGGGAAAAGCGAGAGATACAGAAGCAGAAGAACCGTCCTGAATCAATTTTTGTTCCTCCAGCATTCTAAAATGATATTTTAATTAAAGTTCTGAAATACATGGCCTTAATATTAGCGCAGCTCATCACAGGTAGTTGACATTGGGGAGGGGGTGAAAGACTTGCTCTATTCAAGGATATGGTAAAATTATTCCGGTAGAAACTCTTCTGAAATTCTGGTATGTTCGCATTAAATGGTAAAAAATTTAAATTAGGAGGTAAAATCATGAAGAAGTTTTTAATCTCGATACTGATCCCCTTATTTTGTTTATCTATCATAAATTTAGCACATAGTGCACCACCAACCGACTACTTATCTAATAGCACTCAAGGTTTAAAATTCACCCAATTTGCTCAACTGCAGGAAAAAGATTCTTCAGTAACAACATCAGTTGAAACAAAACCAGGAAGTACAGCAGCATCTGTGCAATCAAAAGATTGGACCTTTGTTTTAGGCTATAAGGGTTGGTATAATCAATGGCAAACAAGCATGTTTTCTGGGGGGCCTAACAGTGAGCGGGGATCGCAAAATATAGAGACAACTTCTGACAATTATGAACTTGCTAGCATTCCATTCGCAAGTATAAAATACAAAGACTTCTTTATTTCTGGCAGTTATTTCCTTGAAACTAGTTACGATTTTCCAGCATACACTCAATATGTTAATTATACAGCGCAAGGTTTAGGCTATAGGTTAGTAAACACGAAGATATCGGCCAAACGCACTGAATGGGATGTCAATCTCGGGTATTATATATTATCTTCTCCCATTGCAGTTTCAGCCGGGTGGAAAAATGTTACCCAAAAGTACAGTACCACAGAATCATCACCTGGATTAGTCTATACACCACCAACGACAGATCAAAAAGTTGAAATGGAAGGACCTGTTTTAGGAATCAGCACAAGCTATCCGCTTGGCTCCGGTTTCTATTTCTATGGGGCATTTGCTTACGGGTGGCTTACTCTGAAGATTGAGGGTAATAAATTATCAGATGTTTCATGTACATATACATTATATGACCTGGGTGTGGGTTATAAAATTCCAGAATGGCCCGTTACTTTGTCATTAGGATACAGGGTTCAGGATATTCATTCCAAAATTGACGCAGGCGCTAATGCCGATTTTACGAACGAAGCGACTGACATAACAAAGGGCGTTGTGTTNGGCCTAAATATAATTTTTTAGTTAGTTGCTGTTTTTCAAATTATTTTGACTAATTTTTTTCATTAAATTGACATATCGGAGAGTATTTCAGATTATTTAAAGGGAGCCATTTTGATTATGGCTCCCTTTTTATCCTTCAGATCAATTCGGTAGAAGCCAGGCGGACATGTTCGGCGCTGACCTGAAGTCATTTTTCGGCAGCGGCGGCGATTAGGGTGCCCCGGGCCAGATAGTTGGCCTTCCGAAAGAGTCCACCCGATCCCTGGTGGATAGCGGTGACGGCCTGTTCACTTAAAACCGAATGGTTCAGGCCGGTGATACGCAGATGACGATTCAGGTAATCTTACATCCCTTGGCGGTCCGCCCCTTTGAGGTGGCTGCGGGCAATGACCCGCGAAGAGAAGGGTATTGAGGTTTTCCAGTAGAGTTTATCCAGGATGTTCCAGGATGGAGCCCCGCCCACCGGAACTGGGAACCACAAGCCTTCTAGACTACGCAGAGGATATTGAAAAGGAAATCAGGAAACTTGATTCTCTGCCCATTCTCATGGGTCATTCACGTAAAGTCGGACGGCAGCGGAACCATTGAGGAGACTTCCCTCCTATCCAACAGCATGTTCGATATCATGGAATCCATTGCAGGCAGCATGGCAGACCCGCGACGATGTCATTGCAAAGATGGTGAAGGACGCGGAAAAGCGTGGCGAAACGTTTGGCGCCACGGTGAAGTTCATATCTGCCAAACCGGTGAGGACTGATACCGCCAGCGGTTACAATGCCGTTTATGCCTTTCAGGATATCAGCGAGGTGAGGGTGAACCAGAATCCCGGCGCCAAGATTGATGGACAGAAAGTTGAAAAGAGTGAACCGCCAAAAGAAGAGTATCTTCTGTGAGATGGATATCGGGAAGATCATTAGTAATGCCAGTCTGTTCAAGCAACTGCTCGCAGTTAATCCCCAGTCCATCGGAGAAACGAAGGCATCGTTCAAGAGTGTCGAGGGATTGAAGTTCGAAACAAGTAATCCTGTTACCGTCGAATTTGAATAGTCAATTACATATAATTCGTGATGCAGGGAATTCCTACTTCTTGAGCTTGGTGAATTTCGAGCCCTGTATCATAGCGCCGGCCATTAGTCCTTTCTGACCGAAGACGAACCCGACGATAGGCTGCTTGAATTTTGTCGTATCTATGGAACCCTCGGCGCCGTATTCCATTACCGTTACCGTGCCATCGACACCGGCCTGCCAGTTGTCGCTGTTACGAAATCTTTTCAGGGCTGCTTCATCCATGAAGACGAGTATGACGTCCTTTCGCTGGGCCCCTATCTGATAACCCAGAGAGGCGGCGGTTACATTATAGTAATCTACGGTTTGTCCACCGATTTGGAGGGCGCCTTCACCATACTCGCCACCGATGATGAGACCGGCCTGAATGACATTCGGTATGACAAGAACACCCTTGGCTGCTTTGAGAAATTCATTCGCGCCCTTGACCTCTTTGATAAAGCGGTCGAGAGCGACATCAACACTAACATTGATCTCCTTCGCCGTGGCAGCGGAAGCTGTATGGAGAGGCAGGCTTACGATAATCACGAGCATAAACATGGCCAAAGTCATTTTACCGGTCAATTTTATCTTCATTTCTATTCCTCCTGTTCTTGAGAAAGCGGCAAAGCGGAAACATTCATATTCTCTGGCAAGAATCATATTATTCTTAGGAAAATTCCGCAATTCATGAAAAGACTGCTTTATGTATTCTAAATACCTCATATCCTCGTCAAGTTCAATAATTACGTTCATAGGTACTGCAGAATATTCTTATGTGCTCTTGTGAAATAATAGGGAAAGTGATATTAATGACTCAATGTATCCTTAGGGGGGAGAATAGGCGCGTAACAAATGGCAACAGAAATTACATACGTAGTCATTACGCCATACAGTCTCATGAAGTCGCGTACCGGGAATATCATTGCGCGACTCATGTCATTCTCCGGCTGCGATCTGGTCGGCGTCAGGATGATGCGGCCATCGGATGAGTTTGTGGATGAGTATATGCGGCGAGTGAAAAGTCTGGGCATCGAACCCAAGATAGAGAACGCGCTGGTGGATTATATCGATCAGAATCTGCGTCACGAAAATATCCTGGGTCAGACTAACCGCTGCCTGTTTCTCTTGTTTGAGGGCGAGAATGCGGTGGAGCGTGTCTACGATGTGGTCGGAAAACTCACGACGGAGGCAGAATCTGAAGCCAGGCGAGGGACGATTCGCGGCACTTACTGCGACTTCATAACCAATCCCGATGGAACAATCAGGTATTTCGAACCGGCTGTTCTTGTGCCCACGAATCTTCAATATGCAAAAATTAATTTGGAGCTGTTCGCAGAGCTTGGATTCAATGACTCGGGTATTTACGAAGAAGCTGCTGAAGGAGAAACCACGCTCGTCATTTTGAAACCGGATAATTTCTTCAAACATTCCGTCCATACCGGAAATATGATCGACATGTTTTCGAAGACAGGTCTCAGGATAGTTGGAGCCAGAGTGGTCCAGATGAGCGCCGCGCAAGGTGAGGCATTCTATGGTTTCCTTAGAGGCACATTCAAGCGAAAGCTGAAGAAACAGGTAGCTGAAAAGATTAAGGAGAGAATTTGCGGGCTCTTTGGGTTCGATATAACCGATGAAGAATACAATGCCATGGCATCAGTAATCAACGAGACGAATGCCCACTACGAATTCTCACAGATCGTGCAATATCTAACAGGACTTGATCCAGACAGCGTGTCGCCTGAAGATCGTGAAAAGCCTGGCATAAACCCTTCGCTGGCGCTTCTTTATCGGGGATATAGCGCAGTTGGGAAGATCCGGGGTCGATTAGGCGAATCCGATCCGGCAAAAGCAGCCGCAGGCACCATTCGTTCGGATTTCGGGCAGAGCGTTATGCAGAACGCAGCGCACGCATCAGATTCTGTCCAACGAGCTGTCCATGAAAGAAAGATCATCGGCCTTTATGATAACGCTGGTGATGATTGCGCGAAAATCATCACACACTGGCTGAGGGCGGGTTAGATATATTTGAGATGGTGAGTCATTGCGAGGATTTGTTTTTTAGTTGATAGTCAGGGCATCAGTAAAGGAGGAACAAAATGAGTAAACGTGCGAAAGAGGACGCCAAGCGCTGGGTGGAGAAGGCCGTTGCGTTCTATAAGACATCGGGTAAGAGAATCGCTTTGGCTGAATATACAAATCCCAGCGGACAGTTCGTCCAGGACGAAATGTATATATACGCCTTGAATACCAGAGGGACTATGCTTGCACACGGAGTCAATGAACGATTCGTGGGAGAAGATTTCAGTGAACTCAAAGACGCAGACGGAAAAAGTTTTATCCGGGAGATCCTCGATCTGGCAAATAGCGAGGGCAGCGGCTGGGTGACGTACAAGTGGTATAACCCGGTAACCAAAGAAGTATGGCCTAAGACAGCTTATTTCAGAAAGGTAGATGACCTTATCATTTGCAGCGGCATTTACGGGGAATAAATTATAAAGATGTCCGTATATTCCCTTCTGCAGAGCCGGAAGTCGTAAGGACTGTACTAATCTTCATTATCAGCGTCTACCTGTTCTGCGGTGAGATCATTGCCGGTGTTGATTTGTCGGGGTTCTTAGCCGTGATATTATCATAGAAGGCACGAATCTTTTCCATATCAGCCCCAATGTCTCCGGTTGGCATAAGTGTCGGCCCGAAACCTCCCTCCTTCCGCACATAATCAACGAAACCCATCACAAGAGGGACGTTAGCTCCCATGGCGATGTAATAGAATCCTGTCTTCCAGTGATTGGCCTTCTTTCGTGTTCCCTCGGGAGCAACCACCATCATCATTCTGGCCTGTTCATTGAAGGCCTGGACGCTTTGCGCAACCACATCACCGGATTTTGAGCGACTCACGGGAATGCCCCCCAGCCATTTGAAGAAGGTGCCAAAAGGCCATCTGAAAATAGGTTCCTTTCCCAGCCAGTACATCTTAGCCTTGAATGCCAGGATTATGGCGAGTCCCACGGGGAAATCCCAGTTTGAGGTATGAGGCGCGGCTATCATGACAAATTTGGGGGCGTCCGGTACCCGGCCTGCTCTCCGCCATCCGAAGATTCTCAGAACAATTATGGCAAGAAGCTGTAGCACGTTCCGTAAGATGGGGATGTCGAAGATGGTGTAGCGCATGCGTCCTTTGGTTTATTGTTTTGATCGGCGGCCTAAATAACCATGTACGAGTATTTCAGTCAAGGATATTATTAATATCAGCCTCCAGCGATCTCCGGCGTCAGGACTTTCGAGGCGATAGGTGAGGACATCCCCGGTCGCGGATCGCTGCACGATGTTTATGATAATGCTTTCTTGATATCCTTGGTGAAGGACGATGCGATTTGGATCAGGTCGTCTTTGGCGCCGTTTTCCTCGATGAGACGTACGAAAGCGCTCCCGATAACGACTCCATCGGCGTAGGAAACAATCCGGGCCGCCTGTGCGGGTGTTGAGATCCCGAAGCCGATGACGAGGGGTAGGGCGCTTATTTTCCTGATGCGCTCTACGTCAACTCTAATATTCTGCATGAGGGGCTGTGCCGTTCCCGTAACTCCCGTGATGGAGATATAGTAGAGAAATCCCGTCGCATTTTTTGCAATTCTTGCGATGCGATTGTCGCTGGTTGTGGGCGCGATAAGAGAAATGAAATCGAGACCCGCCCGATCCGTATGCTGCCTCAGTTCATGCGATTCTTCCGGCGGCAGATCAACGACAAGGATGCCGTCAACACCGGCTCGCTTCGCCCTTGCCGCGAATCGTTCATTGCCGTAAGAAAAAATGGGATTGTAGTAGCCGAAAAGGACAATGGGAATATCACTGACTTCTCTCAAGGATTCTATCATATCGAGGATACCGGACAGTGTCACTCCACGATGGAGTGCCCTCTGCGAGGCAGCCTGAATGACGGGGCCATCCGCCGTCGGGTCGGAAAAGGGAACGCCGATCTCGATGACATCGACACCAGCTTGTTCGAGAGCGAGTATGAGACCGCGGGTGGTTTGCAGGTCTGGATCTCCGGCCGTAAGATATACAACCAATGCCTTCTCCTTTTTTTGTTTGAGGTCTCGGAATGTCCGTTCGATTCTTCCTGTCATAAAAGCATCTCCCAATGATCTCCCTTTTGAAAGAGGGATTTACATAAATCATTTTTTATCGATCATCTGTGATATTATCTCCGCATCCTTATCTCCCCTGCCGGAGAGGTTCACAACTATGATCTTATTCTTATGGAGTCCGGGGGCGAGCTTAAAAGCGTGGGCCAGTGCGTGGGCGCTCTCCATGGCGGGGATGATGCCTTCCAATTTGGAGACTAGCATAAAGGCTGCAATTGCCTCATCGTCCGTGATGCTTACGTAGGTTGCCCTCCCCGTATCCCTGAAATAGCCGTGTTCGGGGCCGACACCGGGATAGTCGAGTCCCGCCGCAATGGAATAGGCATCCTGAATCTGGCCGTTTCCATCCTGAAGAAGGTAGGTCTTGTTGCCGTGAAGGACGCCCACACTTCCGGCGGATATGCTGGCTGCATGTTGTCCTGTCGTAATGCCTTTTCCCGCCGCCTCTACGCCTACCATCTCAACGTGTGTTGCGTCCTTAAAAGGATAGAAAAGTCCCATGGCGTTGCTGCCGCCGCCAATACAGGCAATTAGGATATCGGGAAGCCGGCCTTCTTTCTTCATAATCTGCCTTTTTGTTTCTCTACCGATTACACTCTGAAATTCACGGACCATCATGGGGTAAGGATGAGGCCCTGCCGTTGTGCCAATCACATAAAAGGTATCTCTTACTCTCGATACCCAGTGCCGCATTGCCTCATTCATGGCATCTTTGAGGGTTGCCGTTCCCGATGAGACAGGTACAACCTCAGCTCCTAATATTTTCATGCGAAATACATTGGGGGCCTGCCGTCTGATATCTTCCTCACCCATGAATATCATACATTCCATTCCGAAAAGGGCGGCCACCGTCGCTGTGGCTACACCATGCTGACCGGCCCCCGTCTCCGCAATTACCCTTTCTTTGCCCATACGTCTCGCAATAAGTCCCTGACCGAGGGTGTTATTGATCTTATGCGAGCCGGTATGATTGAGATCTTCGCGCTTCAGATATATCCTCGCCCCGCCCAGTTCTTCCGTGAGACGTTTCGCATAATAGAGAGGGGTTTCCCTGCCTGCGTATTCACTAAGGTAATAGGCGAGTTCATCCCGGAACTGCTTGTCTTTTCTTGCAGCCTTATAAACCTCCTCAAGCTCTAACAAGGCAGGCATGAGGGTTTCCGCGACATAGCGGCCGCCGAAGATTCCGAAGTGTCCTTTCTTATCGGGCAGTGACTGGTGCATGTTTTCTCCTCGTAAATATTTTTGTGTTGCTCTTTATCCCGGCAGCATGGACCGTCTCAATCATGCTCTGAACTTTCTTAGGATCCTTTTTCCCCGGTGAGAGTTCAACGCCGCTGTTGACATCTACGGCATGTGGTGAAACTGTTCTGATTCCCTGGAGAATGTTACCGGCATTTAATCCTCCCGAGAGAACGAGCAGGTGCATTTCTTTCAATTTGGCTGCTAGCTCCCAATTGGATTTCTTTCCCGTTCCGCCGTAGAGTCCGGATTCACGCGCATCTACTATGACCGCCTTGACGTTGTATTGGTTAACGATGCCGAGGTCATCTTCGTTCATGGGTGAAATTGCCTTGATCAGAATGGATTGCGGGAACTCGCGGCAGTACGCAGGCGATTCATCACCGTGAAGCTGAATCATATCAAGCCTGCAAAATTCATATATTTCCCTGACTGCATGGATATCATGATTTACGAAGACCCCCACTTTTGAGATATCGTCCGGGAGATTCTGTATGATGCGCCTTGCTGTTTCGGGGCTTACATATCGCGGGCTCTTCTCATGGAAGATAAACCCCAGTGCATCAGCACCGTATGCGAAGGCCATAACGGCGTCTTCCATGTTGGTAATCCCGCAGATCTTGATTTCCATTTCTTACGTTCTCGCTTGAATCCTTGACCCCTTGAAGCCCTCTTTTACTCTTTACCCAGAAGCTCTCGCAGCTTCCGCCCCATATTATCAGACGTCATCAGTGTCTCGCCAATCAGAAATGCATGAATTCCTGCCTTCGTTAATGTCTCAATGTCCTGTCTCGTCCGGATGCCGCTTTCGCTTACTATAACTCTGTCCGCCGGAATAGAGGCCGCGAGAGTTATGCTGGTCTTCAAATCTACCGAAAACGTCGTCAGGTCTCTGTTGTTAATCCCGATGATTCTAACGTTCGCAGCGAGTGCCTTATCCAATTCTCCTTGGGAATGAATCTCGCAGAGCACGGAAAGACCCAGAGACGTGGCAAGGTCAGTGTATTCTCTCAACTGAACATCTGTTAGAATTCCCGCAATGAGAAGGACAGCGTCTCCCCGAAGAAAACGAGTCTCATATATCTGATAGAGGTCTATGATGAAATCTTTTCTCAGGAGAGGAAGACGCACGCATTTTTTTATATCGGCGAGATAAGCCACATCTCCGCCGAAAAAAGCCCTGTCCGTGAGGACGGAGACTGCCGCAGCGCCATTCTCTTCGTAGAGCAACGCAATTAGAACAGGATCGAAATCTTCTTTGAGGGTTCCCTTTGAGGGTGAGCGTCTTTTGACTTCCGCAATAATGGCAAATTCCCGGCCGCTTACGGCTTCATGGAAATTGCGGGGGGAGGGGAGGTCCGCAATAGCATGTTTCAATTCCTGAAGAGGCCTGATCCTTTTCAAATGGGCGACTTCTTCTTTTTTTGTATCTATAATCTTATCTAAAATCATGTTGAATATCCATTTAACTGTTACTTAGCTCGATCAGTGCCTGAAGTTTTTTTATAGCGGCGCCGCTGTCAATGCATTCCTTGGCTATCTCAATTCCCTCCTTGATGGTTTTGGCCATTTCACCCGTGATAATTGCCAAAGCCGCGTTAAGAAGAACAATGTTTCTGCAGGCCCCGCTGTTGCCTGTCAAAACACTCTTTGTAATCTCGGCATTAACCGATGCGTCACCGCCAAGAAGGGCGTCACCCGGAAAGATGTCGCCGAAGAAAAAAACCGGATCGATATCATATGTATTGATAAGACCGTTCGTGAGTTCCGTTACGCGAGTCTTACCAGTTACGGTTGCCTCATCCAGGCCGTCCAAGCCATGAACCACAAAGGCCCTCTTTGTACCGAGGTTCTTAAGAACACCGGCAAACATCTCCGTCAGCCTTGGATCATAGACACCGATGAGCTGAGATGTCGCGCCGGCGGGATTTGTTAAGGGTCCAAGCATGTTGAATATCGTCCGTATCCCGATCTCCCTGCGGGGGCCGATGGCATATTTCATCGCACCGTGGAGTTTAGGGGCGAAGAGAAAACCAATACCGATCTGATGAATGCACTCTTCGACAATCTCCGGTTGGGCGTCGATCTTGACGCCTAAGGCTTCCAGGACGTCGGCGCTCCCGCAGCTGCTGGAGACAGCGCGATTCCCGTGTTTGGCCACTGTCAGGCCCGCCGCTGCCACGACGAAGGCGGCGGTAGTGGAAATATTGAAAGTCTTCATTCCATCACCACCGGTCCCGCAGGTATCCACAATAATCGGCGACCGGGCGTCTATCCTTGTGGCTTTTCTGCGCATGATCCGGGCTGCGCCTGTGACCTCATCAATGGTTTCACCCTTGATCCTGAGAGCCGTCATGAAGGCGGCGATCTGCGCGGGCGTCGCCTTGCCCTCCATGACTTCATCCATGACCTCCATCATTTGGGGCTCGTTAAGATCTTCACGATTTACTACCTTGGCAATTGCTTCCTTAATCATTGCAGTCTCTCCTTATTTATAATTAATTCCAGAAAATTCCTCAAAATTCGTTTTCCCTGCGGTGTCAGGATGGATTCCGGGTGGAACTGTATTCCCTCTACCGCATATTTCTGATGCCTTACGCCCATTATTTCTCCTTCCTCTGTCCTGGCGCTGATGATAAGAGAGGAGGGTAAGGAAGCTTCCTCAATAAGCAGGGAGTGATAGCGCCCGGCGATGAAAGGATTGGGGAGGCCTTTGAAGATAGTCTTTCCGTCATTGATGATGGGGGAGGTCTTTCCGTGCATTAGCCTGCCTGCCCTGACGATATTCGCGCCAAAGGCATAGCCGATGGCCTGGTGCCCGAGACATACCCCCATGATGGGTGTTGATTTGTGAAATTCCCTGATGACATCAACAGTAATCCCCGCCTCCTTCGGCGTGCATGGGCCGGGGGAAAGAAAGATGGCTTCGGGCGCGAGGTTCCTTATGTCTTCCAAAGTTATCTCGTCATTGCGATAAACCGCGACCGCCTGGTCTAACTGCCCTAAATACTGAACGAGGTTGTAGGTAAAGGAATCATAATTGTCGATCATTAGAATCATGGGCTGCTCCCTCAGATACTCTTTTTTAGTTCGAAACCGGAGGCGGCAAGGCATATGGCCTGCATCATTCCTTCGCCCTTATTCACCGTTTCCTGATATTCTTTTTCCGGGTCGGAATCGGCCACAATGCCGGCGCCTACCTGTATAAAAATCTTTCCGTCTTTCACCAACATGGTTCTGATGGTTATGCAGAGATCCATATTGCCTGTATAACTGAAGTAACCGACAGCTCCTCCGTAAGTGCCTCGTCTGGTCGGCTCAAGCTCATCGATGATCTCCATGGCCCTGACCTTCGGCGCACCGGATAGTGTGCCGGCGGGAAACGCGGCCGCAAGGACATCAAAGCAATCTTTTCCGGGGGCCAGTTGCGCCTGGATATTTGTGACAAGATGCATGACGTGGGAATATCGCTCCACAACCATAAGCTGATTAACCTGTACACTGCCGGTCCGCGCTATTCTTCCCAGGTCATTTCTCCCTAAGTCAACGAGCATTACGTGTTCGGCCCTCTCCTTCGGATCCTCCAGGAGCTCATGGGCAAGTTGCCTGTCTTCCTGCTCGTTTTTCCCTCTTCTCCTCGTTCCTGCGATGGGCCGGAGTTCCGCGACTCCTTCTTCAAGCCTGACCATAACCTCAGGCGACGAGCCTATGAGAAACATATCCTCAAGCTTGAGAAAGAAGAGGTAAGGGGAGGGGTTTACATAACGGAGCGCCCTGTAGAGATCGAGCGGGTCTATTCCGTTTTCCGTATGAAAGCGCTGTGACAGAACGACCTGTATGACGTCACCGGCAACGATGTATTCTTTGGCCTTCCGGACTATTGCCTTAAAATCTTCCGCTGACATATTAGATCCGAGGGGCGCGTCGTTATCCACCTTTCTGCATCGCTCCTTTGTTTCGACAGGGGTTCTCAGGATTGCTATCAGCCTGTCTATCTTATCGATGGTGTCGTTGTAAACATCCTTGAGGGCTTGAGCGCCCTGGGTTGCAGCGCATGACACCACTTTGATCGTGTGCCTGATATTGTCGAAAACAATCAGCGTATCGGTGATGACAAACATTGCATCGTCCGTCTTCAGGTCATCGGAGGCGCGGGCAGGGAGTTTCTCAAAATAACGAACCATATCGTAGCCCAGGAATCCAACGGCTCCCCCGTAAAACCGGGGCAGCCCGTCCACGGGAACAGGGCGATAGGTATTCAATAAGTCCTTTAGATATCTTAGCGGATTGCCCCCGTGTCTATGGCTTCTGCTTGTGCCGTTTTCGGAGATCACGACATGGTCACCCTTGACCTTGAAAATGACGCGCGGGTCTGAACCGAGAAATGTGTAGCGCCCCCATTTTTCGCCCCCCTCAACGCTCTCAAGAAGAAATACGTGGGATTTCGCGCTGAGTTTCATAAGGGCGGATACAGGCGTATCTATGTCGGCCAGTATTTCCCTGTACACGGGGATGAGGTTGCCCTGTTCGGCAAATTTCTTAAACTGGTCAAAGCCCGGGTAATACATGCTTCAAAGTCCCTTTCCTTTGTACTTTAGGCAAAATAAAAAAGGCCGCTCATGATTGCGACCTTCTGTTATGTTGCAAAAACAAAAAAGCCGCGGAGTTCGAAGAGGTCTCCACGGCTATGCTTTAGTTAGCGAGATAAATCAGCGGTGGACGAACCCCTGCATTGGATTCTGCCACCACCAGTTGTTAATTGTTGAAAATAAGTAGTTCAATTAAAGACTGTCCTTCTGATATTTATGTTTCTTATACCAGCGCATTGATGTCTTGTCAACAGTATTTTCTCAGGTATTTTTTCAGGTTCATCCGGTTCATGCGTACTTTTGATTTGATAATCTGTTGAAGTGATCCTCGACTGACAACACCTACAACTGTTCAGAAGTCGTGATCCATTAAAACTAAGTATTACGGATCGAAAGAGAGTAAAGGGGCGGGCTGGAGTGACTGGTTGGTATCGTATCTCTATTTGCTCCAGCCGCCCCAAAGAATAGAAGGCGGTGACTTTTCAAACCAGTTTGTAGGGTAGTGATTCATGCCTGGCAAGAGACGGCTCCAGACCACAGCGACCAAGGCGAGGATGATGATACCAAGACCAACCGGTTGCCAAAGGCCGAAGAATCCTGCATGCTCGTGAATCATGATGAGGGGATTAGCTCCTGCTGGTGGATGCACGGTCTTTGCGGCAAGCATGTAGATGAGAGTTAGAACCATTGAAAGCATGTAAACCCAAAGCGCGTCTCCAAATGACTGAAAACAGAGAATACCGATAAGAGCACTGCCCAAATGGCCACCAAACAATGCTCGTGGCTGAGTTGCAGCAGCTCGGGTTAGGCCAAATAGAAATACACTGGAGCCACCGAGCGAGGCGAGTAAAAAAGACGATGATGGTCCTCCAACAAACCAAAGCGCCAAGCCGATACCTGTCGCTGCCCCAATTGCGCACCAGATCAAACGCCCGATGTCTCTAACAATGTATTGGAGATTCCTTAGCTGTCCGGGCTTATCCGTCATGATATTGAATCACTATCCAACGTTGCAAAGATACCCAATAGTTATTTTATTCCATGAAATACCAGAGAAATATCTATGTCAAGCGAAATGAATCAAAAAATTCTGAGAAAATCATGGGAAACAACTTGATGATTCGGCATACTGATAAACGGATATGATTTATGCGGAGTCGGCATAACTTACATAAAAAAGTTTCTTGACTAAATATGTAACAATATGATAATCAAATCATCAGATGATTAGATGTATTCCATCGCATTGAAATAACACTCAAAATTATGACTGCTGGGATCGATTTGAAAGTGACTGAAGCTTTTGCTGAGGATGTAGGCAAAGGCATGGCGCGCCTGGGTCCCGAGGACATCAATTCATTAAAAGCTGTCCTCGGCGATATCATTGAAATCAGTGGCGAGAGGACAACGGTTGGAAGAATCACAGGTACTTTCCCTGAATCACAAGGGAAACAATTGATCCAAATCGATGGTAACACGCGCGAGAATGCTGGCGTTCATATAGGTGGACTCGTAAAGGTTAAGAAAATACCTCGAACAACTGCGGTTACAGTCATACTTACCCCTGTTGACTTTTCATATGTATTGCCGGATGAGAGTGAACTTGAACAGTTTGCAAAAGTTCTCCAGGGTCTTGCGGTTATAGCTGGTGATAAGATCAATATTCCTTTTCTGGCAGGGAAAGAGCGTTTTTTTCAGATTGAGGCAACTTCTCCCTCTGGCGGAGTGATTATCAATCAGAAGACAAAATTTGTATTGAAGAAGCCTGACTTTTCTCTCGACGCTGCCTCGCGTGTTTCCTATGAAAATATCGGTGGTCTTGAAAAAGAACTCAGACTCGTTCGGGAGATGGTGGAGCTCCCTCTGCGGTATGCCGAGGTATTCGAAAAACTTGGTATAGAGGCGCCAAAGGGTGTGCTACTCTATGGTCCACCAGGGACTGGTAAAACACTAATTGCCAGGGCCATCGCGAGTGAAACCAAGCTTCACTTTATGAGGATAAACGGACCTGAGATAATCCACAAATATTATGGTGAGAGTGAGGCAAAGCTCAGGGAAATCTTCGAGGAGGCCTCCCTAAAGGCACCAAGCATCATCTTCATCGACGAAATTGATGCCATTGCCCCCAAGCGTGCAGAGGTATTGGGTGATGTGGAAAAAAGGGTAGTCGCTCAGCTTCTTGCCCTGATGGACGGCATGGTCTCCCGAGGACATGTAATTGTCATAGGTGCAACTAATATTCCAGAGATTATCGATCCTGCCTTACGGAGGCCAGGTCGATTTGATCGGGAAATTGTGATTCCAGTTCCAAACGTCGAAGGTCGTCTGGCAATACTGGGGATTCACAGTCGCAACATGCCCCTATCACCTGATGTCAACCTTGGTAAACTTGCCAGTATCACTCATGCCTTTGTAGGGGCTGACCTTGAGGCACTCTGCAAGGAGGCAGGGATGGTCGCCCTGAGAAGATACCTTTCCTTCAAAGATGAGAATCACCTTGATACGATACTCACAAAACTGGATAATCTCGAGATCACGATGGATGATTTCCTGGCAGCTCTCCGTGAAGTAGAACCCTCAGCAACCCGTGAATTCTTCACCGAAAGATCTACAGTAAAATGGCATCACGTTGGGGGATTGAAAAATATCAAGGACCAATTGATATCGATTATCGAATGGCCGACACAATATCCTGACCTTTTTGCGCTGGGAAGAGTAACAGCGCCGAAGGGAATTCTCTTCTCTGGGCCTTCCGGCACGGGTAAAACACTTATGGCAAAGGCCCTGGCAGGAGAAACCGGCCTCAACTTTATTTCCATCAGTGCTCCTATTCTCTTCTCAAAATGGCTGGGAGAATCGGAAAAGGCGCTTCATCAGATCTTTAAAAAAGCGAAGCAGTCAGCACCATGTATACTTTTTTTTGACGAGATAGATGCCTTAGGAATGAGTCGTAATGCGACGTTGGAAGGAAACAGCACCGTGGAACGTGTGTCAACGCAGTTTTTCAACGAACTGGACAATTTGAGCGACCATTCCCAAGTAATTGTCCTCGGGGCTTCAAATAGGGAGGAGTTCCTTGATCCGGCTCTCACGCGCGCGGGTCGTCTCGATTGCATCCTGAGGTTCCCGATCCCTGATGAAAAAGATCGACTGGAAATATTTAAGGTGCACACGAGTGACAGACCACTCCATAACGATGTGGATCTAAATGACCTGGTATTATTAACTAACGGTATGGTCGGTTCACAGATTACTTTTATCTGCCGCAGTGCCACCATGCTGGCTATTACTGAGCGCATAAACAGCTCTGGGAATCCACCGGCAAAGCTTATCATCAGTGCCCGTCACTTTCATGATGCCATTAAAAGCCTGGAAAAGTAGGGAGGACCAAAACATTGTTGAAAGAAGTCAGAAAAAAGCGGGCTTACGAGGACATTGTTCTACAGATCAAAGCTCTCATCGAAACAGGAAAGCTGAAGCACGGCGACCAGCTACCCAACGAAAATGAACTGTCAGAAACTTTCAAAGTATCCAGATTGACTGTACGTGAGGCGATACTTTCCTTAGAGACAGTAAACCTTGTTGAGAGGAGACAGGGTAATGGAACGTATGTAATTGCTACCAGCGAGGAAGCAATTATAAAACCTTTAGCAACAGCGCTCTATCATGAAAAGGACAGCATCATCGATATTTTCGCCCTTCGCAAGATCCTGGAACCGGAGATCGCAAGATTAGCGGCGATGAATGCATCACAAATAAAGATAGCCCAACTGGAAGAGATTATAGCAAACCAGGGAAAAGAGATTTCTGAGGGGCGAATGCCGGTGGAGTTGGACTCGAGATTTCATTATACCTTAGCCACGATGTCGAAAAACAAGGTGCTCGGTCGTCTCCTTGTTGCCCTTATGGGCATTCTCCGTAAAACGCGAGAGACATATCTTCAGACGGAAGAAAGGAAACAGAAATCACTCGAGGGCCATCAGAACATTCTTGCGGCAATCAAGGAAGGCAATGGAACAGCCGCCCGACAGGCAATGATGCAACACATAGAGGAAGTGGAGAACACGCTGTTCAAGAAAAAAGGAGGTGGTGAAGAGAGGGCTCGATCTTCATTAAAACGCGTATACACACAATAACATTGTGGTCTTACGGGTCAGTCTATGGCTGATCAATCTTATTCGAAGGAGGTAGTATTTTATGGCGAAAGTAACTGAGATAACTGTATGGACGAGGGGCGTGGTGATGGACAAAGAAGCGCGCGACATTGCCAATGCTTTCGCTCAGGCAGCCAAAATGGACGGCAAATTCGTTCAAGCTTTTGACAATTACGAAGATTTGCCGGACCGCGTTCTTGTAACCACGAGGAAGTATGTGCGAATCAGTGATGAAGAGATTGAGATGAAGTATCTCTATACCAACAGCCATCCTGACATCGTGGTGATTGTTGAACCAACCATTGTAAAAGGGATTAATGTTTTAAAGGGGATGCCCGAAGGAGGTCTGCTCATCATTAATACGGCCCGGCCTATCAATTACATGCTCAAATTCATTCCAAATTCAGACATACTTGGTGCTGTTGCCACTGTCGATGCCGATGGCATTTCAGGAATAAGAACCGTGGACTTCTCCGGATCAGAGGGCGGTGTCGATGCGTCCGGTATAGGGGCCGGTATTGCGGCTCCTATCCTTGGAGCAATGGCAAGAATAACAGGAATGGCGAAAAAGGAAAACCTCGCAAAGATCGTCAGCGATGTGGCCGCAATGGAACGTGGCTTCAAGGAGGTAAATCTGGAAAAATTTAGAAAATCCCGTGTCGAATATTCATGGGGAGGTTAATACGTGTTTAGCACATTATTATTAGACTGAAAGGAAGGAGAAAAATATGGCTATAAAGATACCTAAAGAGAGAGAAGTCCCTTTCGGAGCAATTACTCCGGCGCCGGTCAAACAGCAGGATCTCTTTGTGACATCAAACTGGAGAATTGTCAGACCGGTTATCGACCATGAAAAGTGTACAAGGTGTTTTACCTGTTATGGTGCATGTCCGGATTCATGCTGGTCATACAATGAAAAAGAGGATCATATGGAATGGAACTGGAAGTTCTGTAAAGGCTGCCAGATCTGCATCTATGAGTGCCCGGCAGATGCGATATCTTCTGCTCCGGAACTTGATTTTGAGGACGGGGTACATCGTTTAGAAAAACCCTTTTAAGAAGGAGGAAATAATATGGCTCAAGAAAAACTGCTCAGTGGGTGTGCAGCTGCAGCCCAGGGGGCAAAATTTGCGGAAGTAGAAGTAATATGTTCTTTCCCCATCCGTCCCTACACAGCGATCATGATGGAACTTGCCAAGATGGTCGCAAACGGCGAACTGGATGCGGAGTTTTTACATGGTGAAGGCGAACACGCCCAGGTTTCAGTAGTCCTTGGGGCTTCAGCGTGCGGCGCCAGGGCTTATACGGGAAGCTCAGGTGTGGGCGTTACCTACGCCTTTGAGGTTTACAGCCCGGCGGCGGGCGGGCGCTACCCCTTTCAAATGGCGATTGCAGACAGGACGTTGGATCCACCAGGAGATTTCGGCTCGGAACATACCGATGCAATGTCTGCAAGAGACCAGGGTTGGCTGATGAGTTGGGCGTCAACGCCTCAGGAGGTCTTTGACAATACCCTCATCAATTATCGTGTCGGAGAAGATCCCCGTGTAATGCTCCCTCAATTCGTCTGTCAGGATGGATATTTTATTTCCCACATCGCGGATAAGGTCGTATTGCCGGAACTCTCACAGGTGAGGGAATTTTTACCCCCCTACAGCGCGCCTCACCCTTTAAGTACCACATGTCCGGTTTCCCATGGCCCGCAAATCAGGCCGGATCAGGGAGCGCCAATGGATGCTCAACGGGCAATGACGTTTCTGGAAGTACCCGCGGTAATCGAAAAAGCGGTGGCCGATTACAACAAGATTTTCGGTCGGAAGTTAGACCCATGGCTGGAGAAGTATATGATGGAAGATGCAGAGGTGGCATTCTTTATCCAGGGGGCCCATGCAAATACATGCAAATCTGCTATCCGTCAATTACGGGGCCAGGGATTAAAGGCCGGCATGGTGAGACCGCGCTGGACGAGACCATGGCCGACCCAACAGATCATGGAAGCGTTTGCACATGTGAAAGCAGTAGCTACGGTGGAATCCAGCACCTCCTATGGCGGCGCCACAAGGGGCGGCAACTTGATTCATGAGCTCAGCGCGACCCTCTATGATCTTGATAAGAGACCGTTGCTCACATCATTTATGGCCGGTCTCGGAGGTGACGTAATTCTTCTTGAAGACTTTTACTATATGGCGAAGATCATGAAGAAGATGGCTGAAGAGAAGAAAGTGCGTCAGAAGGTATACTGGGTTGGATTTGAAGATGAAGAATAATAAGGAGAGCAAGGAGGTGTCAAATTATGCAAGCCTTTGATTATAAGAAACAAGTTTTAGAGCCGATCAAGTCCCTCAGGGGCGCACCGAGGGAAGAGATGTATGTGCCAGGACACAGGACATGCGCCGGATGCGGTCCTGCAATAAATTACCGTCTTACGGCAAAAGCCGCAGGTAAGGAAACAATCTTCATTGGGCCTACGGGCTGTATGTACGTGGCAAATTCAAGTTATCTCTGCACACCGTACGCCGTATCATGGATCCATGCTCAGATAACCAACGGCGGAGCTGTGGGGTCGGGTATCGAGGCGGCCTACAAAATACTGGCCCGTAAAAAGAAATACGACGGGCCATTCCCAAATGTAATAGTTATGGCAGGCGATGGCGGGTCCGTTGATATTGGTCTTCAGGCAATGTCTGGAATGATGTATCGCGCTCATGACGCGCTGTTCATCTGTTATGACAACGAATCCTATGCAAATACAGGTATTCAGACCTCGCCAACAACGCCTTACGGTGCAAACACAACTTTCACGCCGCCGGGTAAAGAAATTCCGGAAGGCAAGACACTCTTTCCTAAGGACCCCCCGCAAATGGTAATCGGAGGACATCCTGCGGTAAAGTACGTTGCCACTACCTGTGTTTCCTACCCCGTCGACCTGATGAATAAGGTGCGTAAGGCTCTCAATTATGATGGTCCCACATTCCTGCATATGCTCGCACCCTGTCCGAAGGGATGGAGATTCGATGAGAAACTGACACTCGAAATGGGTAGGCTGGCTGTAGAGACGGGTATGTGGACGCTATATGAATGGGAAAACGGCGTCTACAAATACTCGCGTCTGCCGAAAAAATACAAAACTGTAGACGAATATATGAAATACCAGGGAAGGTTCTCTCATCTGAAACAGGAACACATTGCCAAGATGCAGGCCTTCGTCGACGAGAAGATTCAGAAGATTAAAGCGATTGCAGTTGAAGCTCCGATTCCCACGCCCAAGAAAAAGAAGGCATAGACTGCGACGAAAGATGAGAGTCCTTCTTGCATTGCGTGATTAGTTCAGAGCACCCTGCCGCTTCCGGCAGGGTGCTCTGAATCTCTAAACCTTAGATGCTTTAAACATTTCATTAGCAGGACTGAGTATAACTAATGAAACTGCATGTCCTAAAGACGCAGATACCGCAATGGTGGTTGGAAAAGATCCGGCACCATGTTCAGGCGGTGTCAGGGACCTAAGTATGAGATACCTCCTCACCAACGTCGGGTGAGAGGAAACCTTCTGCCAAATTGATTAAGGAGGAAAAAATGGGAACCGGAGACAGTGTAAAAACAGGTTTCATGAATAATCCCTGGATAATGTTAACAGCCGGCGTTCTCGGTATGGCAATGATATCCAGTCTTCAGTATGCCTGGGCTCTTTTTGTTCCTGATATTCTTAAGTCTAATCCTACATTTTCAAAGGTGGAGATTCAGGCGGCCTTTGCGACATTTATAGCATGTATGACCTTTGCGGGGCCCCTGACCGGCTACCTCATGGACAAGTTCGGCACAAAAATTTTCTTCTCCCTTGCAGCAATACTGGTAGCCGTCGGATGGGGGAGCATTGGCACACATGATAAGACATTGCCAATGTGCATCTCTTACGGAATTGCAGGCATCGGCGCAAGTTTTATATATACGGGCGGTATAGCCGCGGCCTTGAAGTGGTTCCCACAGAAGAGAGGCACGGCTTCCGGTATCATGGCTTGCGGTTTCGGTTCCGGAGCAGCACTTTTCGGATGGCTCATAACCATACTCGTTGCGAATTACGGCTACAAAACCGCCTTCCTTTATACCGGCGTTGGGTTTGCGGTGGTATTGCTTCTGGTTGCGCAGGTGCTCCGATTCCCCGAGGCCCCTGATACCGCAGAAGCGGCTGTTTCCGACAAGCCGAAAGAAGCCGAAGCCAAGAGTTACAGTCCCGTAGAGATGCTCAAGACGGGGCAGTTCTATCTGATTTATGGTATGTTCGTGCTTATGGCAATCGGATATATGTTCCTTACGCCGAACATCAAGCTGATGGCCAATGATTACAAGATTCCGGCTGCAATATTTACTATTACCTTTACGGCATTTACTGCAGCGAACGGGCTTGGGAGAATCGTCTGGGGCATAATTTCAGACAAGATCGGCAGAGAAAATGCCATGCTTATTGATTTTGTCGCATGCGGTCTGCTGTATATTCTTCTTCCCTTTGTAGCGGATAATCCATATGCGTTCATGATCATAGTAACGGTGGCCTTTTTCTGCACAGGGCCGATGTTTGCTTTCTTTCCGCCTATTACCGCCGATCGTTATGGCGAAAAATATTTGTCTACGAATTATGGCGTAGTGTATACGGCAAAGGGTGTTGGCGGTATGATAGGACCAACCTTTATCACTGCTCTTGCTTTATTTTATGCCAAGTCGCATGGTTATCATATTGGGTGGACGGTCGGTTGTTCGGTTATTGGAGCAACTGCCATTGCTTCGGGAATTGGCGCGCTGATTCTGAAAAAGATAGCTAAACCGGCGGGAGTTTAGCCGGTGCGTCCTGCCGCAACACCGGCAGAGGCAACAGCCAAGACGTCATAATCGATTGGCTGACGGAAGGAATGGTCCTGAGAGAGTTTCAGCTGGGATGCCCCTGACGGCGGCAAAGATATTTCTTTGCCAGTGAATGTTACACTGAAGGGCGGCCGGCAGAAAAAGGAATTCTGCTGGCCGCCCTTACTCTTTTGGAACAGAGGTGAGGCAATATGGAGGTCCTCATTGTCGGAGGTACTGGAGAAATAGGAAGATACCTGGCGAAGGTACTTCCCCCCAAGGGGCACAAACTAACAATCCTCGACCAGGCTCCAATCCCTCTGTGGCTTAATGAAAATCGGCCTCTTACCTATCTTCGGGGAAATATTTCAGATGCAACGATAACCAGAGACGCTGTCTGTGGAAAGGACTTGGTCATCGACCTTGCATGGAGCTTTGCCGATGACCCGCACACTATTTTTGACACAGACATCAAAGGTCATACCCATCTCTTAGAAGCAGCTTCATCCGCGGGAGTTAAGGGTTTTATCTATACGAGCACGGCAACTGTATATGGCCGTGCAGTTGTGCACCCCGTGACAGAGGCTCATCAGTGTCTTATTGGAGAAGCAAGGAAGCCTCTATATGCGCTTGGTAAGTTAACGGCGGAAGAGCTTTGCAAGTACTACCATAAGACCCGTGGGCTTCATGTCACAATCTTCCGTTTCTGGTGGGCTTTCGGTGATAGCATCGGCGGGAGTCACTTGAGGGATTTAATCAGGAAGGCTATAAACAATCAACCCCTCGAATTGGTTCGCGGTGCAGGTGGCGCATTCATCACCATGGCTGATCTCGAAAGCGCCATCATGCTTACAGCGTCAAGACCTATTGCATCAGGTCAGATTTACAACTTGGGAAGCTTTTTTCTCACATGGGAAGAGATCGTGAAGATCATTGTGCATCTCACCAACTCCAATTCGCCCATCCAGTTTATCCCTTCTGAACAATGGCGTGGACCGGCATTTTTTAGCGAGGTATGGGATTTGGATTGGAGTAAGGCAACAACCGAATTGGGTTTCAGGCCAACTGCATCTGCAGAAATGATGCTCTCCTTGTTCACTGAAGCCATGAAAAATTGTATTACCAATGTACAAAAGGATGCCCTTCAAAAATAAATATCTGGCCTTTTATTCTAATTGCTCATAATCATCAAGTAGATCACATCAGATTTGTTGCCGAAACCGGGATATCAATATGTTCACCGCACACTACTAGCAGGCGAGGCTGAAAAATTGCGGGGAGGCGCTCCAGGAAAACGCATTTGAGGCGTTTGTTGCTGAAGCTTGATCTGCTCCCAGAACTTTGCACCACATTCAGATTTAGAGTTCTGTCATTTTGAGGGTTCCTATTATCTGTGAGAGCCGTTTCTATTTATTTCCAATTGAAGAACTAACCCGCTGCGCGGTAGATTTCGAGCCTTGTATTATTGACATATAATGGTTTATAATACCGTACGTGTTATTATTCTGAAATCACGGGTTTTTTACGGGGCATACCTCGATTGAAACTCACTAGATATATTGAAACCCCATAGATATATTTTGTCCCTGCCGCAACGGCTCCGTTCTTCATGCGTCAATCCAAAATTGTTTTCAACACATTGCATATATTCATATTCTTCCTTTGAACAACTTCGGATTGACGCTTATTCGAAGTCTTGTATCCCTGCGATAAGGACAGATTTAACGCTTTCAGGAAGAACTCTACAATAAAAAAGGCGTCAGACAATTAATATTAAAGCCCCTATAATCAGTTTTTACAGCTTGCGAACATTCTCAGCAGCTGGACCCTTAGCGCCTTGGACAACATCGAAACTGACACGATCACCCTCAGCCAGCGATTTAAAGCCTTCTCCCTGGATCGCGGAATGATGTACGAATAGGTCCTTGCCACCGTCCTGCTCGATAAAACCAAATCCCTTTGAATCATTAAACCATTTAACTTTTCCTTCTGGCATCTTTAATCAATCCTCCTTTGTGTTGGGTTTATCCGTGGAACCATTTGTAATATCGAAACAAGTATGAATAATTCTTTCTGGAAATGCAAGATTATTCCCTGTTCACCATCATATACTGTTTGCCATTTGAAATGATAAAGTTTTCACGACTCTGCTGGATTGTGGATAACAGGAAGGCAGCCGCAGGCTGCATGCACTGGCAATAAGATGTCAAGCAGTAGCATGTTTCATCTCGCATTCAACGAGCTGACCTCGACTGTGCACGCAGGGGAGAACGCAGAATTCAGAAAAAATTGTACGCTAAGGCTGGCAGCCGGTTAGCGATATTCTTCTTGGTCAAAATTTTACATCGCATTTGTGTGCAGTTTAATACATTCCTTGCTCTGCAATACTTTCAGGATTCCAGCAATACTGTCCATTCGAGGATTACCGTTTGGACCAAGCATTCTGTGAATGCTCTTGCTCGATTTATTAAGTTCTTGAGCCAACACTGGAAATGTTATTGTCGCATTAATATAATCACGGAGAATTGATTTTGCGATATCATAATCTCCAGCAAGCAGCTCATTAATAGCTTCAACAAGCAGTGCATGTCGAAATTCCGGATCACGGGCTGCTCTTCTCTGTACAGTATCTTTAAACTTTCTTGTAAGAGCCATGTTTAACCTCCTTCTTCTTTCTATCTTTGTAATCCTGCCAATATTTTTTTGCCTTCTCAATATCCTTCCTCTGTGTTTTTTTATCTTCTCAGCAGAGCAGGATTATCAATTTATCTCCATCAATTCCAAAATAGATCCCCGGTACCCGGGACCAAAATCAATTTTATATTCCGCTACTCCGCTACCAACAGATTTAACATTTGAATGCTGTCCTGTTTTAAGGCGAGTCAAAGCAATTACAATTTTTGCTGCTGGTACGGAATCTTGTCTATCAAACCATATTCCGAATGGAGATCGTCCATTTGTTTCAAATTCTTCAATTTNAAATAATTTGTTGCCCATATATTATATAGTATCCTAAACGTTACCATCAGTCAATACAATTTTTTCTTTCCTACACGGTCATAGACAACGATTCCCCGGAAAAACAGCCATATCTTTGTAACGGATTTATATGTTGGACCAGCGGGAGCGAATGAACAGGAAATTACGGTTTTGATTTAGGGATGCTCGCAACGCGAGAACACATATCAACGCCCCTGACTGTCCCGAGAGGTTATTCATTATTTATTGAAAGGGTGAATCTCCGCCAGAATTGCCTTATGCTTTGTTACAGAAAGCTATTCTCATGCACGTGAGAAAGAAACCCATCAACTCAGTCGTCGCACCTTTCAACCTAACATGTCACTTCCGCCAAGTGAGGACGCTTATAACGGGTGGGGGGGCAAGGATGAAAACATAGGGTTAACCCGATTAGGCAACATAAAAAAATTGCGAATAAAGATTCTGTAGAAACGTTCCATATGTATTCGGTGATTTCAATTCAATGTTTATAGCATCCTTTGCAGTTCATCTCGCGATACTTCACAATCCCTCATAATTCGTGCAAGAAGTCCTCGCCCGATATTCTCGCCACGATGAACTGAAACAACGGTACATCGACCATCAGGCTGACCACCAGTTATGGATGGAAATTTGGTCATAGCGTCACAGCCACTCGCTGCACACCCACAAATATATTCGATACCGGCTCTTCCGCCTCAAGACAGAGCTCAATAGCCTCATGGATCCTCTTCATCAAAACATCCAGAGACTTCGCCTGAGTATGGCAGCCACGTAGTGCAGGCACAGATGCGACAAAATATCCATCCTCATCTTTCTCAATAATGACATTAAATTCGTGAACCATCTTTTTATCCTCCATACAAACAAAACCCCTTCTACTCAACTGCATTGAACTACTTATAATTAATAAGAACTCGTAATGTTAGCCTATCCGTAGCGACCGGACGACACGGTTTTCTTATATCATAATCGAGAAAAAGATGCCTGAAATTATTGTCGATGGAAATCAGGGTGCAATATCCTCATTGACGAATTGACAACTGCGCACACAGTGAATACCAATTGAAAGGATGCATGTCTGTCAAAAACACCGGATGCTTGACAAGAAAGTACGCGTCAACCGAATGAACCTTCTCTCATTGCCATGTGCCGTGGTTCAAATCATCAATCTTTTGTTCCATATCGATACGATTTCCCAATTTGCTCATTGATTTTTTCTTAAACAATTTGTAGTGCTTGACAAGCTGCTCTAATTCATTATTTGATATCTGTGTGCTTCCTTAGGAAACTCCCTGTAGCTGCATCTCACTTGACACAGGTTGTTAAGTCTATTAGAGTCCATCTGTCTTCAAAAGATATGAGGAGAACCATCATGACTGACATCTTATTTCGTAAAGTTAAAGGCTCGGCTGATCTCTATGCAAAGGAGCTTTCTTCCCTGCTTGGTGATTTAAAAAGTCCGTTCAAAAAAGGGGATGCGGTGGGGATCAAACTTCACTGGGGAGAGAAAGGCAATCACAGCTACTTGCCGCCCGATTATGCGAGGGAAATTGCACAATGGCTCCACAAACATGGTACGAAGCCCTTTGTCTTCGATACGACGGCGCTTTACTCGGGAGGCCGCCGCAGTGCGAGCGATTCCTTAAAGACAGCCCAGGAACATGGTTACACGGAAAAGTTCCTCGGCTGCCCGGTCATAATAGCGGATGGTCCCGAAGGCAGAGACGTTATAGATATACCCGCCGGTTTCAAGCATTTTAAAACAGTTCAAGTCGCTTCCGTCGTGGAGAAAACAGACGGTTTCGTAATCTTTTCTCATTTCAAAGGGCATATGGCCGCAGTTTTCGGCGGAGCCATCAAGAACATCTCCATGGGTTTCGCCTCCCGTGCGCAGAAGCAGCGCATGCACTCGGATGCGCGCCCATACATGAAAAAGGAAAAATGCACACGCTGTGGCATATGCGTCGAAGTTTGTCCATCGGGAGCGGCTCGGCCTGACGACGAGGGCTATCCCATCTACGATCACGACACTTGTATCGGCTGCGCGCAATGTATTGCGCTCTGCCCGGAAATGGCGCTAAAAATATTGTGGAATACAGAAGATAAGATTTTCCAGGAGAAATTGATAGAAACGGCGGCAGCCGTCTGGAAGCGTATTGCCGGCAGGGCAGTAATGATAAACGCCCTGATTAACATAGCCACAGAGTGTGATTGTCTGCCCGGAAAACATCCCATGATGTCCCCTGATCTGGGTTTCATGGGCGGATACCATCCCGTAGAGATTGACGCTGAATCTCTGAATCTTATAGGCGCGGAACTCTTCGAAAGGGCTCATCCGAATATGTCATGGCAGAGACAATTCGAATACGCCAGGGAAACGGGATTTTATCCCCATGATCTATTACGAAAGAGAACTTAATCCCGAACAGTTGCGTGTCGTAATGGAGGGAGATGGCCCGGTTCTTGTTATTGCCGGCGCCGGCAGCGGCAAGACACGCACCCTGACTTACCGTGTCGCACGCTTAATAGAATCCGGCGTCAGTCCTGACAGGATTCTGCTGGCAACCTTCACCAACAAGGCCGCTCGCACCATGCTTTCCCGGGTGAAGTCTCTCACCGAATTCGATATAAGTGGCATGTGGGGTGGAACGTTCCATCATATTGCCCATCGCATTCTCCGCGCAGATTCCATTCTCTTGGGTTACGAACGGAACTTTTCCATTCTCGACAGCGAAGATTCAACGCAGCTCATCAATACCTGCATCTCTGAGATAGGCATCAATACCAAAAGCGTGAAATTTCCAAAAGGAGATGTTCTCCGGGATGTCATCAGTTTTTCTTTTAACACGGAAACAGCCGTTGAAGATGTCGTTAGAATAAGGTACCCGTATTTCTGCACCTGTCTTGACGATATAAGGTCGGTGGCGGCGCAGTATGAACTGCGCAAGAAAACATTGAACGTCATGGATTTTGATGATCTTCTCATCAATACGAGAAAACTTCTTATGGATCATCCCCAGGTATTGGAGAGATATGCCGGGAAGTTTTCTCATGTCCTTGTCGATGAATATCAGGATACGAATGTAATACAGGCTCAAATTGTGGATCTTCTGGCCTCGACCCATTTGAATATTCTCGCCGTCGGAGATGATTCTCAGAGCATTTACGCTTTCAGGGGCGCTAATTTTGCCAATATAATTATGTTTNCCGAGAGGTATCCGGACTGCAAGGTTTTCAAGCTTGAGACAAACTACCGCAGCACACCGGAGATACTACATCTTGCGAACATGAGTATAGAAAATAATTACAGACAGTATCAGAAGAATCTCCGGTCTGTGCGAAAGACAGGCATAAGACCGATTCTCATACCGCTCCGGGACGTCATTCAACAGGCCAATTTTGTGGCCCAGAGAATACTTGAACTTATCCATGAAGGCGTGCCTATCAATGAAATCGCTGTCCTTTACCGGGCGCACTATCACTCAATGGAGTTGCAAATGGAGATGGTGCGCAGGGGAATACCTTTTGAAATCCGTTCCGGCATTCGCTTCTTCGAACAGGCCCACATCAAAGATGTAACCGCCTACATGAGGATCATCGCGAATCCTTTCGACGAACTCGCCTGGAAAAGAGTGCTCGGACTTTACAGCAAAATAGGAAAAGCAACGTCAGAAAAATTGTGGAAGTTTCTGTCGTCAAAGAAAAACCCCCTGGCAGAGGCTATCGGAGATGATTTTGCCAAATTAGTAACGAAAGCGCAAAAGCAGGCTATTGCTCTCTGCGGGCATACGCTTTCGAGAATCATTGACTCCCTTCCCGGCGCGACTCCGGCCGCGATCATCGAGATTCTACTCACAAGCGGTTACCAGGATTATTTACAGGAGAAATATACTGACGCTGCTTTACGAGTAGATGACCTCGAGCAATTATCGAATTTCTCTGCCAGGTATCATGCTTTGGAAGATTTTCTAAGTGAACTGTCCCTAATGACAAACATGACGGAGGCGAACGAAGCCAAACCCGATGACACGAATGGAGACAAGGTCATCCTAAGCTCGATTCATCAGGCCAAGGGACTTGAATGGTCAGTCGTCTTGATGATCTGGTGTTCAGACGGGATGTTGCCTTTGGCCCGCAGCCTGAAAGACCAGGAGGGCGAGGAAGAGGAAAGAAGACTATTTTACGTAGCGACAACCCGGGCAAAAGATCAGCTTTATCTTTGCTACCCGCAAGTGAGCTATACGAGGGGGATCGGCAGCGTAAACCATATCCCCTCCAGATTTATCAGGGAAGTATCTCCCTCTTCAAGGCAGAGGGAGGCATGTCCATATGATCAGTGGATGGTAGACGAAGACAGCGGCTACTAAACCCAGCGATCCAGCTTGGATTTCGCATCATACTCTTCCCTGAGGGCGATTTGCGTTGCTTCCGCCATTTGCTCAACGCTTTTTACCCAGTCTTCAAACTTTATGTCCACACCGAAGATGCCTACCATCTCATCATTATCATCGACGATAGGAGCCGAAACAGTTATGCAGAGAGCCCCCGTCATTTTTGATATGTAGAAATTGGTAACATACATCTTGCCGCTCTGCAGGGGCTTGATGAACCACTCGCGGTCTGACTGATCAGT
>Ga0031655_10000192_pt1 | contig 37581 bp, 41 predicted proteins | sample FrelakmetHBP12HB_FD_55187 | JGI IMG/M metagenome (GOLD analysis project Ga0031655, IMG submission 55187) | Freshwater lake sediment microbial communities from the University of Notre Dame, USA, for methane emissions studies -HBP12 HB | ecosystem: Environmental > Aquatic > Freshwater > Lake >... | reverse complement strand
TTCAAACCCGCCCCTACAAGCTACAAGCCTCAATCCTTATTAGATCACGCTTTCAGGTTGATCGGCCCTTCCTTCTTCAAATCCTGGCAATTGCAGTCAATTCTTCTTCGATAACGCTACGAAACAGGGGAACCTTATAGGCATTCTGATCGAGGGGTTCGGCATTCTTAACAGCGGCCCCTGCAGCCTTTGCCACGGTATCCGAATCCAATCGTTTGCCGGCTTACACATCACGGAGCACCTTGTCAAACAAGCCATTCAACCCGAAAGTTCAGATTGAAGTAACTTCCGTTATCCTATTCGAGCCGGACCAAGAAGAGAATACTGCAAAGGCCGTATTTTGTAAAGAAAAATGTTGTATTTCCTATCGCTTGCACTCTCTGAAGGAGGTAAAGAAATGATGACCCGTAGGTCGCGAGAGGATGGGAAAGGATGAATAAGATCTTGATAAAGTGGGGAACAAGGAATTGATCGGGAATGGAATTGCGTGAAGTGCGGCCTCTGTGTAGAAGTCTGTCCGTCCCTCGTTCGGCCGGTTTTCTCCTGTAGAAGGCAAAAAGGATGCCCGGTTGGTTTATCAACCGGGCATCCTTGGACAAAGCCGTTTTATGGTAGGCCGTGAAAAACCTGCTTCTTTTACTTCTTGGCCGGTTCAGGCTTTTTGGCTGGCTCAGGCTTTGCAGGGGCGGCGGGAGCCGCAGCCATCTCTTTCAAAGCCTTCTCCCACTTGTCCATCATGCCTTTTACCTCATCCAATTTACCCTTTGCTGCTCCAGGATCTGCCCCGGCTGTCTCCTTGGCCTTTGCGAGACCTTCGCTGATCGCTTTGGCATCGGCCATCCAGGCATCCTTCTTGTCTTTCATCTTCTTTTCGGCCTTCTTGGCCTCGGCATCGAGCTTCTTCCAGGCTTCTTCCAGGGCGGCCACGTTCTTGGTCACTTCCTCGGCCATGGCCTTCTTTCCTGCCTCGACGCCCACCTTGGCTTTCTCAAAGGCTGCCTTGGCATCGATGTAGGCCTGCTTAGCTTCCGAGTACTTCTTGTCTTTCATCTGAGATTCGGCGCCGTCCCAGGCCTTCTTGGCCGCCTCAAAGTCACCCTTTGCATACTTGTCCGCACCAGCCGACACAGCGCCATCCATTGCTTCCTTTGCGGCCTTCTGCTCCGCCTCGGGAGGCTTTGAACAGCCCGCAAAAGCCAGCGCCAACCCCAGCACCACCATTACCGATACCAACAACTTCACCTGCTTCATAACCCATACCCTCCTTTGATTGATATGATAGCTGCTTACCAACTACTTATTATAAAAAGAATTTTATTTTTGTCAAGGGGTCAGACGCGGATTTCCCTAAATCTCATCCCACTCCGTCGTCATTTTTTCAGACGGTATCGGTATGACGAAAACGGGTTTTCTGGATCGATGCAATACCGCACTCGAAACACTCCCGAGGAAGGTCTGTTTCAAGAATCCCTTCCCGTGGGACCCGAGGACGATGATATCACACTCCTCCTCTTCCGCTACCCTGAGTACCTCTTCCACCGGATGGCCAATCAGAACGAGAGTCTTGGAAACAAGCGGCAGGCAGGGAGCCCCAATTCGAGACTCCACCTTCTGGCAGAATTCCTCCAGCAGCTGATGGATCTGGGCAATGGCCTTCTCACGGTCCTGCCTCTCGACTCGCTCTATCATACTTGCCGCATAGGCTTCAGCGTATAGAGGAATCGGTTCAACGGCGTGAAGGATGGTTATCTTTGCGTCGAATTTTCGCGCCAGGTTGATAGCATAGTAAAAAGCGTAGGAAGAATTCTTACTCAGGTCGGTCGCATAAAGGATCTTCTTGATTTCTGGAATCATTGTCTTTACCCTCCCGCTCTCCCTTGGGACTATCCGCTCTCTCAATCTCATTATAGCATATCCATAAAGAGCGATTTGATGCAATAGAGAATACGAACTCGTGGCACCAGGAAAGAAGCCTTCCACCTCCGGCAAGGCTTCGAAGGATATCATGATCTTGTTGATGTTAGAATAGGGAGTGGTAGAAGTTACAGTACGCCGTTTTGGCAGGAAATCAAGGGATTCGGCGAGCGAGCGACTCCGCCTATTTCAGTCCAACTGTCTCACAGAGCCCTCATCCACGGGCTGATCGTCTGTCCAGCTTCGACCTTACTTGCATGCCGGCCATCTTGCCGATGGTTGGCTTCCCGCGAGCCTTTCTCATCCTGATCTGGGTCTCGGCGATATTTTTAGGCACGCCATGCTGTTCCGCCTGCGGCTCCCGCACCGTTCACCGGTAACCGACTCCCCGGCGTCTACATCTTCTTTATTTCAATCGGGCCGACGCGGACTTCCACCACGGTCGTCCCATACCACCTGTCGACAATCTTGACCGTGCACGTTTTGTCAGGCTTTGTGAAATTGAGAATGGACTCCTTTCCCTGGAAGCTGTTCACCAGTTTCCAATGGTCTTTTTCCATATGGTCCCGGAAGTAATCGACCAGGGAGACGGAATCGGCGCGCCATTTTTTGAAGATCATTGAACCCGTCTTAAGCTGTGCCGTTTCATAAACGAAAGATTCGTCCGCCATATAATTCAATTCTCTCGGGATGAGAACGTCATCAAAATGGTAATACTTACCAGCGCCTACATCCTGGCCTTTTATTGAATCCCGGGGCCTCTCTTTCAAAGTTGAGCAGCCCATCCAGGCCAGACTTAAAAAGACCAGCAGCATAAAGGCACTTTCAATCCTTGTCAAAACGTTACGATGCATGCTTCTATACCTCCTCAAACGATCATAAGACGTCGATCACCTTGTTCCTTAATCATGCGGAATTCTTCAATGGTCAGCGACCCAACTCCCGGGCAGGCATTGGCGATGGAGGCATCCACGGATGCGCGCTCTATCCAATAGCTTCAGCCTTTGTTGTAGAGCCCGTATTCGCGGGGCGGCCTCAGTACCACAGGTTCATGACATAAGGAGCGGGTCCGGTAGCGGTTGCGAGACTTTGAAAGATCTTCATTAACTCGTCCAGGGGGCAGAATCATTTTCATGCCTTGATGGCGCCCTTCGACCATGGGTTATTATCAGAATAGCAAATATCGGAGAGATATCCATGCAATAGTCATTCCGATATCCGTTCCTTCGGACGGTGATGATCGAATTCGCACGCCTCAAACAATGTAACTATTTGACCTGGAAAGGGTTTTAGAAAGATCAAGATGGATTACCCTTTGCTATGTGAAGTGAAATATCCCGATGATTGACAAATCAGTAGAGATGTTCTTCGTAGGGATTCTCCTGCAACGACAAAAATCAAAGCAGACTGGATGGTGGCATGTGATAGTAAATCCAGGTACTTTGCTGATGAAGGCTTTTCCCTGCGTCGAATATAAAAAATGTATACGTTGCGGTCGGTTAAGCCTATTTCAGAAGGTGTAAAAGATCGACAACTCGCGGCCGGATGCGAAGAACCTGATCAGAGAGAGTGTCTTCGGCAGGGTATACCAACTCTCTGACCATATCGCCGAGCGTGAAATCTCGGGAGAAGTTCTTGAAAGCTTGCTGAGAAGCAAAGGAGAACAAGAGGGGATTGTGGAGGTTGGAAAATTTACGGATGACTGGGCTCTGCACTTCCAAGAATCAGAAAAAAAGTGTATATTATACCTTTAAGTGAACAGTGAGGGGTATATTCTGAGCTGAATGGGATGATTCGTTTTTGAATTATGCTGGTACAAAAGGCGATTCGAAACATAGAGAAGCTTATTTCTTGAGAAAACAGAGCAGCAAAATAGAAAGGAAGTTGAAGTCACCCATTCTTTCTTACAGGAGAAATCAGGATGAAAAACGGAATACCCAACGAAGTCATCAGAGAGATCTTTCCCAGAAAGCCCCAGAGGTCCACGCTCACAGAGACGGTCTACACACGATTGAGGAAAATGATTCTCAAGGGGGAACTGAGAAAAGGCCAAAGGTTAGTGGAAGAGCAGCTCGCCCATGGCCTTAATGTCAGTAGAACACCTGTTCGGTTGGCACTTCGTCAATTGGAAAAGGATCAATTGGTCGTACGGAAGCGGGGGAAAGGAATATTTGTTGCATAGGCATGGCCGCTCTTCTTAGGCTCCCGGCGTGTCTGCTCGATGCAACGATGAGGCCTATTCAAGGCCCAGCTTCTTGCGCAGGTGTCCGACAAATTCCAATCCATCCGGCTTAAACGGCTCCGGAATCCAGGGCATATCCCGCAATGTCTGAAGCATAGGCGGTATTTGGTCAAATGGAATCGAAATAAACTGCAAACCCTCCGGGAACAGTTTTCTTCGCCTCATCCCGAATCCAAGGCCGGTTGCGATAAAATTGATCTCTCCGTTCAGATAAGGATATACGAAGAGCCATGAGCATCCTAAGGCCGCGGAATACCGGCTCGACCACATTTTCCCCGTCTCATAACTCATCGCCCTGAGCAAGACCCATGTCTGGCTGACGTTTGCCAGGAGAATTAAGACGTCAGGCTCAAAAGGGAGTTTCTCTAATGGAGAGAAGGCAACAAAATGGGCCACTCCCCTGGCTATCTTCGGGATATAATGGTACAATCTGCTGGCAGCGCGAGCGTCTTTGAATACCCCCAGTCCGGCCCCAAATTCCCCACTGATGTACGGTTCTTCGATTTCTCTCTGCCCTAACACATATGCTCCCGCTTCACAGGTATGGTTTCCTGCGTCGGCGTAAAAGAGCTCCCCTCCCTGCGCCCTCTTCAGCATTTCGCATAGGGCCATTTTTTGATCGAGCCTACGGATCATCTCCGGAGGCCTAACCAGATACTTTACGCCAACGGGCTGTATATCGAACTTGAAGCCATCCAACACGGCAAAGTCTTTTTGCACGAGAGCCATCTTAACCTCCTTCGATTGTGACGTGCCTGCAGGGACAACATCCCGTAATCCCCCGTTCGGTTATTCAGATTCAGTTCCTCGAGTAAAATGCCATCATCCCCGTCCCGCACTCTTCAAGACCTTTGCCATCATAACCCTCTACTTTATCAACTATGAGAAAGGCTAAAAAAATTCGCTCGCGCTTAGTTTCACGCTCTCTCCAAAGCTAACTGGCAACAACGGGGCGAAAATAAGGAGATTTAGACTGAGAGAAGTTTCGAGAAAACGAAGGTATTCAGCTTCGAATAATGTCGATCATTCTTTCAATGATCTCGTTTAGCTTATCCCCCTAAGACCTCCCACGTGGTATAGAACAATGTGGCTGTCCGCTGTGAATATGCGATTGGGTCTCACATTGCTCGGCTGCTTTAGACCTCCTGTTTCAAAATCTTTATCGTTGAGAGAAACTGCGTAATTGTCTCGAACATATTGGCTGGTTATCTGGCAAAGAATTAGGTCATCACCTTCCAGCGTTGAAACGACCAATGCAGACCGCCTTTTGGCTTGGGTCAAATCCTAAAAAGGAAAAGGGACAACGACAACATCACCTTTCACAAACTTTGCCAAGCTTCGTTCTCCTCCGGCTTCAGCCAATCTTTTTTCAACACAGATTCGCTCGCGATAGCAGTATCCAGTCTCTCTTTGGTTATTTTGGCTTTTAGGAAATGAACGAAGTCCGACACTTCTTCAAGGAAAGGTTCGGGAATCTGCTCAATCTCCTTTATCACGGCCTCTTTATTGCCCATTTTGCACCTCCCTTAATATCGGATGAGAAGCTTTTCCTTCGTTAGTCATCATCCGAAAACGATCTGCCGGGTACCACTTTATTATTATCACAATTTGTGGAAGGTTGCACGTGAAGAAAACCCAGGTTGGTGATTCGGGTGGGTCTGGGTTTCAATGGATTGGTCGAAAGATTCAAGAAGCAGGGGCAAGGATATGCTTTCGGTTCGGAAACGCGTTTTCTAAGCATCGGTCATTTCCATTGAGCCCATCGCCGATAGGCATCGATCCATTCTGTGCCTTTCGGTTTAGGCTCGGGCAGCGGTAACCGAAGAATAGCCATGGATGAGACGATTGCGGAAGGCAATGATTCGTCCTGTGTCGCTTATTCTGGAACGAAGACTTGGATCAAGACGGAGGACTTGGGCAAGTGCCTCTCCAATGATCTCAAATTGACGTTCGCCAGCGGAGCGGAGCATGGGGTCAGCAGAATAATCTGAAAAGGTTTTCCCAGTGGTGAATTGAATCAGTAATTCACAGGCCTCATTAATGTCGAAGAGGTATTTCCGGATATCAAGCTGCTTCATAAAGAACTTCTTGAGTTTCTGCAACCGCTTGTCTAAAAAACGAATTGCGAATGGGCTCTAACTCTATGAGATCGACTGGCACCTCAAAGAGCCGCTGAAGATCCTCCATGAGGCCGAAGTAGTTGTCAGCATGTTGGACAGGGGACGCCGGCTTGAGTTCAACAATCAGATCAAGATCGCTTGAAGAGCGATCAAAGGAATCAGTCGTCGCTGATCCGAATAAGGCAAGACGACGAACTCCACGGATTTTGCATAGATCAACCATGTATTTGAGCTTGTCTTGGACAACCCGGTTCATCTCAACTCCCGCCTTCAGAAATTCATTAGATTTGAAAAATGGACAATTAATATCCGAATTATAGAAGAGAGAGGGATTCAAAACAACAAAAATATTTCTCACGAATTTTCGTGCGGCTGTTCACAATTCCAGCCCTCATCACAACTTCGAATGACCTGGCACCATGACTTTCCCTTTATCATACAGGGGTGTTCCGTCTTTGTCCCCTCCGGCAACAGGTTCTCTCATTCACGCAGATACCCCTGGCTCGAAGACTCTTAGGTTTCCATTTGAGGCGCAGTCAACATTAACCGACGAACGTAGCCCGCGCCGTGAGACTTTTACCCACAAAACCAGCCCCAAAAGGATGCTTGACATTGCTCTGGTTGTTTGGTAAAAAGTGACCAACCCGTAACGATCCTTGATGGAGGATATGGAATGGCTGAGTCGTCGGCAAGCCATATGACAGAAGGAATTGCAGGTAAGCATGGGGAAAGCGGTTGATTTTGTCGTTGTTTTTGATGAAGGGGTAAGAAAACGCCATTATCATGAAACTGAAAAAGGCAAAGTGATGTATTTTGCTGTTCAATTAGAAGTAAAGGTTGGAGGCCAATGGAAAGCAGTTGTAAGATATGACTGTTCTCACCGGGTTTCCCATATCGACAAATATGATAAGAAAGGCAATAGAACGAAAATTCCCCTGGACCTGAGTTTTGAGACTGCCTTAACTTTTGGAGATTGGGATATCAATGAAAATTGGCTAAAATATAAAGAGGAATTCGTGAAAGGGGTGCAACATGAATGATTACGCAAATGTTTTAGCAATGGTGTCAACAGAGTTCCATCGATACTTAATAGAAAATGAGGACTTTGCAGAGAAAATACCCGCCAGTGCCCTGGTCATATTTCAGATTGAGGGGGAGAATGCTTTTAACAGGTGGCATAAAGAGACCTCGCTAAGGAATAGGGAATCAGAGCAGACGGTGATTTTAGTTAATGTAAAAAGGTGGAGGAAGCACTCCTCTATAGAAGAATTAAATCTGGCTGAAGCACCAAGGTAAGCCACCACACCCCGTCGGAGAGTATGGAGTAAGGGGTTTATTGCCTTAGAGAACCTGAAATTTCTCTAAATAAGGATGGCGAAGGGAAGGAGTTTTCAACTGGTTTTGACAGGAGGTCATGATGCTTGGTGACAAAAGACTCATCCAATCGATTAAACTGCAGATTTTTTTTCTTTTGGACCGTCATTGATGAGATCCATGTGATCGGCTCCCGCTGCGGTCCCTTCGGGTCAGCCCTGAAGATGCTGTCGAAGAGGCTGATCGATGTGAGCCCCCTTATTACGGAGATATTTCCGTTTGGCACGGCAAGAGAGGCATTTGAAAGGGCAAAGGACAAGGAAACCTTGAAAGTTCTCCTCCACTTCGATGTGTATTGACAAGTCAAGTAAATGTGACTACAATAGTCATGAAATGGAAGAGAGAGGGCGAACCTTATGAAAACAGCAGCTATCTCAAAATTGAAGGCTTACCTCAGTGATTATTTGGAGCAGGTCAAAGCGGGCACTGAAGTGCTGATCACCGACCGGGGAAGACCCGTAGCCCGACTGGTCCCCATTTCTCGCGTGAAGCCCACGAAAGAGGCTTTGGCAAGAATGGAAAAGCAAGGATTGATCAAACTGGGTTCAGGAAAGATCGCGAAGGATTTCTGGAACCTCCCCCGGGCGCAAGACCCCGAAGGGCTCGTTCTCAAAGCCCTCCTGGACGAGAGGGAGGGAGGAAGGTGAAATTCTGGGACTCTTCGGCCATAATTCCATTATGCCTGAAGGAAAAATCGTCGGAGGTAGCAGGTCGAATTCTGAAAACCGACGAAGATATGGTCGTCTGGTGGGTCACCCGGATTGAGTGCCTTTCTGCCTTGGCGAGGCGAAAGCGCGAAGGGGTGCTGGCCAATGAAGCAGAAAGCAAAGCGAAAGCCGTACTCCAGGGTTTATCGGGAGAATGGTCAGAGGTTCAACCTACGGAACAGGTTCGACACCGGGCGGAAAGACTTCTTGCTGTTCATCCCTTGAGAAGTGCAGATGCATGTCAGTTGGCTGCCGCATTGATCTGGGCCCAGGATAACCCGCAAGGACTCGAATTTATCTCTCTCGACGAAAATCTTCGGGAAGCGGCTGACAAAGAGGGATTTGCGGTCCTCCCTTAATGACTGACCTCGCCGTAGCCAGCCCGGGATCAGAAGTAACCCTAGATCAAGGAATTGTTGCGTAATGGGTAGGAACTCTTGTAAGACGTGATCTCCGATCACGCCCTTAAAAGGGAATCCCATGATTCTCAAACTAAAGGAAGACGACGAGGAAAAGGAGCTTGAATTTGAACTGAACTTCCTTGCCACCTTAACCCTCGAAGAGCGCCTTAAGATGATGAGGGAAAAATCACAGGAAATGCTGAGGCAACTGATCGAGCATGGACATCGAAAACCTTTTGAGATCATCAAACGCTCATCATGTGGAATTCGTCAACCGTGTCGCTTTTTTGCATAACAGACGACAGCAGACCGTGGCCAAGACAAGGGCTACTTGGGATGGGGAATCATGTCAAGGAGGGTATAGAGATCGCCTTCAATGGTAAAATAAAACCGCCAGCCTCCGTTGACCCTGGCTTGCCAGATGCCGCGGGTCTCGTCATATTTTTTGGCGTGTAGTGAAGGATGGCGGAGATTGCGCAACAGATGGCCAAGCTGTTTGCCAAACTCGCGTTGAATCCGGTCTGGCGCTTCCTGGAAAGAGCGGGCAAAGCGTTCTGAAAAAAGCACTCTCATTGCTTTTGGGTCCGGAGAGCCCGCATGGCCGAGCGAGCAGCTTTGAAAGGACCCACCACCCGGCCTTGCTTGATGTCTGCCAGAGCTTCGGCCAGGCGCTTTTCGACCAGCATTTTTGGGGTTAAAACCAGCCGGTGATCTTCAAGCTCAACTTCAAGATAATCGCCTGGCACGAGCCCCAGCCTTTCGTAAAGCTTCTTGGGGATGACCACCTGGCGACTAACGCCAATTTTGACCGTAGGCATAACACCCCTCTTTTCTTGTTTGAATTGTGTTTTCATATATTTGTATTTTTGTATTATACTATCTAAAAAGGTCTTGTCAAGACCAGGGCGAAGCCCAATATCGCCATTTCGTAATCTCGATAATAGAAAAAGATTCTATTGGATACGGATGTGAAGTCAAGAACACGTCTGACTACATCGATAGAGAAGAACTTTTAATCAAATTGAAGATGTGCGAATTTTTGAAGATCAAACCTCTTTTTATAATGAGATTCTCTCCGAAGACGTATAACTGGGACATCATAAGAAGTGGTGGGTACGCAATGATATTTGAAAAACAGATCTATCCGTTTGGCCAAGAAATGTTGGTGGACAGGATAATCGAGGTTTTGGGGATGCCTGTTGATTTTCCTCACCTGTGGATAAAAAATTTTGCCACATCCTGTCGCTTTTTTGTATAAAAGACGACAGACACAAAAGGAGTCCACATTAAAAGATAGCCACGTAAAAAAATTAAATTTCCATATACCGGCCTTGACAACCCTTGAATCCTGCCGTATCATTAACATTGATGAGTATTAATGTGTATTAATTAAAAAGGAGAAACAATTATGGTTATAACCATTCCTATCACCAAGGCCAGGATCAACCTGGGCGAGGTAGTCAAAAGGGTTCATCTGGACAAAGACAGCTTTGTCTTGGAAAAGGGCGGCATTCCGGTGGCGGCCATTCTTGATATTGACGAGTTCGAGGACTGGTTAGAGACAAAAGATCCCGATCTTAAAGACCAGATTCGCCAGGGCTACCAGGAATATAAAAAAGGGACGGCTGTACCCCTGGACAAGTTTCTTGCCAAAATCCAGGCCAAGAAAAAATAACCCATGCCTACCTCATACCGCATTAAGGATCGTCAAGGAAGTAGCCAACAAGGCCGGAATCTCCAAGCCCCTAACCCCACATGTGCTTCGCCACACGTTTTCAGTCAACTGCATTAAGAAAAGGATCTCCACCCGGGCCCTCACGGCCCTCCTTGGCCACGACCGCTTGACCACAACCGAGATCTATCTTAATCTCTCTCCAGAGGACACGGTAAGGGGATTTCAGAATAGGTGGTGAGGGCCAGCATTTGTTACTTCCTGAAGTTCAGATGTGACAGGAGAGGCTGAAAAGTGTAGATTTCTTTTCGCAAGTGCTAAAAGAATATTCTATAGTTACGAGTTAGACATACACGGAGAAGCACAATGGACCCGGAAGAGTCTATAATTCTGGAAGCGCTTGATTTCGCAGTGAGATCCGAGGCGATCAGACGCAAAATCGATGCGATCGTTGCTCGCGTCGAGCAGAAACTCCGAGAAAGACCCGATGACGTGTTAGCCTGGGAACCGATCCCCCTCGACTTCTACACTGCTCCTCTCCCAGAGACCATCCGGTCGAGTTGGGTTTTCATTCTGCGTGCAAACACGACTACTGGGGCCGAGCGGCACCCCAACAGCCACCAGCGCATGATGTCCTACCGGGGATCCGGCGATTTTCAGACTCGGATGGAAGGTGATTGGTCTTTGCACCTTCTTCATAGTGACCCAACGGCGCCAATTGCAGAGCGATGGATCTCGATTCCGCCGTATGTATGGCACCAAGGGGTCGTATCCGGAGAGAACTGGGTAGTGGTGTCATTTCAGACGGCCCCGAAACACGAGCTGATCGAAGAACGGCCCGTTACGCAAGGCAGAGATGCCGTGCGTCAAAGAAAGTACGCTGAGAGCTATTGAAGCACGCACACGCGGACTTGCGCAGGAATGGGAAAACCGGGGGGATGTCTAACCATTCCTTGCAGTCGAAATGGTCTTCCGCTTCGCTCCAGGCCAAGCGCTGAAGTGTTCGTTACACTCTGTTTCGATCGGAAATCATCACTTCACGAAGCAATAGAGTTCCAAAACTTTGGAGCAGGTGAAGCTTTCAATCACGACCTTTCCTGGTACTCACTCCCCGTCAAGTAGATAGTAGAGCTCACATCCGATGGGCGACAGGAAGGCTTAATTTGTTTTATAAACCTGCGAAAACTTTTGCCCGCTGAGAATTCCAAAAAGAATTCAAACCAAGGGAAAGGACCGGAGGGGATAAAACGCTAAAAGTAAAAGCCCTTGCCAAAAAGCGGGCTTCTAAGTTTATGGGAGGAGAAGGCTAACCAGCTTCGAATTGGTTAGCTTTCTTTATTTTCTCCGGTCATTCCGCACAAGAATCCCCCGTTGACAGCTTTTTTCTATTTGATATAATCGGGAATCCAGCAAAGGATTTTGTAGGGCATATCTCACACCACCTTTTTGAAAGATTCTTAGGGATCAGACATGCTTGTATTTACGCTAAGTTACAAGCTGGAAGGACTGATTTAAAGGTAGTAGATGGGCGGGGGATGTCAAGTTCCAAAAAGAAAAGTAGTAAACATTTTTCATTCTTAGGAACCCTTGATGCTGTAAAGTGTAGCTTGACACGCGACACTTTCTGGGCTAATCTTACTTATGAAGATCCGAAAGGTGGTCCATCGGGGACTGAGGCGCTTCATTCAGCATAATGATGTTTCCGGCTTGGCCCCTGCTGTCGTGGAGAGGGTCCGCAACATTCTGACTTTCCTGCAGGAAATGGAAACCGCGCAGGAGCTCCGAGACGTCCCGAGCTGGAAAGCGCATCAGCTCGCTGGTGGCCGCAAGGGAACATGGAGCCTCACCGTTACCCGCAACTGGCGGATCACCTTCAGAATCGACCAGACCGAAGGAGAAATCATCGACCTGGATTATGAGGATTACCACTGAAAGGAAACGAAACCATGATGCGTATGGCACGCCCGGCCCATCCGGGACAATTTATCAAGATGGAAGTGATCGAGCCTCTCGATCTCTCCGTTACCCAGGCCGCCAAGGTTCTTGGCGTGACCAGGTCTGCTCTTTCTGCCCTTCTCAACGGCCGCGCCGCACTCTCGCCTAACATGGCGCTGCGGATCGAGAAGGCTTTCGGACCGAAAATGGATACCCTTCTTCGGATGCAGACCGCCTACGAGATTGCCCGGGCCCGCGACAGGGAGGCGAATATCAAGGTTAAGCGCTACGTGGCGAAGCCACCCACTGCCCACGACCATGCCGCGCTTTGAACAAGGCCGGTACCAGACCCCTTATTAAAAGCCTTTTATTCTCGTAACTTTTCTGTCGCCTTCTACGTAAAAAGGCGACATTTTCATTTTCCCATCCTCAAAAAGCCCTGTATTCTCCTCACCTGTGGATAAATAATTTGCGACATCCTGTCGCTTTTTTGTATAATAAGCGACAAAGGAGCCAACTGGAGGAATCGAACGCAATGGATCAGACGAATCCCGAAAATGGTCATGAAGCTCTCGATTGCCAGGCAAAGGAAGAAAATGAGGTGCAGGAGTCGAAAACACAAAATGAGAATAAACAGCATTACCAATCAAACCAGAAGACCCGCGCTCCGAATATTCCGAACTGGTTGGTAGCCGCTGCCACAATTGCCATAGCTGTTACGAGTTATTTCCAGTGGGTGGCGATAAAAGATCAGTTGACAGAATCTATCAAACAAAGCAAGGCCGCCGAAGCGAGCGCCAAAGCGGCCCAAGATGCTCTCAAATTGACCAGAGAAAATTTTATACTCGATCAAAGGCCTTATATCTGGCTAAGCAAGCTGGAACCAGAACCTAGCATTGCCGTTCTTGGCAATATTGGGAAACGGATTGCGTGGAATTGGAACTATTCCAACTACGGGAAATCTGCTGCTTTGAAAGTTAATTTTGATGTTCGCATGGTTGTTGGCAAAGACGCAATTAAGCAAGTCCATACGCTTCCAAATTCCAAGAAACCAGTTAACGTATTGCCTCCCGGAAAAACTGATTGGAGCACAGCCATATCTCCTAATGAGGCTACTGAAGAAGATCTCAGAAAACTCCTCAGTATTGACGGTGGGATCGTCGTGTTTGGAGACATTTACTACACCGATACATTCCGCATTCCATATCACACAGAATTTTGCTTCTATAAATTGCGTGGGGGAGGTGTTGCTTGGTGTAGCGATCATAATTCCATAGATTAAGTCGAAATGTGCTAATCCTGAGGAACAGAAGCATCTATCTATCTCTTCCGTTCAGCAGAAAAAGAGACTAAAAAACCTTTGGGCTTCAATTAATTGATAAGCTATCCTGGAACCCATGCCCTAGCGATACAAACGAAAACCCCTAAGCGACGACGAGGTCAACCGACTCACCAACGTCTGTGACACCCTTCAGGAGAAATTCGTCATTTGGACCCGCCCTGGACACGGGCTTGAGGGTGAGCGAGCTGGCCAACCTCAAAAAAGACAACATCCCTTGGCAGGAGCGTCGGCTGATAATCTATGGCAAGGGTGGGCCTTGCGGCAAAAAGACCAAGCGGCGGATTCTTCCCATGAGCGAGCGCATCCGGGGGCTAATTGACCACCATTTTGCCGAGCATAACAACGCCGGCATGACCGCCCGGACCGGCCAGAGGGTCGTCAAGCAGGTGGCCAACAGGGCCGGGATCTCTAAGCCCGTTACTCCCCACGTGCTTCGCCACAGGTATTCAGTCAGCTGCATCAAGAAAGGGATTTCCACCCGGGCCCTCACGGCCCTCCTTGGCCACGACCGCCTGGCCACCACCGAGATTTACCTTAACCTTTCACCCGAGGATGCGATTCGGGAATTTCAGAATAAGTGGTGAGGTCCACCATTTGTTTCTTCCTGCAATCGAGAATCAGGCGGTTCGGTCAGGCATGCACTATTGCGGTTGGTAATCTGCGAACAGTGTCTACTCTCTCCTCAAAGTCTTTCCCTTTTTCCATTTGTTTTTTGCCCCTCCATCCGAATCAAGTTCAGGAGAAAAAAACTCTGTTTAAGCAACGTGAAAATGTCCCCTCAACGGCGAAGTAGAAATGTCCCCTCTAATTGTTTCATGGCGGTTCCACGTAGAGATAACAGAGATTACTGTATGCTCTCTCAAGGCAATATAAATCAGCCCAGGTGTGGTTATTGCCCATGAGATCTGATCCGAGGCAAAAGGCTCTCAGCACCGTTTAAATAGGAGACCCTGCCTCTTAGGGGACATTTTAACTTAGCAATTAGAGGGGACATTTCTATTGTGCTAACACACAGGAGAAAAAAACTCTTGACAAATATCTGGGTGGGTATATAATTGTTGTCGATCCCGTTTCGAAGGAATCATTGAAGTCGGATAAGTCCTTTTTGGAGCGATATTTTTTTCAGAAGGTTCTGTCTGACAGGGTGATTTTGTATGACGATGGATCGGTTAAGACATATTCATCTCGCTATAATGGTCGGAATATCTCTGTTGATCCCGCTATTTCTGGCCTATTCTCTTTACGTTGACCTGTCAGGAACCGTGCTCCATTCTTCTGATATGAGTTTTGAAGATCCTGGGGATGAAGATTTATCAACCTGCCAGAACGAGTTCAAGGTCTTTGTGCCTACGGTCTCTTCTAATCCGTTGCTTTTCGGGAGTCACTTCGGTAGGTGGTCCAGCCTCTTCTCATCTCCGTTGATGTCACACGCTCAAATAATACCTATTCTCCGTTGCTAAGCCAATAATCGATCTTTCTTCTTTCTCAAGTTGATCCTTGTATCGGCACAGCTTCCTAACCTCCAACCTTTTGGAGTAGTTATGAAATGGATTTTTCAGAAGTACCCAATATGAAGGCTCCAAGGGGATTCAGACTTTCCCTTTGGAGCCATTCTTGTTTCCTACAGGCGGGTATTAAGAGACACAATTTCTGCTGACAAGGAGGAAGATTATGAGAAAAAGGATTTCTTTATGGGCGTATTTGTTCATCCTTGTGCCGCTTTTGTTATTTACCCCATCTATTTGGGCCGCTGACTTTCCGGAGATTTCGACCTCGGATTTAAAGAATAAGCTTGATGCGAACGAAGGGGTTTTTCTTTTGAATGCGGAGAGTGATATCGACTTTAACGTGGAACATATCCCTGGAGCAGCCAATATCCCCGGGGGAACACTTGGAGAAATCACACCAGATAAGCTTCCTCAGGACAAAGATACATTAATTGTGGTTTACTGACTGGGGAAGGCGAACGCCGTTGCGGCTGCCGGTCAGGTGGCCAAATTGGGATATAAGAACGTTGAGGTTTATTCAGAAGGGATTCCGGGATGGGTGAAAGCTGGGTTTCCCTTAGATCAAGGCATTCCCCGGACTGAGATTCCGCCTTTAGCTCCTTCGCAATTGCAGGAAAAGCTTGAGGATGCTTACCTTCTGGATATTAGGTTGGCGAACTCTTATGAACAAGGTCATATCAAAGGGAGCCACAACATACCTACAAATCTGATTTCACAGCGATTTCAAGAAATCCCGACAGATAAAAGAATTATAATTATTAGTGGTGTTGGGGACCCGACTTGGGTGCCCACAGGGTGGTTTCTAAAAAGCAAAGGCTACAAGGAAGTTATGATCTTAGAAGGAGGAATGAATGCTTGGCAAAAAGAAGGGTTGCCTCTTGATAAATAACCGATAAATGAAAAGGCAGGGTCAGAAATGGCCCTGCTTTTTTTCGCACATTTCAGTTCGTAGTCGTCAACGCCCCAATTACCTTCCTATCCGAGAGTAGTAGGTGTAACCCTCGTGGCTCCAGGGCCATTTTTATCTGTCCGCGTCTGTCGCCTTCTACGTAAAGAGGCGACATTTTCATTTTCCCATCCTTAAAAAGTCCTGTATTTTCCTCGCTTGTGGATAAATAATTTGCGACACCGTGTCGCTTTTTTGTATAATATGCGACAGGAGAAGTGGTGAAAAGTAACCGAGCAAGGAGAATGTGAGTGTCAAAATGGTTAGTCATACTTAAAGGAAACAAATTTGATTTGGAGGATCTTCCTTCTTTGTTGCGGTCTCAGGAATTCAACGTAACCAATAATAATGGTTCTTATTGCTTGTGGTCATCTGAATTCAATTCATTGATTTCTGCAGATGAGGTCCGGGAGCGCGGGATAGCGCTAATCAAAATGGTGAATGACGCCGCGAGGTTATATAGGGACGATTGGCACGATGTGGCGGTGGATGGCATAACCTGTGTCGAAGACGATGGGAACCGCCATGTTTACCTTTACGAGGAAGTCACCATTACGGCGCGAGCGAAGGTGAGTGCCGTAGACGTACTGATATCGGCTTCTGGTTCTCAACCGGTAACCGATCAACCAAGTCCCCTGGAATCCTATCTCCGCCTCGCACAGAACCACAAACCAGTTGCAGATGCTCTCCATTTCTATCGAGAAGATTCTTGGGTCAACCTTTACAAAGTTTATGAAGTGGTAAGAGATGACGTAGGGGGTGAACACGCTCTCATTAAGAAGGATTGGGTCCCCAAAGATGATCTGAAACTGTTCACGCAAATTGCTCAAAGCAGAGCAGCCTTAGGCGACGATGCGCGTCATGCCAGCAAGAAATATAAACCACCTTCCCAATCGATGTCATTTTCTGAAGCAAAGTCTTTGATCAAGAGCATTTTAGCCAAATGGTTTACTACAAAGTCATAATACAGGCTCTCTCTAAAATTAGTAAAATAAATCTTATGCCCTACCAATACAAACGAGAACCATTAAGCGACGATGAGGTCAACCGGCTCACCAATGCTTGTGAGACTTTTGATGAAAAGTTCATCATCTGGACCCTCCTGGACACCGGCTTGCGGGTGAGTGAGCTGGCTAGCCTCAAAAAAGACAACATCCTCTGGCAGGAGCGCCGGCTTGTGATTTACGGAAAGGGAGGTCCTTACGGAAAAAAGACCAAGCGCCGGATTCTACCCATGACCGAGCGCATCCGGGGGCTAATTGACCACCATTTTGCCGAGCATGACAACGCCGGCATGACCGCCCGCACAATTCAGAGGATCCTAAAGGAAGTGGCCAACGAGGCCGGGATCTCCAAGCCCGTAACCCCCATGTGCTTCGTCACACCTTCAGTGTCAACTGCATCAAGAAGGGGATCTCCACCCGGGCCCTGATGGCCCTCCTTGGCCATGACCGCCTGGCCACCACCGAGATTTATTTGAACCTCTCTCCGGAAGACGCCATCAGGGAGTTTCAGAATAAATGGTGAGGTCCACCATTTGTTTCTTCCTGAAGTCAACAATCTGGCACTTTAGAAAAGTATGCATGATTTCAATTAGTAATCATCAGTCCCCTTTAATCTCCTCACTCACTTTCTTGACACCAAACTTAACACATTTTAGAAATTGTTTTTTCTTGACATATAATTCCTTTTTCGTATATTCAACTCACTCCAACTCAGTTATGCGGACATGCTGTTGTCATAAATGTGCTGCCAAGGCCAAGTGACACTGCTGCGGCGGGTAAACCTGCCACAAATCTAAGATGCGTACCAGGGACCCCGATTTCGAGTGCCTTGGTGGCGCAAAGGAGTAGTGTGGTGAGCATGACGATTACCGCCCATCTCTTCGAAGCCTTCCTCAGATGTCCCACCAAATGCTATCTCCGCTCATTCGGTGAAAGGGAGACTGAAAACGTCTACGCCGACTGGGTTCGGACTCAGAATGAGTCTTACCGTAGCCAGGGGATCAAACGCTTGATGGAAGGGGCCGCGCCAGATGAAATCGTCGTTGGCCCACCAGGCATGGAAAACCTGAAGACAGCCAAATGGCGGCTGGCCGTGAACCTCGTAGCTCGCGCGCATAATCTGGAATCCAGCATTCACGCCGTAGAAAGGGTTCCCTCAGAAGGGCAAGTCCAGCCCGCACAGTTCATCCCGATTCGATTCATCTTCACCAATAAGCTTACCAGGGGTGATAAGCTGATTCTGGCATTTGATACGCTTGTACTGTCGGAAATGCTCAAGAGAGAGGTTAGCCATGGCAAAATCATCCACGGTACCGGCTACTTCACAGTGAAAATAAAGACATCAACTCTGACGGATAAGGTACGGAAACTTACGGGAAATATTGCAAAATTAATTGGGAGCGAATCCGCGCCCGACCTCATCCTTAACCGACACTGTGCCGAGTGCGAGCACCAATCCCAGTGTCGGCAGAAGGCAATAGAAAGAGACGATCTGAGCCTGCTGGCCAACATGACGGAAAGGGAGCGGAAAAAGTTCAACAGCAAGGGGATATTCAATATCACCCAACTATCGTACACGTTCCGGCCACGCAGGCGACCTAAGCGGTTACGGGAAAAACGAGAGAAGTACCACCATGCGTTGAAAGCACTGGCAATCCGACAGAAGAAAATTCACATCGTTGGGCAGCCACAGTTAAAAATCGTGGGTACGCCGGTCTATCTGGATGTCGAAGGGCTTCCTGATCTGGACTTCTACTATCTTATTGGCCTTCGGTTCAAACTCGCTGACTCTGTCGTGCAGCGGAGCCTCTGGACGGATGACGCAAAAGGGGAAAAGGGGATCTGGATTGACTTCCTCAACATACTGGCGGGGATCGAGACTCCAGTTTTGATCCATTATGGCAGCTTCGAGACGACTTTCTTGAAACGTATGACGAAACGGTACGGAGAACTACGCGGAGGCTCTGGGGCAACTGAAGCCGTAACCTCTGCGCTGAACCTTGTTTCTATCCTTTTCGCGCAGGCTTACTTTCCCACGTACTCTAACCGTTTGAAGGATTTGGGGGCTTACCTTGGTTTTCGATGGTCGTGCACTAATCCGTCAGGCACCCAGTCGATCATCTGGCGAATGGATTGGGAACAGTCGGGTAACCCCTCCGCCAAACAGAACTTGATCACCTATAACTCGGAAGACTGTCATGCTGTGGAGGTACTCACCGAAACACTTCTAGGGATTTGCAGTCCAGATGATCAGCCAAAGTTGAAAGATGGAACCGCCCCAGAAATCGCCTTTGCCGACAGTTTAACGTCACGAGACCGCCTGTGGAGACATTTCTCTAGTCCAATTGTGGATTTCGAGGCCATAAACAAATCTGCCAGGTGGGACTTCCAGCGTGACCGTATCTATATCAGGACGAACAAGCAGTTGAGACGTACTGCGTCGGCGAAGAAATCTATTGTCAAGAAAGCCCTGCCGATCAACAAAACCATAAAATGCGAAGAGCTCCAAGTTTGCCCCTTTTGCGGAAGCAAGCCAGATAGACAATTTCGTCCCCGTACGTTAGTCCTATACGACCTCCGCTTTAGCAGATTTGGATTAAGGCGTTGGGTGGTAAAATACCATTTCCATTATTATCGGTGTGGTTCGTGTCAGAAGCGTTTTGGCAGACCGGAGGAATTCTGGCCACACAGCGAATTCGGTCGCAACGTAGTCGTCTTCGCCGTCTATGAAATGATTGAACTATGTGTGCCACAGATGACTACAACGCAGACGCTCAGTCGGTTGTTTGGTCTTAGGATTGCCAACTCCGTAGTGAGCTCGTTCAAAGCTAGCGCAGCCGAGTATTACGCGGAAACACGACAGAGAATCCTCGCTCACATTATCAAGGGAAAATTAATCCATGCAGATGAAACACCAATAGCTCTCAAAGATAGGCGTGGCTATGTCTGGGTGTTCGCCAGCATGCTCGAAGTGGTCTACTTTTATGCCGACACCCGGGAGGGAGACCTACTCCGCGAGAAGCTGAAGGATTTCAGGGGCGTGCTGATTTCTGATTTTTACTCGGCATACGATTCCTTACCTTGTCCTCAGCAGAAGTGCCTGCTCCACTTGATGCACGACCTTAACGAGTTGGTCTTGGACTTCCCATTTGATGAGGAACTTAGACGAATCGTATTGGGATTCGGCGACCTTCTCAGACGTATCTTGGAGACAATCGACCGCTGGGGTCTGAAGCGCAGGTTCTTGAGCAAACACCACGCGGATGTTGAGCGCTTTTACCGGCAGATAGCAAAAACTGGTTATCAGAGCGAAGCCGCATTGAAATGCAAAAACCGGTTCGAGAAGAACAGGAGAAATCTTTTCACGTTTTTGAGATACGACGGGATCCCTTGGAACAACAACAACGCGGAGCACGCAATCAAGGCATTTGCGAGATTTCGTCGTCTCATCGCGGGATTGTCATCTCCAAAAGGAATTGAGGATTCCCTCACCCTCCTGAGTGTTAGACAAACTTGCAAGTACTCCGGGGTAGACTTTTTGGATTTCCTCCGATCCGGGGAAAAGGACATAGAGGTCTTCGCACAAATAAAGCACAGGCAACGAGGGACTGTGCCGAGTTAACCGTTCTGAATAGCTAATGTGAGGAGAATATAAGGGAGAAGAAGGCCCGAGCAAGATGGTCCACCCATTAGGGGTAACCCAATCTCTCCGAGGGGGCTCTCCCAGCCTCCCACACCAGCCGGCATGCGGTTCCGCACCGGGCGATTCACATAGATAGCCGGACCGCAGTCAATCACCTTATTTTTTAACATTGTGAAACCTTCAATCACGACCTTTCCTGGTACTCACTCCCCGTCAAGTAAATAGTAGAGCTCACATCCGATGGGCGACAGGAAGGCTTAATTTGTCTTATAAACCTGCAAAAAAGTTTGCCCGCTGAGAATTCCAAAAAGGATTCAAACCAAGGGAAAAGACCGGAGGGGATAAGACGCTAAAAGTAAAAGCCCTCGGCAAAAAACGGGCTTCTATGTTTATGGAAGGAGAAGGCTAACCAGCTCCGAGCTGGTTAGCCTTTTTTGTTTTACCCGTTCGTTCCGCACAAGCACCCCCCTTGACAGCTTTTTTCTATTTGATATAATCGTATTAATCATAACAGTTAATATAAGGAGCAACAAACATGTATAAAACAATATCTGCTCTCAAGGCCAGACAAAACCTTGGTCAGGTCATGAACGAAGTGGCTCTTAAGGGAGACGATTACATCATCGAGAGAGCTGGCAAACCCCTGGTAGCCGTGATTCCTATGGAGAAATATCAGTCGCTCCAGAGGGACTGGGATGAATTCTTTGAAGGACTGGCCGAGATGAGCGCCAACATTAAAGAAGAAGACTTCCAAACCCTAGGTGAGATCGTTGACGAAGCGGTCCACGCCGCCCGAAAACCAAAAACCAAAAAACGATGGCAGCACCGCTTGACACGTCTTTCTTAATTTCCTGTCATGCTAACAGAGAATGTAAGAAAATCGTATTTCAAATCCGATGATACTCCTCTTTCGATAACCCTGATCCTGCCAGAGGACGCTTGGATAGATTTACAGGAAACGAAGATCTGTGGTAACATAGGATTAAGGAGGGACACAATGGAACACGAGGATTTGTTGGCACGGGTAACGGTTGATCCCAGGGTGTGTACGGGGAAACCCTGTATTCGAGGGACACGTATTTACATTTCCATTATCCTCGACGCCCTCGCGGAGGGACTGACCCCGGAAGAAATTATAGACCATTATCCTTCACTTCAGATTGATGACATTCGGGCTGCGGTTGCCTATGCAGCCGAACCGGCGCGTGAAAACATCTGGAAGATCAGTGCCTGATGAAAATTAAGCTTGACGAAAACATCTTACGGCATCTCAAGCCCCTTCTCAACAGAGAACGCCACGAAACCGTTACCGCTGATTTCCTTCAATCCTCCTTGCTGTTCCGAATGATCAAGCCATCGAGCCGAAGAAATATTTAAGGGCGCTTTTTTTTCTTGACAAACGAAAATAACCGTGATAAAAATAAACCGACTGGTCGGATTAAACCGGATAGTCGGTTTATTGATCCAGTTCTCCCAAACCTATGAAAAAGAAGAATCCGGGACCGGACGAAAAAAGATCTGAGAAGATCACGAGCATCGGAAAAGCCGCTGCCAGGTTGTTCAATGAAAAGGGGTTCGTGGAGACGAGCATGAACGACATTTCCGATGCGGCCAGGTTGAGCAAAGGGGGCATCTATCATTATTTCTCAAGCAAGAACGACATCCTTTATTCCATTCTCATGAATTATCTGGACCTGATCATGGAGGGCCTGGAGGAGAAACTGAGGGCGCGCGAGGACAGCCCCGAAAAGATTCGCTTCTTCATCGCCCGCCATATCGAACTTTACCGTACAAACGTCTCCGAAGCGAAGACGCTCCTCCATGAAGCTCATTTTCTCCCCGCAAGATACTTTAAGACAATTGCTGAAAAGGAGCGCAAATACTATCAAATCCTCGCCGGTCTTCTTTCAGAATTCTTTGGTGGTCGGGTTCCCAAGGAGAGGCTGACCACCATCACGTTTAGCTTATTAGGCATGTGTAACTGGATCTATTCCTGGTACGACCCCAAGGGGCCTGTTCCCCCTGAGGAGCTTTCGGAGATCATCTACACGATTTTTTCCGGCGGGGCCAAGGGTTACCAGGAGTTATCAAAGGGCGCAGAGGCTGGATAAACGGAATGCTGGAATATTGGAACATTGGAATACTGGGGAAAACCAAAGATCAAAAGGATGTCCAACTGAATTCTCGCCGCTGAGTACGCTGTACTACTCACAGTTAATTTCTTGAAAGTTTGTTAAGGTTTTTGCGTAACTCTTTTTGTAACTTGTTTAGATCATTCGAATTTTGGTCATTCGAATTTGTTTCGAGTTTCGGATTTCGTGCTTCGGATTTGGTTGCGGCTACGCCGCTCTGTGTCTCGAACGAGTCCTTGAACCAAAGGACGAGTGGGCGGTGAATTCTTATAAGGTGGACATGAAAGAGACGAAAGACGATCTTGTTACCGGTGTTCTCCGGGGAGACAAACGGTGTGCCTCTCAGTTGATGTCCCTGGTCGAGGACGGCTGGCGTGAAGGTGAAGCCTGTCTGAGACGCCTTTATGCAACTGGGAGGAGGGCTCACATCGTTGGGGTTACGGGATGGCCTGGCGTCGGAAAGAGCACGCTGGTCAACCGGGTAGCCCGCTTTCTTCTTGCCGAGGGCAAGCAGGTGGGCATCATTGCCGTTGACCCGACCAGTCCGTTCTCCGGGGGGAGCTTGCTGGGAGACAGGGAGCGGATGAAGGAGATCGACGGAGATCCCCGGCTCTTTATTCGCTCGGCTGCCACGCGCGGCCACCCAGGCGGGATCACCCGTACGACGAAGAGTTTCATCAAGATCATGGAGGCCATGGGGAAGGACGTGATCCTTCTCGAAACGGTTGGTGTCGGGCAGAACGAAGTCTCGGTCATCCAGGTAGCTGATACCGTGATCCTGACGGTCATTCCTGGCATGGGCGATTATCTCCAATCCCTCAAGGCAGGCGTTTTTGAGATCGGAGATATTTTTGCGGTCAATAAAGCCGATCGCGAAGGGGTAAGTAATACCGTAACGGATCTGAAGATGCTCATCGGTTTGAATGGTTCTGAGAGAGACTGGAAACCCCCCATTGTCAAGACCGTCGCAACCTCAGGAGAAGGAATCGAGGAATTGATGTCTGCAGTGGCGCGGCATCGCGAATATGGGGAGAGATGCGATTTGACGGTATCGAGGAGAGCCTCTGCAGCCCAATCGGAGATTTTGGAGATCATCAAATCTCGAATTCTCCACCGCATGGCTGAACAAAGCGGGCTCCAGGACAGATTGGAAAGGTATGCACGGGAGGTCTGTGAAGGAACGAAGGATCCTTACACAGTGGCTGATGAGATTCTGGAGGAATCGAAGATCATTGAGTTACACTAACTCTTAACCTACAGGCAGCGATTTGCTTCGAGGAGAAGTTTCTATGAGCCAAAAAGAAGAGAAGATGTCGACCTATCTTGAGGGCGAGAGGGTTCCTCATTTCAGATCCCTATCCGGTATTGAATACAAAGAGGTCTATCGTCGCTCCGAATGGAACGGTGAGCTTCCGGATCCCGGGGAATATCCCTTCACGAGGGGCATCCATCCTGACATGTACCGGGGCAGGCTCTGGACCCGGCGGCAGCAGAGCGGCTTCGGTACACCTGAAGAGAGCAACGAACGGATCAAGTACCTTCTCAAGGTGGGACAGACAGGCATCAACATGGACGCCGACGTCGGAACGAAGTTGGGTCTCGATCCCGATTATCCTCTGGCCCAGGCGGATGTGGGTCTCCAGGGAACATCCCTTTCTACCTACGAGGACATGAGGGTATTGTATAAAGATATCCCTCTCGATCAGGTGAGCTCAACCCTCATCATTAATCCTCCCTATTCCGCCGTCATCATGGCTCAATACCTCCTGCTGGCAAAGGAGAGGGGAATTCCATGGGAGAAATTGATCGGAACGATTATGAACTGCGCCCTGACCCAGTTGATTGGGCCCACTTATCAAGCCCAGATCAGTTTTTTCCCCATTGATTTGACTGTCAAAATCGGGCTTGATGTGATGGAGTATATGGTTCCCCGTTCTCCCCGCTGGAATATCGTCAATATCAATGCCTATAACGTTCGCGAAACAGGAGTCAGTGCACCTCAAGAAGTCGCTTTTTCCATGTCCCTGGCCGCGGATTACATCAGGCGTTTGACGAAGAGGGGCCTGGAGGTTGACAGCTTTGCCCGTCGGATGGCCTTTTTCTCGGCGGCCCACATCGATCTTTTCGAAGAGGTGGCCAAGCTCAGGGCCATGAGACGCATCTGGGCAAGAATGCTGAAGGAGAAGTTCGGAGCAAAGAATGAAAAGAGCCTCTGGTTCCGGACGGCCATTCAGACCTCGGCCCTGCCTCTCACGGCCCAGCAGCCGCTAAATAATATTGTCCGGGCCACCATCCAGACCCTGGCAGCCGTTCTGGCCGGAACTCAATCCATCCATACCACCGGTTATGATGAGGCCTACTCCCTGCCGACGGAAGAGAGCCACAAGCTTTCCATTCGCACCCAGCAGGTCATTGCCTACGAGACCAAGGTCGTTAATTCCGCAGACCCCTTGGGCGGGTCTTATCTCGTTGAGAGCCTCACCGACCAGATCGAAGAACAGAGCTTGGAGTTGATGAAGCTGATCGAGGACAAGGGCGGGTTCATCCAGTGTTTTAAGGAGGGCTGGGTGGAAGAGCAGGTGAACGAGGCCCGATACAAGATGGCGGAAGCGATCGAAACCGGAGACCATCCGGTCGTGGGGGTCAATATCTTCCGTGAAGAAGAGGAGGATTTGAAGATCAACATCTTCAGGCACGCTACCGATATGCAGGCGAAGAGAATCCGGTACGTTCAGGAATACAGGAAGAACCGGAACGAGGAGCCTGTGAAAAGGGCTCTGGAAAATCTCTACGATCTGGTAAGGCGGAAACCGGAGGTGAACCTGTTCGAACCCATCATGGAAGCCGTGGAGGCCAGGGCAACGCTTCAGGAGATTTGCGATGCCATGAGGCGGGCAACGGACTTCGTCATCCCGAGTTGAATTGGAATTGAAGGAGAGACAAAAATGGCGTTCAAAGGAAAAAGATTCATCGTGGGTAAGCTGGGGCTGGATGGCCATGATAATGGCCTGAGAATTGTTTCGAAGTGGCTGACCGACAGCGGATACGAAGTGGTTTACGCCGGCCTTTATAACAGTACGAAACGAATCGTTCAAATAGCCCTGGAAGAGAATGCCAATGCCATTGGAATCAGTTTTCTGGGCGGGGAGCATCTTTTCTACGCCCATCAATTGATGAACGAGTTGCACCAAAATGAAATGGAAGATGTGAAGGTCGTCCTGGGAGGAGTCATTCCCCCGGATGACGTGAGGGAGTTGAAAGGACTCGGCGTTCATGCTGTTTTTACTCCAGGGACCCCCAAACGGAAGATCCTGGACACCATTGACTCCCTGTTCCAGTGAGGGCATAGAGAGGAGACCCTTCAAAATCCAGACCTCGAAACGAGAATGAGGCCTGTTTTGAGAATGGGGTCATTTGAATTTGATGATGGTTTCGGATTTCGGTACATTAAAAAAGACCGCTGTGCTGAACTCCGGTTCAGGATCTTACCCATTGGTCCAATTTGGTGAGATCCTGAAACAAGTTCAGAATGACATATCCAAGAAATTTCAAATATATTTGGATCGTAACACTGTAGCTCTTTGAAAAAGAATGACGAACAACTTCCTCAAGATAATATCTCCTCCCCTCGTGGGAGGAGATTAAGAGGAGGGGGAACCGAATATTCCATCTCTCCACCCTCTCCCTGACCCTCTCCCATCGAAGGGAGAGGGAACTTAGACTTTGAAAATGTCGAGTGTTTTTGAATGGTTTTTCAAACAGCTAAAGTGTTATTTTGGATGGAATTCTTAGGGACCCCTTGCGGGGATGCCAAGATGGGGTGTGAATGATCGAGATCGTTTTTTATGGCCGGGGAGGACAGGGAGCAGTAACAGCCTCCCAGATCCTCGCTACCGCCGCATTCCGTGAGGGCAAGTACGCTCAGGCCTTTCCAAGCTTCGGCCCGGATCGAAGGGGCGCGCCGGTCACAGCCTATGCCAGAGTGGATGAGAAGGCGATCGTGGATCGAACCCCCATTGTGGCGGCGGATTACGTCATCGTCCTCGACCCGAACCTCTTCAAAATGTCCGATCCCCTTAGCGTTGTAAAGAGGTCCGGTTGTGCCATCCTCAATTCGGATAAGTCTCCGAAGGCCATTCTTGAAGAGGTGGGTAAAGATGAGATCCGGGTCTTCTCGATTGACGCCTCGATGATCTCGGAACAAGTCTACGGGGAGACATCGATTCCTATTACGAACATTGCCATGCTGGGAGCTTTCGCCTCGGTATCAGGAATCATTCGTCTCAATTCCATCCTGGAGATACTCAGCCAGTTTTTTTCGGGGGAAGGGCTCGAAAGAGCAAAGAAGACAGCCCGGCTTGCCTTCGAGAAAATGGAGGCTGGCAAAAGTCGAAACATCATTGGAAATTGAAAAGTGCAAATTGCAAAGTGAAAACCGATGGTCTCGTAAAAAGTCGTCCCTAAGCCTGCCCCGGAATGTCTTAATCCGGGGGTGAAAACCGGTGTCCAGTGTTTGTATAATTATCTGAGATCACTGGATTCCGGCTTTCGCTCGCCGCGCAGGCGCTTGGCGCAGCGGGCCGGAATGACGGTCATCGGCCTTTTTCGACTTTTTACGACTTCATCAAAAATGCAAAATGAGAATTGGAGAATTGAAGGAGAAGATCTCCATTTTGAACTTTTGCGAGGAGTCACCAGCGAATGAGCGAAAAAGGGGCCTTTGGTCCCCACATTCGAAAGGCCTATACCTATAAAGAGTTGCCCATTGGAGCAACCTCGATCGGTGTCTGCGATGACGTGATCAAGACCGGACTCTGGAGGTTCATCCGTCCGGTCATCAAGATGAAGACACCTCCTTGCAGCGAGGGGTGCCCGGCAGGAGTCGATGTCCGGGGCTTTATTTCTCTCATGAAGCAGGGCCTCTTCGAAGAAGCTCATCAACTTTACCTGGAAGAGAATCCGTTTCCTGCCATCTGCGGGCGGGTCTGTTTCCATCCCTGCGAGAGTTCGTGCAACCGGAAGGATTTTGACAAGGCTGTGGCCATCAACGCCCTGGAGCGTTTTATCGCCGACTTTGAGTGGCCCGTTGCAGAGGCTCACTTAAAATCGGGAGGCCGGGTCGCCATCGTGGGCTCAGGTCCCTCCGGCATGTCGAGTGCCTTTTACCTTAGAAGACTTGGGCACCTTGTCACTGTCTTTGAAGCGCAGGAGAAAATCGGAGGGCTCCTTCGAATGGGCATCCCTTCCTACCGTCTCCCCAAGGAGGTTGTCGATCGCGAGGTGGAGAAGCTTCGCATCATGGGGATCGAGTTCAAAAAGGGTTCCCCCATCGACAGGAGGAACTGGAAGGCTCTGGGAGAATTTGATGCCGTTTTTCTGGCTTGCGGAGCCAGCAAGGACCTCCCTCTGAACTTATCGAATCGGAGAGATGGGAACATCATCTCAGGCCTGGAATTTCTCAGGACCGTTAACCTGGGGGGCAGGATCTCCTTAGGCAAAAATGTTGCCGTCATCGGAGGAGGGAACACAGCCATCGATGCGGCACGGGCAGCCGTCCGATTAGGAGCCTCCCCAACAATCATCTACAGAAGAAGCAGGAACGAAATGCCCGCCTTCCAGACGGAGATTGATGACGCCCTTGAAGAGGGTGTGAAGATTATTTACCTTGCATCTCCTGTCGGAATTGAAGCACAGGGGACGGTACAACGAATCGAATGTATCAGAAACCGCTTGGGTGAAGAAGGCCCGGACGGAAGGCCTCGCCCCGTTCCCATCGAAGGCTCCAGTTTCTCCCTGGAGGTCGATACGATCCTTTCTGCAACCGGTGAGGCACCCGATTTTTCTATCCTTCCTGAGAACATACAGGTCACCAGTGGTTCGGTATGGGTCGATATGTCAGGATCGACAAGCATGGCAGGCATCTTTGCGGGTGGGGATGTGATTGACCAACCGAGAAGCGTGGTCCATGCCATTGGGTCCGGGAAAAGAGCTGCCATTGCCATCGATCGCTATCTGAAAAACCAGTCCGGGATGGAATGGCTGGCTGACTTAAGAATCGGCGAGAAAGGCGGTCTTTCGTTCAGGCAGTACCGTGAGGGGAAGCTTTCCCAGGAGAACAAGACCGTCATTCATTCTGATGATCTCAATCTCAGCTATTTCACGGTAATGGATCGGGTGGACAGGCATAGGATTCCCGAAGGCGGTCGAATGAATTTTGAAGAGGTTTACGGCAGCCTGACCGAGGAGAAGGCGCGAGCTGAGGCCCAGCGGTGCTTCAGTTGCGGGATGTGCTATTTCTGTGACAACTGTTATCTCTTCTGCCCCGATGGATCTGTACTGAAGCAGGACGAAGGTATTGCCAATGCAATCGATTACGAATACTGCAAGGGATGTGGCATCTGTGAGAACGAATGCCCTGTCGGGGTAATCGAGATGGAGAAGGAAGTCTGAAAGATCATTGCAAAATGAAAAATGCAAATTGCAAATTGCAAAATGAGAAAAAAATAGCGCAAACGAAGCATGGAAGTTTCACCTCAAAGTCGGAAAGGAACAATGTAGGGTGGGCAATGCCCACCACGCGACGAACAGGGTAAAAACTTAATGGCAACAGGCCCAAGAGATCCTCTCAAAATGATGCTCACCGGGAACTATGCGGCGGCTTACGGAGCCAAACTGGCCCGGGTCGAAGCGGTCCCGGTTTACCCGATCACGCCCCAGACCACGGTGATGGAGAAGATCATCGAGCTGATCAAGACCGGAGAACTGGAGGCCGAATACATCCCTCTTGAATCGGAGCACAGCGTCATGGCAGCGGCCATAGCTGCGGAAGCAACCGGGGCAAGGGTATTCACTGCCTCTTCGTCTCAGGGCATTGCCTACATGCACGAGAATCTCTTTGTCGCTTCCGGGTTGCGGCTTCCGATCGTCCTGGCCCTCGCCAACCGGTGCTTGAGCCCACCGATCTCCATCTATCCGGATCATTCCGATTCCCTGGCTCAAAGGGATACGGGATGGATTCAGTACTATGTCGAGAATGCCCAGGAGATTGTCGATACGGTCATCCAGAGTTATCGGGTGTCTGAAAACAAAGAGGTTCTCCTCCCTGTTGCCGTCTGCTATGAGGGATTGATTGTTTCTCATTTTCTCGAGCCGGTGGAGCTCCCGGATCAACGGCTGGTGGATCAATTCCTTCCCCCTTATGAGCCCCAGCATGTCCTGCTCAGCCCCAAGAAGGTGATGCATCTTTCCGTGTACGTAAGCGATCAGTATTTCATGGAATACAAGTACCAGCAGCAGGAGGCGATGGAGAACGCGAAAAGGGTGATCGAAGAGGTCGATCAGGAGTTCGGAGAAAAATTCGGTCGAACCTACGGCGGCCTTCTTCAACCCTATCGCATGGACGATGCGGAGGTCGCCATCCTCGCCATGGGGAGCAATTGTGGATTGGCCCGTATGGCCGTAGATGACTTTCGGAAGGAAGGCATTCCTTTGGGCAGCGTCAAATTGAGAGTTTTCAGACCCTTTCCGGAAGAGGAACTGCGAGCCATGACGAAGAATCTAAAACTTCTGATCGTCCTGGATCGCGATGTTTCGATTGGAATGGGAGGAATCGTCTACTCCGAAGTGGCAGGAAGTCTCTACCCCATGAAGTCGAAACCCGCTCTCGTGAACTACATCGTGGGCCTGGGAGGCCGTGTCTTGACTCTCGATCGGCTGAAGGCCTTGACAAGGGATGCGATAACTTGTACGAAAGAGGAGAGGCAGGAGCGGTCTGTCCGCTGGGTAGGCGTAAGAGGGCTTGAATGATTCGGAAGGAGATAGCGCAGGATCTCCCCAGACGTGAGTATTTCAAAGGAGGGCATACGCTCTGTCCTGGATGCCCCGGCGGGATCCTCTGGCGCTTAGTGACCAAAGTCATGGGGGAAAACTCCATCAGTACACTTGGAGCGACTTGCATTAGCCTTCCTCCTGCAATCTTTCCGAGTGTCCTCGATATTCCTTCCATCTATGTTTCCATGGCGACACCCGCTCCCCTGATCTCAGGCGTGAGCGCTGCCCTCAGGATCCTCAAGCGAAAAGGGAAACTGGCAAAGGATGAAAAGATCAATGTCTTTGCCATGGCAGGAGATGGCGGCACAGCGGATATCGGCTTTGCCGGGCTTTCGGGAGCAGCCGAGAGAAACGACGACGGGACCTATTTCTGTTTCGACAATGAAGCCTACATGAACACGGGAATTCAGCGAAGCAGCCTCACTCCGGAAAAGACCTGGACCACCTCAACCCTTGAAGGCAAGAGCCAGCCCAAGAAGAACCTTCCTTTGATTATGGCTGCCCACGGAATTCCTTATGTGGCAACGGCCTCGGTCGGCTTTCCGGATGACTTCATCGTCAAGGCAAAAAAGGCCAGAGACATGGAAGGGGGATTTCGATACATCCATGTCCACAGTCCCTGCCCTACGGGATGGCGCTTCCCGGAGAAGAAGGCAATTGAGATGGCCAGGCTTGCCGTCGATTGCGGGATGTGGCTCCTTTATGAAGTCACACAGGGGGATCTGACGTTGACTTACAGGCCGGCCCGAAGGAAACCGGTTGAAGAATACCTCAGCAAGCAAGGCCGGTTCAGTCATCTCTCCAAGACGGAGATCGAAGAGATTCAAGCGAAGGTCGATCGTGAATGTAGAAAATACGATTTCTGAAATTCATGAAAGCAACTGAAACGGTGTTCCCGCTTTCTGTAAGCAAACAGCTAAGATCCATCGACTTATGGCGGAGAGAGTAGAAACCATTCGCGTTAAATCGCATTAAAGGACAGGTTTATCACGCAGAAAGGAGAGGTTTTTATGTCGAGAGACAAAATCGTATTCTTATTTGTTTTATTTACATCCTCTTTGTTGATCCCCACAGGCTTTTCCTCTATCGTTCATGCCAAGGCCGGCGAATTGGTAGTTGCGGAAGGAGTAGAAATCGGCCAGTTAGATCCTCACAGGGCGCGATCCATGCAAGACCTCAGTTTCGGCAATGCAGTTTTTGACGCGTTGTTCCGACGTCAGGAGGGCGGAGAGATCTCACCCGGATTAGCCCTATCTTATAAGCTCATTGATGACAAAACCTGGACGTTCAAGCTACGAAAAGGGGTTCGATTTCACAATGGCGATTTCTTTACTGCGAGAGATGTGAAATTCAGTTTTGATAGAATGCTGAATCCTGCCACCAACAATCCTTTCCTATCCCTCTATTTAACGATAGACAAAACCACAATCGTTGACGACGAAACAGTGACTGTAACGACGAAAAAACCTGATCCGCTTCTTCTCAAAAGATTATGTTTGACGGCCTGGATTATCCCCTCATCCTATATCGAGAAGCAAGGAATCGAAGAGTTTCTAAAAAACCCGATTGGGACGGGTCCCTTCAAGTTTGTAAAATGGGTAAAGAACGATAATTTGACTCTCGAGGCCTATAAGGATTACTGGGAAGGATCGCCGAAGCTGAATCGAGTCATCATTAAGTCAATTCCAGAGGCCTCTTCAAGGATGGCGGCACTGGAGACGGGAATGGCTGATATTGTCACGAACATTCCCCCATTCATGATTCCTCAGCTCAGAAATAGAAGCGATATTAAAATCGAATCGGTCTTGAGTGGGCGCATTATGTTAGTTAATCTCAATACCCGGGAAGACGGGCAGGCAGCCCTAAAAAACCAAAAAGTCCGACAGGCTCTAAACTATGCGATAGACAAGAACCTTATCATCGAGAAGCTTCTCGTGGGAAGCGCCGTTGATAGAGCCACTATTTTGACCAACTACCATTTCGGTTTTGACCCGAATGTAAAACCCTATCTCTTTGACCCTGCAAAAGCAAAAAAGCTCCTTGCCGAAGCTGGATATCCAGACGGATTCAATCTGGATTTTGTAACTCCGACAGGCCGGTATCCGATGGACAAGGAGGTATCAGAGGCGATCTGCGGCATGCTGAACAAAGTGGGAATTAAAACAGACCTGAGGGTCATGGAATTTGGCAACTATGTCAAGGCCTTTTTGTCGAGGGAATTTAAAGGTGCCTACTTGGTAGGTTGGGGAAATATGTTGGACGATGCCGATGGGACCTACAGTAACTGGTGGATAGGGGAGGCCCCACTCTACATTTACAAAACTCCCATCGCTGGACAGGTTGATAAAATGATTAAGGAAGCGGTCACCGAAATGAATAAAGAAAAGCGTAAAAAGATCTATAGTGAGATTCAAAAACTGACTTTGGAGGATGCTCCAATGATCTTCCTTTATCAATTGAAGGACAACTATGGAGCCCGAGACAGGGTTAGGGGTTTCAAGGCCAGAGATGACGAGAGAATCGATTATTACAGAATCAGTGTTGAATAATACGCAAAGCCACCGGAGAGGTATTTCTCGGAGTGACTTTAGCAAAGGAGCTCTAAGGTGAAAATCTTCGTCAATGGACGGCTGATTGACGGGAATGGCCATGTCCTGCAAAAAAGTGTCGTGGTCATCGACAATGCAAAATTCGTCAAGATCGGCACTCCCGTGGAATCAACCAACCTGAAAGGCCAAACGTTCGACATCGATGGTCTGACAATAATGCCCGGATTCATCGACTGCCATGTACACCTGTCTTTAAGCGGGGAAGGTGATCCCTTCTCCAGCATCCCTCTTCTTCCTCTTCCGCTTTTAGCCTTGAAATTTCTGAAAAATGCCCAGGCGACCCTCCTTTCTGGCATCACTACGGTCAGAGACCAGGGAGCCATCGGCCATGTTGATTTTTCCGTTCGGAGGACGGCGGAAGAGAAACTTTTTATTCTTCCACGTATGATCCTTAGCGGAAAAGCGATTACGATGACGGGCGGACACGGCTGGCAATTTGGTGGTCGAGAAGCAGATGGGCGTGATGAGGTCAGGAAGGCGGTTCGGGAGCAAATCAAGGCCGGGGCCAATTCTATTAAGATCATAGCATCGGGCGGTGGTCTGACAGAGGGAAGCGAGCCGGGAGGCGTCTCCTTTTCAATCGAGGAACTGAGGGCAGCTGTTGAAGAGGCTCACAAGGCGGGCAGGAGAACCTCAGCACATGCTCACGCAGCGACCGCAATTAAGAACACGATCGAAGCTGGTATCGATTCTGTCGAACATGCCATGTATATGGATGAGGAAGCGCTCGCGATGATGGACGATCATAAAGTGTTTTATGTCCCCACCATGGTGGCGCCCCTTCGGACATTAGAAGATACAACAGGGAAAGTACCAGAATGGATCATCAAAAGAGTACGAATGTTCATGGATCGTTTTGCCAGCAGCGTCAAAATGGCCTACGAAAGAGGTTTGAAGATTGCCATGGGGTCCGATGCCGGCACCCCTATGAACCCACACGGGGAGAATCTTAAAGAGCTTGAGCACTTTGTCAAATTAGGTTTTTCTCCCATGGAAGCGATCCTCTCAGCAACAAAGGTAGCGGCCGAGACGCTGGGGCTTGAAAAGGAGATCGGCACAATTGAAGAGGGGAAATTAGCGGACCTGATCGTTGTGGACGGCAATCCGTTGGAGGACATCACCTGTCTCCAAAATAGGGAGAAAATCATCTACATCGTAAAGGACGGCGAAATCGTAAAGAGGCCAGGGTTGCTGCCTTGATGAAAGGAATGGAATGACCGGAATATCTCTCAAAACAATTGTTGAGGATAAGTAGATCAGTCTTGACATTAATGGTGAAGACTATATCACGATCATCGGGAGCAATGGTGCCGGGAAAACCACATTACTGAACATCATGGTGGCCGTTTTCCCCCGAGAAGGGTGAGGTCATTATCAATGGGGCCGATGTGACTGACCTCCCCGAGCATCAGCGTGCTCGTTATGTTGGCCGGGTGCACCAGGATCCCAACATAGGAACTTGCAGCAAGCTGACCATCGAAGAAAACTTGGCTTTTGCGTCATTGCGTGGCCAGCCAAGGAGACTGAAGGCAGCCATCAATGAGCAACGCAGAGAATACTTCCACTCACTGTTAGCCCCACTCGGGTTAGGGTTGGAGAATCGATTGAAGGGCTTGGTGGGGACACTCTAGAGCGGACAAAGACAGTCAATAGCCCTGATCATGGCCAGCATGAGCAATCGTAAGCTTCCTTTCCTTTGACTCTGGCGAGATTTACCGTTTCAATGCAAACGCACCGAGCGACAAAATAGACTAATAGGCGAGATTCATGGAGGAGGGAAACATGGCCGAAGCAATCTCGAAAGTGAAATTCGTTTGGCAAAACGGAGATATGGTCCCCCTTGAAAGGGCCACCGTCAATGTGCTCACCCCAGCCGTCCTTTTTGGAGCTAATGTGTTTGAGGGCCTTGCTGGCTACTGGAATACCGAGGAGCAAGATCTCTACGGTTTCAGATTTGCTGATCATTTCAAACGGCTCTTCGACTCGTTAAAGATCATGCGAATGTCAGTTCCGTACACAATGGAAGATTTTTTCACTTTCACTAAAGCAACCATCAGAGCGAATGAATTCAAAGAGGACGTTCATCTCATACAAGCAGTTTATGTGGATGACCTTGGCGGCCTCCTCAAACACAAGAAGCTCGGGATGTATATCGCTGCGTCGCCTCACATGGTTCTATTTGAAGGTAAAAATGGGATCCATTGTTGCACAAGCACCTGGGTGAGAATTTCCGATATTTCCAGCCCTCCGAGAGTTAAGTGCGGTCCCAACTATCAGAACAGCAGGCTGGCAAGCATGGAAGCGGATGCAAACGGCTATGATTGGCCCATTATCCTGACGAATCAGGGAAAGGTTTCCGAGGCCCCGGGAGCTTGTCTCTTTATGGTTCGGGATGGGGCTGTGGTGACCCCGTCTGTTACCAGTGATATCCTTGAGAGTGTTACCCGAAACACATTGATTCGCCTCTTTTCCCGAGAGCTGGGGATGGCCGTCCAGGAGCGAGAGGTGGATCGAACAGAACTTTATGTCGCGGAAGAAGTTTTCCTGTGCGGCAGTGGTGCTGAGATAGTGCCTGTCGTATCTCTTGATCGAATCTCGATCGGGACGGGAACGGTTGGCCCGGTAACCCAAAAAATCTGGAAGCTCTATTTCGACGTCATTCGAGGAGTACACAAAGGCTACTCCGAATGGAGGACGCCGATTTATCACTAACCATCAGGGTCAGTGTGATGGTGGGGTGAGGAGGGAAGGGGGATAATGAGCCGATGTTTTGAGACATTTCTAAGGGCCAAAGAAGAATTGCAGGGAGTTATTACTAACCATCCATTGCAATTCTCTCAGACCTTTTCAAACCTTGCGGGGTGCTCCGTTTACCTGAAACCAGAATGCCTCCAGAAGAACGGATCCTTCAAACTCAGGGGGGCCTATTATATGTTCTCCCGATTTTCTAAGGAGCAGAGGGAGAGAGGAATTGTCACCTTTTCTGCAGGGAACTGGGCCCAAGGAGCCTCCTATGCCGGTTCCCTTCTTGGAATTCCAGTAACGGTCGTGATGCCAGAGAATGCCAACCCCAGAAAGGCCGCTGCCACCCGTGGCTATGGCGGTGAGGTCATGCTCTTCGGAAAGAACTCCAATGAACTCTTCCAAAAGGCCCAGCAACTGGCCGAGCAGAAAGGGGCCATGCTTGTGAATCCTCTTGAGAACCCTGATATGATTGTCGGAGACGGGAGCTTGGGACTGGAGATCCTGGAGGAGAAGCCCGAGATTGATGTGATAGTCGTTCCGGTTGGGGGCGGAGGCCTGATCGCCGGGATTGCGTCGGCTGTAAAACAAAAAAAACCTGGAGTGAAGGTCTATGGAGTTCAACCTCAGGGCGCGGATGCAATGCTTCGCTCTTTAAGGAAGGGGACGATTGTGGAGCTGGATCGGGTGGAGACGATTGCCGATGGCCTGGCCGTTAAGAAACCCAGCGAGAATACGTTTCGTGTCATTCAAGAGACAGTAGAGGATATCGTGTTGGTTTCTGATGAAGAGATCAAGGAGGCCATTTTTCTCCTGTTGGAGCGAGGCAAGCTGGTCGTCGAGCCAGCAGGAGCTGCTTCTCTGACGGCACTGATCTTCAAACGTATTCCCGTATCCCCGGAGAAGAAGGCGGTCGCAATCCTCACGGGAGGAAATATTGACTTTCAGCTATTAACCGGAATTCTTTCGTCTCATCTTTGAGATTCGAAGAGGACGGATCGAATGGGAAGTCTTCCTTGCCAGTAACAAATTCGGGATCTTTTTTGGAGAAGGGGTTCGTCATGCCAATCTCACAGAAGATCGCGTCTTCGATTTCTCCATAGGTAATCCTTCTGAAGAACCTCCAGAAGCCTTCCAGCAGGAATTCCGAAGGCTTGCTGAGAAGCTTATCCCGGGGATGCACCGGTACATGCCCAATGCGGGATTTCCCGCTGATTGATGCCCATCTCTCTTTATCCATCTCCAATCCTGCAAGGGCTGCACGTCGCATTCACTCGGATTGCGTCGGGAATAGATCGTCATCTTGAAACTTGTCGTCAATCCGTGTATTGTTGAACTGCTTGAATGAATCTTTTGACGGTACCGGGAAGATTTTCCATTCCCCAGAAAGGAAGGGGTAGGGCGAGGAAGAGGCGGGTGAGCGTGAGCAGGTTCTGCCATTCGTATGATCAAAGTCCCTA
>Ga0031655_10000184_pt1 | contig 38338 bp, 44 predicted proteins | sample FrelakmetHBP12HB_FD_55187 | JGI IMG/M metagenome (GOLD analysis project Ga0031655, IMG submission 55187) | Freshwater lake sediment microbial communities from the University of Notre Dame, USA, for methane emissions studies -HBP12 HB | ecosystem: Environmental > Aquatic > Freshwater > Lake >... | reverse complement strand
TTCTTGCTCAGGCAGGTGCAGGACACGAAGTATTTGCGGCAAGCACCTGCGATTAGCAATTAATGGCGATTGAAAATTGAGAGAAAAATATGAAGAACGGACGTGGGAAAATTGACTCTTGTGAAAGTTGCTGAAACGTCAGAGATACCTCTGGGACAAATAAAGGTCGTAAAGCTTGCTGAAAAAGAAGTTTTGATAGCCAACGTAAACGACGTCTATTACGCCATCGGAAATATTTGCACACACATGCGCGGCGACCTTTCAAAAGGAATGTTAGAGGGAAATACGGTGACCTGTCCCAAGCATAGGGCAAAATTTGACGTCACAACCGGCAAAGTTGTTTCTGGTCCAAAGATTCCTTTCATGCACCCAAAGATCAAAGATGAACCTGCATATGTGGTGAAAGTTGAAGGGAAGGATATTCTACTTGAACCTCAGTAGTCAGTTTGAAGGGATAGGGCGATTCGAAACTGAAGAAGAAATTCGCGTTTGCAGTGCATGCCTAGCGCGTGCTTGTCCTTCTCACACTCACTCCGTGTGCGTGTGCGTTGTATATGGGTAGGTAGGTATAGGTATAGAGGTAGGAGTTGGCAGTGGCAGTGACTGAGTTTGAGTGATTGGTCGAGTGAGTGACTGTGGTAGTGGTTGGTTGGTTGGATAAAACTTTACCCTTGTGTGTGTTGCTTCTGATTAATGGTTTTCTGGAGTGCCTCGCTGGGCGCTCGGCACCACTCAGGTGGTACACACAAGGAGAGGCACGTAGTGCTTCGTGCTCGGAAAAACTAGCAGTAATATCCGCTACGGTTCGCTGTTATGTCTTCAAGAAGGCTCTTCAACCAAGAAAGCTCTCAGATCATATACGATACTACTAAGGGGGTAAATTTAAAAAAAATTACCCCTTGGTATAATATGTTGAGAAAAAGGGCTGAAAAGAAGGGGAAAAGGCTGCCATACGAATGAAGTGGAACCTGCCAGAATGGAATGAAGAAGAAAGAGAACGAGTGAGGAAATTCTTGGTTATAGCAAACGAACTCAAGGACGAGAAAGGTGAGATAGACGAAGAGGGGCTCAGAAGACCCCTTGAGACGCTACGGAATAAGGGGGAGGCCGTGAACAATGAAGAAATGGAGATGCCCGATTTGTGACCATCTGAATCCAGAAGACGTTGACATCTGCGAAGAATGTGGAGCCTACAGAGAAGAAACTAGTTATGATGCAATAGCAGATGAAGAGACTTAGATGATTAGCAATACTATCTCCCTTAATCTTTCATGTTCAGAAGTCAAAGCGCGCTTGGGTTTGGGATAAAACTTTACCTTCTAACAACCATTGTTTATCATCTGCTCATTCTTCGTCTTTCCCTACGTTTCTCTCTTCTTTTACGTTTATCTCTACCTTTTCCACCCATTACTCCATCTCAGTATCAACACCATGACATTTAGGAATAAAACTTTACCCTTGTGCGCGCGCGCTGATTAACGAAGAGGCTTTTCTGTTCGCTAGATACCTGAGAGACGAAAAACCTACGTGGAATCCTAGGATAGTCGCACTGTCCTAGGGTGTCCTTATGCGAATAAGGCTTCCTTCTAAAAGAGTACGTGAGAGATTTATTCTAATCTATGAGCTTAAAGGTTGTCAGGAAGCGGTCAACTACCTAACGAAGCACTACGGGGTAAGACCAATGAGAATAATACTGAAAGGTAGAAAGGTTGGAAACGGAGACATTGCCGTATACTTCCAGAATAGGGCTTACTTCACAAAGAGAGGATTGACAAAGGGAACAGTGTTGCACGAGTTGTATCATCACATCGCCTACATCAATGACGTTGATATTCCTGAGAGAACAGAGGAAAAAGCTGCAAACAGGTTTGCAAGAGATTTTCTAGTCAAATGTTGATACTTGCTAGCTAGCTCTTCAGTCACGTTCTCTCAGGAGGAAGAAGCGAAGAAAAGCGTTGTGCTCTTTGCCACTGAAACAATACAGCCCAAGGTGCAGAGCCATACTGAAACACCATGGGTTTCTCAAGGAAGAATACCGTGGGATGACAAGAAAATTCTTCAGCATACTGATTGTACGCCGTACTAACGAGAGTTTCGTCCGCTAGACCTAGCACATGAATTTCGGACAGTACATTTACGACAAGTTGAGTTGAATCAACGATAGGTTTGAGCGATTTTCCGTAAATAAATTTGAGTAGTCTGTCAGTATGGTCAGAGCTTACGACGAGATTCTTATCGTGGGTATCGACAAAAATGGCAATATTCACGACAATTGCACTTTTCGACGATTCGGTTTGAATAAGATAAGAACTGCTAGGCACTCCTTCAACAAGTATTTCTTGCGTGGGACCTGCTAGGCCCAGATTCTGAACTGCTCTTGCTTTTGCAGAATAGAAGGTCAACCTACGTCCTTCCCAACAATAGACATGCTCAGATAACAAGTGGTCAATATCCGCCTCGGTTCTGGTGTAATTCGTGACCATAACCATACCTTCGAGTGTTTTGAGAGGGTCGCTTTCTGATTTCCTAGCTTTGTGAAATTTCTCCACAAGCTCGCTAACGTCTTTGGGTGTGAAATCTCCCTTTTTCAAACTAAAAGCCGTCGTACCCGATGGCGAGAATGATGGTCTTAACAACTTGCATAGTCCTGAAGGTTTGGGATTGATGGGTTCACCTTTGAATGTAGCTACAATATCTAAACCAGATTCGACATCACGTTTTCTCTGAACACGATAGCCAATTCTCTCCAGAAGGTCAGCAAATGAATCTTCCATCGCTCTGCCTGTCTCAGGTGGATAATGCCCCGACAAGTAATTCACTCTGGCAGCTTGAAATACACATATTTTCCTTCTTTTTCTATTCTGCGAAGCTTCCCTCTTTGGACGAGCCTTGTTAGATAAACGTTGACAGAGGCCATTCGGTCGGGAATAGCATTGACCTCAAGAGCTTTCATAATTTCAGCTAATGTTCTTGGTGTCTTACCCCATGAAGTATTGAACAAAGACTCCAGATTTTCAATCGTCCGTTTAGAGGATTTTATGGAAGGTATGTCGGCGGTTGAGATTTTCTCAATTTCTTCGGGGGAGACTTCAGGTTCGTGTCCAATTGCTAGGGATTCTTCACCAATTTCCAGTTTCTCTGCAACCTTGTCCGCAAAGCAAGCAAGAGAATCAAGTTCTTTGTAGATTGCGGAAACCGTGCCCTCAGCGTAGATTCTGAAATCCTTTCTCTTTATTAGCAGTTTTATAGGAAGCATGGATTCTTTGCAGATATCTCCCTCTTCTGCCAATGTTACAACCTCATTAGTTCTAACATTTCTCGTCTATATAAAACTTGAAAACGCTTCACTTCGTTGAAAAAATTACGAGTTGGGATTCCACTTTTTTCTTTCATTCCGCAGGTTCTCCTGAACTCTTTTCACCCCTTCCTGAAAGCCTTTAACCCCTCTTGATGTTGAATTTAGCCTAAAATTCCCATTTTTACCCTCTTTTGCCCTCTTGAAGTAGCCTAGGGGAAATAATTAAGGGTAATCGATTTCCCTTAATTCGGAAAGGAGAAAGTACGTAGTCTTTCTCCTTTCTATATAGAGGGCTTTGAAATGCGTCATGCCTTGCCTCTTTTCCAACAGCATTTCAACCTGAGTTGCCTCTTACCAGCCACCCAGAGTCCCCAAGCTCCGTATCTGAGTGCTGTATGAAGTATAGGAGCGTAGGGACTATGGGTGGCACTCTGCCTGTCTGTCAACAGGCACCTCGCGACCAGCGAGGTGCTGATAACTCTTGTTTTGCCTCGTGCGTTTCTCTTCCATCACAGCAGCAGCACAAGATAAAACTTTACCCCCAAACCCAAACCCCGCTAAACTCGCAAAACTTCAACAAACCTAGCTAGCCGTTGCACTAAGGCACCATGAAACTTCTGCTCCACTTCCATATCTGCAAGAGGAATCACTCAACGCACGTGCTATTCGCTTCTGCAGCCTCAAACTTTTTCAGGTGTGATGTTTAGCCATATCTTTCGTTCTAGACCTCCAAAGGAGGTGAGGCTTGCGACAAGCAAAGTGCCCGCTAGGATGAAATTTCCCAAGGTGGCCTGTGCAGGGTTTTGTGCAATATAGAGGCTGACACATACAAAAATGTAGAAAGACAAAAGACCCGTGAGGCATTGAGTCGCGTGGATAATTTTTCGTGCTTGATAAGCCTTTGATTTCAAGACACTTAGAACGGATCTCAACCGTATGGAGATATCGGCAAAATCATCTAAGACAAGAGTCAAACCGCCTAAAACAAAGAATCGTCCAACATTAATCGCCAGGCTAGCGTTGCGTGCCGTGAATAGACTGACTAGAGGAACAGATGTGGACATCTTTAGAATAATAGCGGATAAAACCAAGACTACGAACCCATAAACGCAGTGATGAAACCATAACCTTCCAATTTTCACTCTACCAACGCTCACGGCCGGAAAAATGTTTACAATCGAAGCTAGAATTATCACCCAGCAAAGGGAACCATCAACCAGATACGGCGGATAAAGCTTCCAATTAGCCTCATAAAAACCCGCCAAGAGTCCGATCGCATACACTATGCACAGAAGGCAATTGAAAGTCAAGACCAAACTAAACAGTTTTCTTCTAAAGACCGAGACAAGGCTAACCACTTAATCGGCACCACTCCGCAATCTTCAAACTGGCACAATAAATTCGTGAATCCGTCTAATAGCTGTTTTTGTAAACCAAATCATTAAGTCTCATTTTAGCGCGCGCGCTACGTCTGTGGTAACTCAAACCGACTCACAGAAGAAAAATCTGAAAACTACATAGGGCTCCTTTTGAGTTTAGCGTGCATTTGAAACAAAAAGCTTAACCGTGTTCCATGCGCAATGATTGTGAGTTGGTATTATGAAAGATGTTGAGCTGAGATTGATTTCTGAGTTGATGATAAACAGTTGTAGGAGCGATAGACAGCTTGCCAAGGCATTGGGCGTTTCTCAGCCCACAGTATCACGAATAAAAGCAAAGCTGGAAAAAGAAGGATACATCTCTGAATACACGATTATTCCCAATTTCAACAAAATAGGTTATCACCTGTTTGCATTAACTTTTTTCTCGTGGAAACAAGGTATCCGCAAGAGCGATAAGGAAAAGGCAATCAAATACGCTCAAGAGAGGGCTTCCTCTCTCCCATCTAACATAGTTCTCGTTGAAAGAGGAATCGGGATGAACTACGACGCATTCATGGGGTCATTCCATAAGGACTACTCATCTTACAGGGAACTCATGAATGAAATGAAAGAGAGCCAATACACAGATGTGAATAGGATGGAAAGCTTCATTGTCGACCTTGCCGACAAATTCCACTATCGAACCCTAACCTTCTCAACCCTTGCCAAACACCTGCTAGAAACAAACCAAAAAGAAGAATAGAGAGAAAAAGGCATATGGGCTCGTTTCGGCAAAGCATCCGACGAATTTTCGCATGCCCCCAAAACTAGACGCAGACTTCACAGAACCCAACCGATGACTTACATCACTACTTCTGTTCTATCTCTCTAATATGTGCTTTTACGGGAACCTTTCTGCCATCGGCAAGCGTTCGCATGCTTTTTGACACTGCTATTTCTCTTGTTCTTGGTTTGCCTCTCCAAGTGTCACTGACCAAATCGGCAAATGACTTTTCTTTCTTAGGCTTTGTGGGCATTTGCCTCCCCAATCGTATTGAGTGAGTGAACTTTATGAATTTTATTTCCTATGAATACTTATGCTGTTTTCTTATTGAGACTCTCAGTATGCTCGTAGTAATGTTATCAACCGAAAAGTAACAGCATCAAGAAATAGGCTCGTCAACCGAAGAGGTAACAGTACCTTGTCGCTAAGTCGTATAAAAGAATTTAGCGCCATACTGAGCCATCCGACGATTTTTTACACGGAGAAGAATCCGACGCAAACTTCAGAACCATTTAGAAGGTGAGCCAACAGACGAAAAGTAACAGGGAGATGAAACAGACATAGAGGTAACAGAACCGCGCGCGCTGTTAATGCATTTAGGCACGATTGGCTTCTCGCAAAGATGAATCTGTGCAAGGAGTTAGGGCGCGCACGGTACCGAGTTTGAATGAACTTCACGCACTTTTTCTCTTGAGGTTGGCTTTGTTTTTTGATTTGAGAAGTTCGAGGGCCGCCGTCTTTGCCCCGAATTCTGCCTTGATCTTTTCGTCTGCGCTGCCTATTATTATGACATCGCCCTCGTTCAAATCAAGTTTTGACAGAGAAGCCAGAATGGAGGGATCGCTTTTTGACACATCTTTCCCCGTGCCGGGCATAGTGAGCCTGTTCTTGGTGAAGATTAGAGTGGTGGCTCCCTTTGCTCCCGCCATTATGGCGGCGTCTCTCTGTTCCAAACCGTATTGTACAGAGTCTTTTATTCCTTTAACTCGGACTGCAACATTGAAGGGCCCGACTGTCAAGGGCGTGGAAGGAACATCTATTTGTTCGCTCACGAGAACTCTCAGGCCTGACAGCAGTCTTTTTCCAGCTGCAGACAGCGAAATGCCGGATTTTGAAACTTCAATCAGCCCTTCGTTCTTGAGATGTTTGACCAGAGTTCTGGCTTCGCCTTCGCCGAGGTGGAGGTCTTTTGAGAGTTTCAGCCTGCCCACGTTTTCCTGGAGGCCGATCTCTTCCAAAGCCTTGATGACGTGGGCCTCAGCAAAGGAAGGCAAACGTCCAGGCGCGATTTTTCCTGCCACCTTACCGATTGTTTCAAGAGGGTTCAATCGTATTAACCTCATTATAGGCTGTTGTTAGTCAGAGATAGTAATTCGTTAGTATGGTGGGAGGGATAAGCGCGCCCTGACCAAGGTGTGAGGCTGAGCGCAGATTTGCCCGCAGCTTGGACCACCTTAAGAAATTCCAATGTCACCCGCCCTCCGATGTGCGATGATTGTTTTGAACCATAAACTCATAGTAGCAATTTTCACTTTTAAAGTGTTCAACCGAACGGCTGTGAAAAAAGAAATACGATGTTTCGGAAGGAAGAACGGCTGCCTCATGAAGGCGATGTTGGCCACGGGTTGAAACTTTCGTAGGAGAAGGCAATAGTGTCGTCTTGATGAAGTATTTGTTGTGCGCAAGAAAAATTCGGGGACATCCATGTTGAATTGCCGGTTTCTCTGTACCAGTAGAACCATCCGTGCGTCGTGGAATCGCCAGCTAGGCCGTTTATGGATGTGACCAGTACCCCCAATGTTCCTCCGTAGTCCTTGTACTTTACGTCTGATACTGCAAGTATGGCACTGAACGCTGTTGAACCGACAGACAGCAAAGTATTGTTGAACCATGTCCTTGTTCCATTGCCGTAACTAACAAGAATGTTGACTCGTATTGACATGTTTACCTGTCTCAGCAGGTTGTTGTATTCATTTCGGTAAGTGTCGTATTGCGCCAAGTAGTAACCAGCCATGGCAGTGGCGCAAATTGCCCAGACCAGAAGAGCTAAGATCACGTATGTAAAGACTCTTTTTTCCAGACTTGTTCACCTCCAAGAAGTTTTTGCATGGCGTTTGTGACAGGGACGAAACCTGCTCCAAAGATGACAGTGTTGGAAACAACATGTGTTAACGAAAGAAAGGCACCAGAAACGAGTACGGCCACATACGTCGGCAAAACTGGTTGACCGTTCAACATTGAAGGCATTGCATAAGCAAAATTGGTGAGTGCATCATACACAAGGGTAAGAAAGGCCCCCAGAACCGCCGTTTCAAAACACGACTGCGCATTATAAGAACCATTCCTCGAGCGCCTGTACAGGCCGCCCGCAACCCCTGCCAGTGCCATTCCAACCATTTGAAACGGCATGATCAAGCCGGCAAACCCTGAAGGCGAAACAAATCCGTTGATAAACATTACAAAAGCCCCCAAACCGACACCGAAAGACATTCCAACAACAGCGCTGGCCAAGAAAGAAACCAAAGTAGTGAACTCCACGTTCGGAGGACGAGGCGTCAACTGGATACCTGTGCACAAAGCAGCCAGAACAGCGAAGAGCGCGAGATGACGAACCGTGAAGCGACGCATGAGGTATGGTTGGATAATCCAGCCATATAAGTCTTCTCTACCAAAAAACCCAACCATAAAAAACCAAAGAAAAAGTAACGAATCGAACTAGAACGCATAAAGCGCGCGCGCTGACTTTTAATTGCTCAATAAATTCGTCTAGTTTCTAACCTCATATCTGTCGGAAACATATCTAGCCCGAAATGTCGTGGCCGAGCTTCCGCCCATTTTTCAGAAAGGTTTAAGTGGGTACAATGCCTATGATTTTGTGGGTGACAAATTGTGGGAAGAACAAGAATGGACGAAAGAGGCAGAGTCTTGATTCCTAATGAAGCTAGAGAAAGGCTTGGCCTGAAGCCTGGAACAGACTTCGAGCTGGTTGAAGAGAAGGGGGTTCTTCTTCTGAAACCTATTGTACCGAGGGCGTTCAGGGTAAATTCGAAGAAGAGAAGGTGGGGAAGAGAGGCCTTCTTGGATTCTGGAGAGGCGACTTTTGGCGAGTAATAGTGATAAGGAAAAGAGGGTTCTAGACGTCAATGTTCTTGCAATCTTTTTGGTGAAAGATCACCCGGGCAATGTATTTGTTTCCCCGATTGTTGAGGAAGGTTTGAGAGGCGCATTCATCCCTGTTCTAATGGATATTCTTCCAGTCAGGGCTTATTGGATCATGACGAGGAGGTGGGGCTGCCACCAGGTAGAAAGCGCCAAGGCGATTGAACATTTCGTTAAGGCGTATGATCGGGTGTGTTATACCGGTCTTCAAAGGGAGACCATCGTTGAGAGTTTTGAATTGGCTGAGAAGCTGAAACATGATGTCTTTGACTGCGCTTATCTTGCTTTTGCGCTGCAAGAAAGGGCCAAAGGAATCGTGACGACGGACACAGATTTTGAACGAACCTGCGGACAGGTTGGGCTAGAGTATATCAACCCTGTGCCAAAAAACGTTCTGAAACGATTCGCAGAGCAAAACAGATGAAAAAAGCAAAATAGGCGCGCTTAGAATTAGCAAAGTTCACTCTTATGCTGTTACGTGGCGACGGGATAGAAGACCTATGGACAAGAAAAATTAGGGCTTGCTGGGCTGCTCTAATGGATATTGCCGGTCTGATTTTCTCACAGATTGTCTAGCACCAAACTGAAGAGCTGGGCGATTTGGACGCCTGTTGGAAGCCCAAGGAGGAGGCTCTTAAGCGCGATTGAATGGTAATGAGCGGTACTAGGTTCGAGATTTTTCGTTTCTTTAAGCCACCTGTGGAAGCTGTTGACCTCGGTTTCAACTTCTTCTTCCAGTTCCTTCCGTCTTTCTCGGGTTGCCTTGTCATAGTCTAATCTGCGTGTTCTGACTGTCTCAAGTATGTCACTCTGGCTGTACTCCTCATACAGTATGAAGGTTTTCGGTGTTCTTTTCTGAGTTTCAAGTGTCACTGGCTCGGACGTGAGTTCTCCGGTCTGTGGCTGCATGAGCAAGAACTTCCTGGACAGAGAATATCTTGTTTGTGAAAGCCCCATCTATATTCAGAATTCATAGCGCGCTAGGTTTTGTCACATTTTGCTTAAGGCGCTCCAATCATGTTCTCTAGCCCAAGTCTGGAACGGGTGCCAGCTCATTTCCGGATAGTTTCCGTACAGCATGACAATGTCCGCGTCGTATCGCGCCCTAGTTATTGGTCTATAACTCGGTCATGCGAAGGCAAGCAGGGCGAGCATCAGATTAGTTTTGAAAGCGATTGTATTTGGGCAAAGCATTTTGGGCAGTATCTGCCGCCAGAGTCTGTTTTTGCGCACTTGTCGCACACTAGTTTTCCGCATTTCTGGCAGATCTGATGCCCTGTCGCGAGTTCTCCGCAGAGTTCGCAAGGTCCTTCTACGACTTCTATCGTGATTTTTGCTTTGACTGTGTGGTTTTCATCGATTCCGATGCTTTCGGCCAGATGAGCGGGATCTATCAATTCGGACGTGCGAGTGTCTACGCCCACCAGACCAGGTCTAAAGATTCCAATGATGGAAACTTGGCATTTCTTTTTCCTTGACACGGGCTATTCACTCCGGATAGAACTTGCCTCTAGAAGCATGATTCTATGCTTATTTCACTTTCGGTGAAAAATCTGATTAAAAATGAACAAGAAATGCAAATCTGGAGATTAGGTGAATTGTTTGATTGTGGACCGTAGTTTTTGCAAGTATTTTTTGTCATCATATTCCCAATTGTTGCCTTTGAAGAACTCGTACGAAATTGTTTGTCTCTCCGTCCTAGTCATATCTTGGATTACATACTCGTAGGTGTCCAACAATCTTGCTCTTATCAATTTTGAAATGGCCTTTTGGAAGTTGATTAATTGTTCCCTGGGCAGATAGATTTGAGCAAACAACCGGTTCTTACCGTACTCTTTTCCCATGTACCTCGCGAATGGTTTGTACATCAGTGAACAAGCGAATTTAGTCAAGTCCTCCCGGTTTTTGAAATAGAACTGAAAGAAGTACGAGTCTGCATACAGGTTTTTGTAGTGTTCTGCTATTACTTGGTAACCTTCGAACATTCCTTTTTCAATGACGTGGTTCTTGAAATGGTAAATCACTCTTTCTAGGCTCGTGCCGAGTTTTTTCGCTATTTCTGTCATTTTGATTGTGCTGTCTTTTTCGAGTTCCTTAAGTATCATTATGTCGAGCCAATCTGCCTTCTGGGTGTACGCATCGGGTTCTTTGAGTGTATAGGGTAGTTCTGCTTGAGTTCTCTGCACTTCTTCCACCCATGAGTTCCATGGAAAGCTCCATTCTTCAGATGTCTTGTCAAACCATGCGCCTGTCGAGTTTATGACTTGGATACATGTCGACCAAAAATAGTTGACGTTTTGTACCAAGTTCAACTCTTGAAGCTGGCTTATGAATCCTTCAAACTCTTTCTCCTTTTCAGCGGGTATTCCGTAGATGGCTAGGCACCTGAGTGCTCCGATACATTGACTTACGTACAGCCAGTAATCGTTCGTTTTCAGGCAGTCATAAAGTAGCTCTTCATATCCGGGTTTTGCGTCGGCAGAAACTATCACTTTTCTGAGTCCAATGAAAGTGTGATATATGTTTCCGTAGAGATTTAAAGAAAAGTTGGAGTGTAAGTTTTTGATTCTGTAACGTAGGGACGGTCTGGGCATCTCGAGCTGCACGGCAAGATCTGACAAGTTTCGCGGGTTGTGTAAGGCCAGGCCTTCCAAGATTGCGACATCTTGAGCACCTAGTTTCTTTTCTCTGCTTGACCTTACTCTCTTAGGCAAGGAACTATCCCCAGATTTAATATGCAGTGAAGGCTTTTAGAATTTTGCCCAAGCACGGTCAGTCTGCCATCGTGTGGACTAGTGGAACGCCGCCGCCAACAGGATCACCTATCAGCATTGTCTGGACTTTAGGAACGCCGCCGCCAACAGGATCACCTATCAGCATTGTCTGGACTTTAGGAACGCCGCCGCCAACAGGATCACCCGTCAGGTGGGCGTTTGGGTGGACTTCGGTCGCAGGTTTGCTGGTAAGATTGTCTGTCTTCATATTGGCATGGGTGCTTGTCATGAACATTGGAGTTGCAGACAGTATTGCGAAGAATAAGGCTGAAAGGACTAGCAGTTTAACAATTTTGAAGTTCATGGTGTTTTTCACCTCCTTTGATTTCTGACAAAGAAAGTACTATAAATGTGGCAAAAACAAAACCTTTCGGTATATCGTTCTAGAGGAGTCTTCTAGAACATTCATCTACAAGTGGCTACCGAAGTTGAAACATGATTGGAACCCAAGGAGATCATAGTCATATCCAGATTGTAATTTACTCTTAAGTTGCACGTGCGCAACAATTGCACAGCTAATAGTAAAAGATTAATGCAAGTTTCTGCACGTTATTCCTGGGTGCTAGATGTGAGGAATAGCCTTCTCTGTTCATAAGAACAAAACCTTTAATACCCAACGAACCGACTCAGAAAGTTTTATGGAGTTTTTGAAAAAAATCGAGGAAAAATGGCAGAAAAAGTGGGAAAAAGCCAGAATCTTCGAGACAGACCCAGAACCGTCCGAACCTAAGTACTTTGTAACCGTAGCCTACCCCTACCCCAACAGTCCCCAGCACATCGGCCACGGAAGAACCTACACCATGGCAGATGTCCACGCACGGTACATGCGAATGCGCGGCTACAACACACTGTTGCCAATGGCCTTCCATTACACCGGCACGCCAGTTCTGGCCATGGCCAAACGTCTCGCAGACAACGACAAAGGCCTAATCAGCGACTTCATCAACGTCTACAAGATTCCAAAAGAAAAGCTTAAGGAACTCACAGAACCCATCGCCATGGCCCGCTACTTCCACCAAGAAATCAAAACCGGCATGAAAGAAATAGGCTACTCAATAGACTGGAGACGCGAATTCACCACAGTCGACCCGCACTATAATCGCTTCATAGAATGGCAATTCCAAAAACTACGCCAAGGCGGATACATTACGCAAGGAAGCCATCCAGTCGGCTGGTGCCCCAAAGACGGAAACCCAGTTGGCCAACATGACACCGACGGCGATGTTGAACCAGAAATAGGCGAATTCACACTCATCAAATTCACGCAAGGTAACACCTTCTATCCAGCCGCCACGTTAAGGCCTGAAACAGTATTCGGCGTCACAAACATCTGGCTAAACCCCAACACAAAATACGTCAAAGCCACAGTTGACGGCGAACAGTGGATAATCAGCCAACAAAGCGCTGAAAAACTCGCCAACCAAAATCGAGAAGTCAAAGTCCAAGAGACCGTCGAAGGCAGAGAGCTCATAGGAAAACACGTCCAAAACCCAGCTACAGGAAAGAACATCCTCATACTCCCAGCGGATTTTGTTGAGCCCAAAAACGCGACAGGCGTCGTCATGTCAGTCCCAGGCCACGCTCCGTACGACTACGTCGCCCTAGAAAACATAAAGAAAGAACCGCAGAAACTGAAACAATACGGAATAACAGCTGAAGACGTAAACTCTGTCCAGCCCATCTCGCTCATCGAAGTCAAAGAATACTCCGATATTCCAGCAGCCGACGCGGTCAAGAAAATGAACATACGAGAGCAGACGGACCCGAAACTGGAGGACGCCACGAAAGAGGTTTACAGACACGAGTTCCACAACGGAAAAATGAAAGCGAACACGGGCAAGTACGCTGGCATGTCAGTGGCTGAAGCGAAAGACAAGGTCAAACAGGACCTTATCCAAGAAGGCGAGGCCACAACCATGTACGAGCTGCTCAACAGGCCCGTGTTGTGCCGTTGCAAGACGGAGTGCATCGTCAAAATCGTCCAAGACCAATGGTTCATCGACTACGGAAACCCCGAATGGAAAACACTAGCACACAAGAACCTGGATAACATGGAAATACTGCCCGAGGAACTCCGACAAGAATTCAACAACGTCATCGACTGGCTGCACGAAAAAGCCTGTGCAAGAAAATCAGGCATGGGCACACGCCTACCATGGGACAAGGACTGGATCATCGAATCACTCTCAGACTCAACAATCTACATGGCCTACTACACGATAGTCAAAACAATCAAAGAAAACAAAATTCAGCCAGATCAGCTCACGACCGACGTTTTCGACTACATCTTTCTAGGAAAAGGAAACCTGACAGAACTTGCTAAAAAATCCGGCCTGAACATCAAAACTGTCGAACAAATGCGCACCGAATTCTCATACTTTTACCCACTGGACAGCCGTCACTCAGGACGCGACTTGGTACCCAACCACCTGACCTTCATGATATTCAACCACACCGCAATATTCCCAGAGAAACATTGGCCTCGCCAGATAGCCACCAACGGCAGCGTAATGATGGAAGGAGCAAAAATGAGCAAATCTTTCGGAAACATCATACCACTACGCGAAGGACTCGCCACGTTCGGCGCAGACCCGATAAGACTCAGCGTCGTCTCCACAGCTGAACTACTCCAAGACTCCGACTTCAGCCCCACAATAGCCAAATCAATGCGAGACAGACTGGAAAAACTCTACAGATTCGCCTCCGAAACCGCCAAGACCCCACGGAAGAAATCACCAAAGATCACGCTGCCAGCGATAGATAGGTGGATGCTCAGCAGACTGAACCAGCACATCAGAAACGCAACTAAAGCCATGAACAAACTCGCCGTTCGCAAAGCCATACACACCGCGCTCTATGAGCTGGACCAAGACTTCCAATGGTACCAGGAACGCATCGCAGACGAAAAGGAAAACCCGAAAAGAAAAGCCGCAACAGCCCAAGTGTTCCACGAGGTCCTAGACGCCCAAACACGGATGCTGGCACCAGTAGCCCCGCACGTGTGCGAAGAAATATGGGAAATGCTCGGCGGAAAAGACTTTATCACCCGAACACCCTGGCCAACAGCCGACGAATCCAAAATGGACGTCAAAGCTGAAGAAAACGAGACCTTCATCATGAACGTGCTCGCAGACACCCAGAACATTATGAAAGCCACAGGTGCAAAACCGAAAAGAGTATGCTACTATGTGGCCGCCGCGTGGAAATGGAAGACCTACCTGAAAGCCCTCGAAAAATCCGCCTCAGCAAAAGTCCTGCAGAAAGACCTCATGAAACAGCTTATGCAAGAACCCGACTTGAGGGCAAACGCTGAAGAAGTAGCCAAGTTCACTGGCCAAATAGCAGACGAAATCAACCGAACATCTGAAGAAACAAAACAGAGACGAGTGCAAACTGGGATTGTTGACGAGAGCGAAGCGTTAGAAGAAGCAAAAAGCTTCTTCCAGAAAGAGCTGAACGCAGAAATCCACGTTTTCAACGAAGAAGACACTAAACGCCACGACCCCAAACAGAGGGCACAACTCGCCAAACCCTACCGCCCAGCGATCTACATAGAATAAAATATATCAACCAAACCCTTCCTTTTATTGGCCGAAAAAGGATCCGTGGCGCAGCATGGATACAGTTTAAGCCATAAAGCGCGTCGGCCTTCTAAGCCGCTGAGGCTGAAGAAAGCCGAAAGCCCTGGGTTCAAATCCCAGCGGATCCGCCACTCACTAGTGCGCGGAGCAAGTTTGAAATGTGGCTTTCGATGGAGTGAGCTTGATTGAGATGACTGAAGAACTGTACGTGCCAAACCGAGACGATTGGCGTGCTTGGCTTAAAGAGAATCATGATGTTAAGAAAGAGATTTGGCTGGTTTATTACAAGAAGCACACTGGAAAACCCAGCATATCGTATGACGATTCAGTTGAAGAAGCCCTGTGCTTTGGTTGGGTGGACAGCATCGTAAGGAGACTTGACGATGAAAAGTTTGCTAGGAAATTCACGCCTCGCAGGGGCAAAAGCAGACGGTCCGAAGCAAACAGGAAAAGAGTCGAAAAGATGATCAGGGAAGGAAAGATGACAGAAACCGGACTGATCAGAATCAAAGAAGCTAGAGCCAGTGGGAATGGCTCAACAGTAATGCTAGCACGCGCCATAGAAACGGACTGGTGATTCCCTCATACTTGCAAGATGCCCTAGCGACCAACAAGAGGGCTTTGGACAACTTCGATAAATTGGCTGAGAGCTACAGAAGAAACTTTGTTTTGTGGATCGACAGCGCAAAGATGGAGAAGACACGCAAAAAACGCGTCGCAGAGGCGATGAAACTTCTCGAACAGAATCAGAAACTAGGCATGAAATAAGCCGCAAACGCGCTACGCTTGCTTCTTTGCAAAACTGTACGCCCTCTTTCCCTTTTTCAATAACGCAAACAATCCTTTGTTCGTCAATTCTAACATTATCTTGTCTTCTTTCATGTGATGGTCACTGAAAGACAAAACTCCATCTGGCTTCAACACTCGATACAGTTCCTCTAACACCCCGTTCGGGTCAGTCAGATTGTGAAAGACGTCGTACAGCAGTACCGCATCCACGCTGTCGTCGGGCAATCCAGTGCTGCAGTCAGAGAGAATCGTCTCAACATTCCTCATCAGATTCTTAACAACAATCCTCTTAACCGTCTGGATTGCGAGCGGACTGATATCCAATGCATAGATCCTGCCTGACTCTCCAACGAGGTCAGCAACAGGCTTCACGTAGCCGCCTGGTCCACAGCCATAGTCCAGAACGTGAAAACCCTCTCTTAGCCCAACTTCCCTCACGATATCCTCACGTGGCCTGAAGAAATCCCGAACCCTAAACATGAAAGCCATAGCGCTGAAACCGAAGTCCGACATCTGATTGTCAACAACTCCGTTGTCAATAGCAACGTGCGATGAAATACCATTGGAAGTTTATTAGACTTCCTAACGCAACGGCGACTCAAATCACTGTGCGCTGTGCGACGCCCAGCAATGCACAACTTTTTTCTGAAAAGTAATTATCGGAGAAGACAGAATTCAAGAGTCCCTTTTCGTGAGACATTTCCGTTTTTCAAAGTGAGCAACTGAACGAACATTCAAACCCATTCGAATCCGCCGCCATTTCCGCACGCGCTAATAGTATAAAACAAATAAAGAAGATTATCGTAGAGTAAGAAAGAAATCAGAGCTTGAAGGACCGCCCGGAGAGACGTTGGGAAATGAGTTCAGAAAGAAGTCAACAGTGGGAAGTTCAAAAACAAATCTCGCGACATCGAATGTGCTTTGATGCGGCTCATGGACGATGACGAGAAGGGATGAGATGGAACGGAAAAGACCTTTGACAATATTAGGCATTGTTTTTTTTGTCGCTGGAATCGTGCTTGCAGTTGTTGCTTTCATGAGTTATGTAGGCGGGATTTTGTCTGGACCATTTGCCTCTGCATTGCGGTCTTATTTTGTGGGAGCAATCGCTGCAACCGTCTTGATTGTTGCCGGTGGACTAATCCTATTGTTCTCTAGGTGAAAAGAGAAGTTAAGAATTCGCGAAATGTGAAATGGTTTCCAGTTTCCATTGTGTCGATGCGTGCGCTTGAAGACATTCTTTTCCGGATCCTTAACAGATGGTAAATCTGCAGTACAGATATGACTAGCCAAGCTGCGAGGAAGAGGAACGATACCACTCTTAGTTCCCAACTCTGAAAAAGGAGACTCACCAAGAAGAAAGCCATGAAAAGAATAACCGCAATCACTTGAACTATTCTCAGCCCCAAGATATTCTTTCTTGGAGCCCTGGCGGTAATTCTCGTGGAGCGCATTTCTTCTATTTGTTTCAACCTTTCCTCCGAGAGATAGTACTTGCCGTTGACTTCGACAAAAACGCCTAAACGCCCCAGACGCCTCTTCATCGCAACCTCAAATCTCGGCGGAAGACTCAGCTCTTCAGCAGTCATCGCTTTATCAGGGCTTACGGCTCCTTTCTAACGAAACCTTTCAACGACTTCATGAAACCATTTCTCGATCTCTTCACGGCGTTCAAACATGCTATCCCAGCTTGGGCAATGGGCTCTCCCATTTCTCTTAGCTTTCACTGCCCTATAAAAAACACTTCATTCAGTAGGAATTGGATCTTTGTTTTCGTCCGCATTCAGGGCAGAAGCGAGCTGAGACGGGTATCTTGCTTTTGCAGTTTGGGCAGATTTTCAACAAAAGTTCAGGACGCAACAGGGTTCCACAGAAATTGCAGTAGTTAGAGTTAGAGGAAACCTGACTCCCACATCGCGGACAAATCAAGTATCGCCCGGCAGATGAAGGAAAAGGGATCAGAACCCAGCCTCCAATGTTCAACTCGTCCACCTCGTTCGAATACGGTCTTTGCCCTTCATTCCGCGCACGCCAACAATTGCGTGCTTCTCTGAATGCAACTGTCCGCCGGTTGACAGTTGGTCTCGGAGCTTCGTAAATAATGACAGTAACTGCTTCTCGGGGAAACGCCTAGTTCCTGATGCACCCTCGCCATCCTTTCAACGACCTTCTCTTTATTCTCATTGCTCATAACAGCCCAAACAGAGACTCCAACCACAGACAATTCAGCGTATCCTCCAACAATGTCGTTTTCCACCTACTAAGCCAATCTTTCGGCCAACAGCTCTTAAGCAGAATGGGAGCGTCTCCATAGCGATGATTCTTTATTCCTCCATATTGAAAGGAAAGCTGGTCAGCCGCAGTTGCAACATTTAGAATGTCAGATACCGCATGAGAATGATCAGAGCAGCCGCGAAGAGACCCGGTACAATCAGAAAAGTGTTCAGCAGCCATCCTTCTTCTATTCCCAAGCGAGTTAGAGCGGTTTTCATTCCGATCAAGACGTGAATCAACAGCAATATGAGAACAGGCGCGACCAAGTTTACGTGCAGGTACATTGAAAAAGCAGTAGTGAAGATTCCTCCGGTCAGTCTAGTCGTGACCTCTGGGTTTGTCATGCCATACCCTGAGAGTACAAGCAGTATGAACAGCACGAGCGTAAACCAAACGAGCAGACGATTGAACCTCTGCAAGTAGTTACTGTCTTTTTTTGTAGTCATCGTCCCATTGCCTTCACACAGCTAACATTGCCCAACGCATAAAGATTCTCTCAATTCTGCATGCTCAATGTGCACGCGCGCCAGTGGCAATTGGTAGTTTCATGCCCGTGAATGATTTGCCTTCGCAGAAACGCACAAGGAACTAGTGATCATGGATAGTTTGCATCATTGCTGTATCCGTAGCCTTCCCAGTAGCCTCGGAAGCTGGTGTCGTTAGATACTTCGATCTTCGTTATCCACTTTATCCACTTGTACCCCAACTTGCCTTCAGCCACCAGTCGGAGGGGGAAGCCTCGTTCTGGGGGGAGGATGACACCGTTGATTTTGTAGGCCAACATCGTGTCGTTGTTGATTACGTAAGAGAGGGGGAGACTCGTTGTGTATCCGTCCTGGGCATAGAATATCACAACCTGAGCAGTTTGATTGTATCCAGCATCTTCCAGAAGATCTTTCACAAGTACACCCTCCCATAGAGCTGTGACTTGCCAGCCTTCCACGCAGTGGAGCGTGACAACTTTCTCGTAATGCGCGTGATTGTCAACGACTTCGTCGTACGTGTAGACCATTTCTTTACTCACAAGACCCGTTACAACAAGCCTGTAAGTGCTTACGTTGATGTACTGCGTGCCCGCTATCGCCTCATTCTGAAAATCATTTATTGATCCGAGCTTCGTCCCATTGTATTCCCTGATTTCTTGGTACGGTGATGGACTCGTTCCACTGTTGAAGCCCGTCCAGACTTGAGTTCCCACAAAGACAGCAGCCGCCACTATTACCAGCAGAATTGCTATCAACAAGGCCCTTTTTGCTTGCATCGTCTCTTTCCTGTGACAATAAGGCGAACTGTAGAATGCTTATATCAATTCTGTCCAAGAGCGATTAGCACAAAGGACAGCGCGCTCAAGCTAATCCTAATTGGGGCAAATCTGCTCGGACAATGTTGCACTAGAAATCAGGCTTCTTCATGACAGTGTTCATATGGTTGAATATGGCGGGTTAAGTGAGTGACGGAAAATATGAAATTTTGGAAGGTTTTCCTGATAGCGATAAGTGTAGCAATCTTGCCCTTTGCTCTTGTTGGAGTAGGACAAGCCCAACAAATGAACTGCTGGGGCTTGACACCGTGTCAAACCGAAAAAACGGAGAGCAGCAATCATTCTGGGAAACGTTCGCCTCAGAAACGCGAGATATTGCGAAACGTATGGATGACACTTGTCACTGCACTGAAAACGGAGAATATGAGCAAAGAATAAGCCTTTCTAGTTCCTTTTTAACTACAACACGAAAACATGGTCGCGTCAAGCTAGAACACGCGTTTTTTATTGTGTTGCAGAACGACGCACAAATCCGTTACACATTTATTCCTAGGACGCTAACTGTGATAAGCCAAGTTCCAATCTCGTCCGTAGACAAAGGGATGCTTGTTGAAGCCTCAACAAAATCTTGAAAGACTGAAAGGAAAGGCACCGCAGCTGCTGCTTCTAGCTATAGTTGCCATTGTGATTGCAATCATTTTGTTGGATACCCTGGAAGACACTTTGATCGAGGGAGGCTCGTTCACAGGCACACCCCTCGCTATGATATCGAACGCTATAGTGACGCTTACGCAGAGGGTTACCGCAACAGTCTCGTCTTTGGGGTATGCGGGAATCTTCTTGTTGATGTTGCTTGAGGCGAGCTCTCTGCCTATTCCAAGCGAGGTCATACTTCCGTTCTCCGGCTACCTCGTTTCTCAAGGTCTGCTCAACGTGTGGATAACCATCGGGGTTTCAACTCTTGCAGGAATAACGGGTTCGCTGGTTGACTACTACATTGGAATGAAGGGAGCAAACCTGCTCGCCCGGCGAAAAGCTCTGGACAGACTCCTTTTCAACAAAGCACGTCTCGAAATGGCCGAGAGGTGGTTCAGCAAATACGGTGGCCTCGCCGTATTTCTGAGCCGCATGATCCCGGGGTTCAGAACACTGGTATCATTTCCGGCAGGCGCGGTAAAGATGCCGCTACGGAAGTTCGTCGCATACACAACGGGTGGGTGTCTATTCTGGAACGCCTTTCTAATTTATATAGGCGTGTACCTAGGCGCCAACTGGCGAGAGGTTGCCGGCGTATCACGCTACCTGATCATAGGGGTTTTGGCAGCGATTCTCGTAGTACTTGTCGTGTTCTTGATCAGAAGAAGGAAGCGAACCTAGCATGCGCTACTTCCTTAGGATGCTGGCCACGGTGGAGCTACCCAAGGAATCATCATTTTTTTCTGCTCGTCCATCTCTTTCCAGTAATCCCATTCTTTGGCGGTCATTCTTTCTATTTCTTCAATTTTGTCGTCGGTCAGGTGTTCGAACCTTTTTTGCATTCTCAGATATTCCTTCACGTGTTTTCTTGGTTCCGGCCTATAGGTCAAGCTGAATTCTCCGTTTTCATACTCCCATGAGACCCAGAGCCCCGTCTCTAAAGCGCTTCTGCTCAGGTCCAGCGTGTACTTTGGATCGGTGAACCAGCCCTTCGGGCAGGGGACTAGCAGATGAATAAACGCTGGGCCTTCGGCCTCCAAGGCTTTCTTCGTCTTGTTGATGAAGTCCAAAGGGGGGTACAGCGTAGCAGTTGCAACGTATCTAACACCAGGGTGTGCGGCGATTATCAAGGCCACGTTCTTCTTCATTCTCAGGTTGCCAATTCTTTTTATTTTGCCCACAGGCGTGAACGTTGTCGAAGCTCCCCAGGGAGTTGTGCTTGACGCCTGAATCCCCGTGTTGGCGTATGATTCGTTATCGTACAGTACGTACAGAAACCTCTTGTAATCGTAGCCCATGGCCATCGATAACCCTGAGAACCCCATGTCGCCGGTTCCGCCGTCTCCACCATAGACAACGACGTTAACGTCTTCCTTCTTCCTCTTCCCCTTCATCATCAGACTTCTGAAAGCCGCTGCCGTTCCAACGCCTGCAGCTCCTCCAGCACCAAGCTGAGTGTGATACCAAGGCACGGAATAGGGCGAGGACAAGAACTGATGCCCGTTCGCCACGTACATGCATCCGGTTGGGCCGAGAACCACCGTTTTGGGACCCGCCGCCTTAAGCAACAGACGGTAACCCAAGGCTGCCCCGCAGCCAGCGCACGTTCTGTGACCACTCGTGTACAGGTCTACTGAAGGAACGTCTCTGACGGCTCTGATCAAAGGCCGTTCGCTCATGGACTCTCACCTCTCAGCGTGGGCCACCACACGTGTTTCTCAACCGCTCCCTTCCCTGCACCTTTCTGCAACAGTCTAACAGCCTGCTCAAAATGCTCGACAGAAGGCTCTCTACCACCGACGAACATGAAGTCCATCAACAGCGGACGTGAACCGCTCTCATACAATGCTGATCTAACCTCGTTAAACAACACGCTTGAAGAGTCTGCAGAGCCGAAAGAATACGAAAAGTCAACCACCCCTACAGCCTTAACTTTCCCCAGGGCTTCAGCAAGTTCCCTCTGTGGGAAGGGTCGGAAATACCGCATCCTGACGATGCCGACCTTGACGCCTTCTTGTCGAAGTTTTGTGGCAACGTGCACCGCGTCTTTGGCATAGGCTCCCATGGTCACAAGGGCTATTTCCGCATCCTCAATGTACTTGTTCTCGATGAATGGTGGATACTCTCTTCCAACGAAACCTGCATAATCTTTCCAGGCTTCTTGGATCACTTCCCTAGCTTGTGCCATCGCGTTATCCACTACTTTTCGAAGCTCGGGGCCTATGAGGGAAGGGGCTATGTGCTGTGCCTTAGTTATAGGTCCATAAGCTGGATCGAGCGGGTACTGAGGCTTGTACGGGGGGAGAAACTTTGCAACTCCTTCTCTGCTGGGCGGCTCGACGGGAGCAGATATGTGTGTTATCGCGGCGCCGTCCACTGCGACAAAGCTTGGCAGAAGCACCCTGCGGTCTTCAGAGACTCTGTACGCGACCAGCGTCATGTCCAAGGCTTCTTGAGGATCTTTGGCCCAAGACATAAGCCACCCGTGATCTCTAAAAGTGAGTACATCGTTCCATTCCATTCCGAAGTTGCCCGGATCATCAAGAGCCCTGCAACCGGCCATGGCGACGACGGGCAGTTGTCCCATGGCCGTGACGACTATCGGTTCTGCCGCGTACGCCAAGCCCACGCCTGAGCTTCCTACGAAGGTTCTAGCTCCAACCGCGGACGCGTGTTTGGCTATTTCAAACTGTGAATGTTCAGAATCTGCACCTATTATCTCAGCGGCAAACTCTCCGTCAGCCAGCATCTTGGCCAGAGAGTTCATGACTCCAGTGTACGGTCTAATAGGGTACGCAGCTATAACGTCAACGTCCGCAAGCTTCACGGCTTCAGCTATTGCCCGCGTTCCCGTCCACATGAACATCTTGGGCACAGTTTTAGTAAGAGATTTTGAAGCAGTCTTCGGCGTGCTCACGATTTTCACCTTCTAGTAACCATACTCGACGAGTGCATCTTCAATCGCGGTTATTTCCTTCTCAGTCAGCCCTTCCTCCGCCAGCAGTTCGCTTATCATGTTTATAGCTTTCGAGGGGCACATCCGCGCACATATGCCGCAACCCTTACAATAGTTCAAATCTACCTCAATGCGCTTGGAGTCGATTGCACCGTCTGGACAGTAAAGAGAACACATCTTACAATCAGTACACTTGCTCTTATCTATCGTGGGTCTGAGGAATCTAGCGAAAGAGGTTGTGAACCCCACGTTTTTCTTATTCTGGGAAGGGCCGAATTCGATCAGCCCAGGGGACAAAGCCTGCCACGGCGGCATCGCTTTTATTCTTTCGGCGTAGGATAATGCTTCGGCCGCGGCCTTTTGGTAGCTCCGGTACGTCTCCGAATCCCACGTTCCCTTTTTGAATTTGCAGGATGATTTTGACTTTCTAGTCTGCGCCATCATCGTTTCCTTCGCATTGATTCTGACCTCAACCGGTTCCACATCAGAATAGACTCTTTTCACCAAACCAGTCTTGTCTCCGTGCCCAGCGGAATCAAGCGCATCCAGTAAGTCATCGAGGCTCACAACACTCCAACCCTTTACCAACGCGGCTAACAGAGGAAACGCGATGTTAGCATCGTACTCTCTGGCTCTTATCGTAACTAGTTTTCCACACCAGTCCTGCGCGAGGCACCTCTTCTTCACCAATCGTGTGATTTCCTTCGGCGATAACGATGTGTTTACAACAAGAACAGCGTCTTTCTTCGCACCGTCGAACAGCAACGCCCTCTGAGAAGTCTGGCTGACGAGTATCGTGGGCTCCATCACGACTATGGCGCTGAAAACCTCTCCGACAGGCTCAACCTCTTCGTGCAAGGTGACGTCTATTCGAGGGTTACCCATGACAGTGTAGAAAATCATGGGTATGTTATCCCGTTCAGGAGAGTCATCATATCTCATATAATAATACGATTCTCGTCCTGAGACCACGCCCGCAGTCGCCAGAATGCGAGCGAACGTACCCGCGTGACCAGTGTTAAGCACTCCTCTGCCATGAATGATGACCCAATTCAACTGGTCATATTCTGGTATCACACTTTTCACATCCAGCTCCATGCTGTCGCAATCTAATAAGCCTAGTGTCGATTTTACGATTTTTCTGCAAAGGTTCTCTCGGATCTTGCAGGGGTCTACCATCCTATCGCGTAGGCTTTCATTCCACGGGGCGACGCTCCACCAGATATTACCCCGGTGTTGACATCGTACTGAATGGCCAAACAGCGACCGTGGCTCCACGGCTCGTCCACGATTACTTTGTGTCCCTTCTTCTTGAGTCCCAGAATCACCTCCTCCGATATACCTGGTTCTACGTGCATGACTCCAGGGTGAGCCGCGTGAGGCCAGAATGAACCAGGAAAGTGAGTTGAGTGAACAGTCGGCTTATCCAAAGCAAGTTGAATGTCCATATCAAAGTCCACGTGATTCAGGAAAAATTGGAGGGTCCATTGATCTTGCTGATCGGCTCCAGGAGTGCCGAAGGTCAAGTAAGGCTCTTCTTCTTTCATTACCAGACTGGGGCTTAGAGTAGTGCTCGGCTTTTTGCCCGACTCTAATCTTTCGACATGGCTGGCGTCAAGATGGAACATTTGAGCCCGAGTGTTCATGCAGAACCCCAAGCCAGGTATTATAGGCGAAGTGGAAATCCAAGCGCCACTGGGCGTTGCGGAAATCATGTTTCCAAACCTGTCCACAGCCTCCAAATGCACAGTGTCACCCTCTGATTGCCCTACATTTTCAGGTTTCAGTTTGGCAGGCGCCTTTCCCCCCGGCCTTAGCTCCATAGATGCATGATATGGATCAACGAGCGTGCGGCGACGGTCAGCGTATTCTTTTGAAAGAAGCCTATCCAAGGGCACTTTGACATAGTCAGGGTCAGCGTAGTATTGTTCGCGGTCGGCGAACGCAAGTTTGGCGCACTCAACCCACGTGTGAAGATAGTCAACCGTGTTGTGACCCATCTGTCGCAGATCAAAACCCTCGAGCAGATTCAGATGCTGCAGTAGCACTGGACCCTGCGTCCAAGGTCCACACTTGTAAACGTCATACTCGTGGTACTTGACCGTGACCGGTTCTTCGAAACGCGCACTGTACTCCGCCAAGTCTTCTAGGCTGAGAAGACCGTGATGTTCTTTGCCGTAGACGTCTCGGCACTCGAAAGTCTGCATAAATTTGACTATTTTCTGAGCGATGGGGCCTGAGTAGAAATAGTCTCGGGCTGCCTGTAGACCTGCCTCGCGTCCGTTTTTTCGAACTTTCTTCTCGACCTTCACAACCTCCTCAAAAGTGCGAGCCCACTCCGGATTACGGATAACTTGCCCAACCAGAGGCACCTGTCCCTCAACGAGGTATATCTCGGCTGAAGAACGCCATTCTTCAAGGAATCTTTCAGCAACGCTCAACGGTCGTGATTTCACTTTGCTCCCGTTTATGGAATAGCCGACCTGGTGATTAGGTTCAGTTAAGCTTCTTCTAAGCTCCGGATAGATTGGAAAACCTTTAGTTGCCAACTCTATGGCAGGTTCCAGAACCTCTTCGAGCGTCATGGTTCCAAACTTGTCCAAGGCCTTGACCCACGTGTCGAAGCCACTGGGAACGACAGCCGGCAAGAAACCGTCTGGAGGGATCAGATCGTAGCCGTGTTCTTTGAACCAGTCTATGGTGGCTGCTTTTGGGGCTGGACCTTGACCGTTGACTGCGATCACTTTCTCTTCGTCAGCTGAGTATATTAGGATGGGCGATTCGCCTGCGACGCCGACTAGATGTGGTTCGAGGATGGTTAGGCAGAACCACATGGTGGCTCCGGCGTCAACAGCATTGCCTCCCCGCTTGAGGCTGCAGAATCCAGCTTGAGAAGCAAGATAGTGCGTCGAAGTAACCATGCCATTAGTTCCCATCAAAACTGGTCTAGTTGTAAATTGCATAATCTACCCTCAGACTGATGCGCTAGAGGATATCGTATCAAAATATAATACGTTTCTGTTTGAGGTTCTGATTCGGGCGCGCGCTAAGGTTCGATGAAGGCGCCACTGGCTGAATTATCCGTTCTTTCCTCGTTTACAGGATAACATATAAGAGTTTTCGAAAGGAAAGAAGACTAGAGACACAGTGTACAGTGGTGTTGCGTATTGCTTGAAGGAAACAACGTGAACCTTAGAATAATGGAGAGAGAAGATCTGCCAGTCTTACAGGAATGGGACAACAATCCTGAGTTCATGGGTGAATATGAGCCATTCAGACAAGAGACAAGAACGGATTTAGAAAAGACTTACGACAATCTCAGAGACGCACAGTGGTTTTTTGTGGAGAAAAAGGACGGAACCAAAATCGGCTTCATAGCCCACTTTTTGTCAGCAGGAGAAATAGAGCTTGGATACTTCATTGTACCAAGTGAAAGAGGCAAGGGATATGTCAGCGAAGCCATCACGATAATAGTCGACTACCTATTCCTCTCAAAAGATGCGGTTAGGATTCAAGCCAAAGCTGACCCAGAAAACACGGCATCATGGAAAGCTCTCGAGAAGACTGGATTCAAGAGAGAAGGAGTCCTGAGAAAAACCTTCTACTGCAGAGGAAAATGGAGAGACGACTGCATGTACAGCATCCTTAGAGAAGAATGGAAAGAACCAAAAACACTGACAAAAACATCCTCAAAATAACGCAGATTTTCTATGCTACGGTGGGAAAAATGCCACAAGCTATTAGAACCGTTGCGAACAAAATAACTCGTGCGTTCAGATGGAACCCATTAATGTTTGCAAAGCAACCGAGAACGGAATCAAGGCTCTTAGCAGGAAAATTGAGAAACTTCTGGAAGACAAGAATGGCAAGCTCTACCAAGACAACGTTGTGAAATTTGGCATTCCAGAGGAATATGTCAAAAAGGCTTTTTCGGAAGAAGCTCTAGTAGATGCAGCTCGATCAGGAAAGGCAACTTTCCATCTGGCTTTGAAGAATAGGCACGAAATACTGGGCTTTGCTCAGGTCATAGGACATGGTTCCGCAACAGTGGAACTGGACCGTATCGTGGTTTTTCCAGAGTACGAAAGAATGGGCATAGGCACCAAACTGCTGAAGAGAGCTATTGCAGACCAAAAGAAAAAGAGGGCGAAGACGATCATTGTCAGAGCTGGAAGGGACGAAGCTCACGCTAGAGCATTCTACGAGAAGAATGGTTTCAAGAAAGTGAAAGAGGAAGTGTTGAAATCTCCTTGGGGAAAGAAGATTCCTCTTGTAGTATACCGTTTTCAACTGACGTCCACATGAGAGCGCCTGCTTTTGCCAAATGATGATTTCAAGGTTGAATGCCAAAGATTAAATAGAAAGCTGCAAAGAGTGTTGTCAAAGGTTAAGGGAAGAGGCACGAAAAATTTTTCCCTTCTCCTTCTGCCTCTTCCCCTATCCTTTTCCCTTCTCCTGATGCTTCGCTCACAGCAAAGAAATACATATTGCTTGTGGAACCTTGTTCTAGAAAAATCCTCTATTCAAGTTCATGTGAAAAAACGCGCGATTTCTGAGCCTAACTATTCTGTCCAGCAAACCATTCCATTCGAATTCCTAGATTTTTTCAAAATTCCTTTCTTGACCCTTCGAGTAAGAAAACTCATGATTTTGCCCTGCTTATCTTCAACCGAGAGACCCCGGGCCTTCAAGGCCTCGACCACGTTTTCTATTATTCTTCCATCGGGTTGCTTGAAGAATCCCTCTCGAATCAAGCCTCTAAACGCACGATTCGCTTGACCACCCCACGTTTGAGGACCACTGCCCCGGACGCGAAGCTTTTTCTGAGCCTTTGCAGCGGACGAGAATTTTTCCCGAAGACTTTCAAGGGAAGCCCCCACCACCTCAATGTTCTCCAGAGAACCTTCTCCGAGACCCCTCTTTACAAATTCCTGTATGACTGGCATTTTTTGAGGATTAAGGCCAGCAAGAGTCGCTCCAACCGTCTCCAGGGCAACTGCATCTCTCCCAACAAGCACAGTGTTCATTCGTACAGGAGCATCTCCTGCACCGCGCCAGAGGTACGTCCCGTCAAGCACGGCAAGGTCTACCCCGCCTATCGCCTCATAAACATCTGCGAGAAGCGTGGGAAGAACCTTGTGATATTTCATTCTCTTCGAATCCAATATGCACCCGAACAGGTTCTTGAGGATGCTTCCACTCTCAAAGGAACGCAGTATGTGTGTGTCGACCAACACGTTGGGCTTGAACAGCAGGTGCGACAGTTCCATTTGCTGGCCCACAATCTTCGCTTTTCTGACATCCGAGTCGTCTGAAAGGTTGAAGGGAACTATTCGCTCCGTGTAAAGCTCCCTCCAGATTTGAAGCCTCTCTGAACCAGTACCCCTGTAATTGTCAGATTCGACAACGAATATCTTTGGAGCCTTGTCAAAGCGATGAATGATTGCGTCAACTAGGCTTACCGATGCATGGTTCTCTGCCTTCTGACTGAAAACTCCAACCTTAATCACCACAGGTCTCTCCACAACATTCAGGTCAGCTATCCCCCCGATCAGGTCGAAAGCTCGCTTCAACGAAGCCATGTTTTCTCCATCGAATTCAACTACAGCGACCTTCGAAGTCAACGCCAAACCCCCACTTGCGTGCAAACAGAACATTCTGGATGTTTGTTAACACAAAAACCTTTCTAGTAGATAACCCCAGTAGAGGCACTAGCCGCACGACTCCCTCATTTTTCTCTGTTTTTCAGTTCAACCCCATTTTCAGGGGATTTCATACGTCATGTTTTGGGGAGGGGAGTAAGGTTTGTCCCAATCGATGGGAACCTTGGAAAACCTACATTCTAGCCTTCCGAGGACAGTGTCCCATGCTCGTTTGAAGTATTGAAAAACTTTGTCCCATTCCTCGCCTTCCCTCCAGCCAAGATGGGTTAGTCTGACTCGAACTTCATTTCGGCCAAGCGGGTAGAACTGAACGACAACCCATGTGCGTGGTCCCTGGCGGACACTGGGATATTGCGGCGGCGCAGTCCATTCGAACGAGAGCATTTCCATGGGAAGAAAGCTGAGTGTCTTCAAACCCTCGCCCCCTCGCGAGCCTTCCGGAGCGTCCAAGTCAAAGTACAGCTCATACGGTCCGCCTACGGCAAGTCGGATATTAGCTCTTGGCGCAAAAAACGTAACAGCACCTTCTGGTGTGGTCCACGCGTGCCACGCCGCCTCTACAGACGCCTTGACGACTACTTCCTTTCGAATCATCCGCTGCTGCATGAAAAGACAACCCTTTGGGACGTTTGCACAGACCGTCCCAGCTGAAAAACGTTTCCCTCCATGTTACTGAACCGCGCGAGAAATGCAATGCTGTGCCCTGCAAAAAACTCAAGAGCTTCCTGGAACCAAACAGAGTTCAAGAAACAAAAAACGAGGCGAACCAAAATGAAACAATATGTCCAGATCTTCACGACAACCGGGAGAAGAGAAGATGCCGAAAAAGTAGCACGGACCCTAGTGCAGAAGAGACTCGCAGGCTGTGTCCAAATAATCGGCCCGATACAAAGTACGTACTGGTGGAAGAACAGGAAAGAGACAGCTGAAGAATGGCTCTGCCTTATCAAGAGCGAAAAAGCCTGTACAAGGAGCTTGAGAAAACCATCAAGGAGACACACCCTTACGAAACGCCTGAAATCACCGCTGTACCCATCGTTGCCGGAAGCAAAGAATACCTCGAATGGCTTCGTCACGAACTTGAGAGATAACCTCGCACGAAGCTCCTACCATTCTCAGCAGCAACCACTAGGGAAAAAGTCCTCACGCGCAACTGGAAGATTGAACGAGCTGAGAACAAAGCTCATTCTGGAACCCTACCTACTGACTAACGTTAGGTTGTAATACTGCCTTAACTTTGCGGCTTCGCGAGTATCACGGTTCACATTATTAACGCGCTTGGAAGCAGACGTCATCAACGCGCTCTTCTCTAACCCAGCAAAGTATATATCGCAAAAGCAATAATAGAAGGAGAACACGCTAGGGTTTGACTTATCAGTGTATATGAGGCTGTTGTTATGAGCACGCATGCAGAGGATTTGAAGCTTCGGTTGATGACCATCGAGCTTCTCAGAACTGCTAAGTATAAACGAAACATAACTTATCGCGAACTAGCGTCAAAAACCGGCCTGCCCGTAACCGTCCTCAGCCGGTACGCCAAAGGCCACGTCCTGCCCAATACGGCACGGGCGAAGCAGCTCTGGAAAATCCTCACGAGACTTGTCGGCCTGGAACCCGAGCTGCGAAGCAGAATAAGGTTCGACGAAGACGGATACTTTGATAACACTGAAATCATAGGTGACTACAACATCTTGCAACAGGCCGCCAACCACGCCCTCGCAAACTTCGCGGGAAAACGCGTAACAAAAGTGCTCTCAGCCGCGGTAGACGGCATACCCCTCGCAACCATGGTAGCAAACGCCCTCGGCGTCAACCTCGTCGTCGCGAAACGAACCAAAGAAGTCGGCGTTAAAGCCTTCCTCGAAGAAACCTATGTCCTCCTCAAAGGCTCAGGCGTCACCTCAACAATCTACATCCCAAAAGAAGCCATCAAAAAGCGCGACAGCGTACTCGTCGTAGATGACATGATAAAAAGCGGAGAAACCCAAGCCGCACTCGTCAACCTCGTCAAAAAAGCCAAAGCCGAAATGTCAGGAGTCTTCCTCCTCATAGCCGTCGGAGAAGAATGGAAGAAGACATTGAAGCTCTCGGGCGAATGCCCGGTAGAAGTCATCACCTACGTCAAAGCACCCTACGACTCCAGCACTCACGTCTAGCCAAACAAACACCAACGCCCAAAGAACCCAGCATCTACCAAGCTCATGCCAACGTTCTTGACAAACACGAACCTCAAAAATCACGGTTTAGGTACTCATACACAAGGGTCCGAACCCAAACACGAGAGCGGGCGGGTATAGTTATTGCTTTCATTCTTGTTTTCGTTGATGTGTTTTCAGCGCCGTTTCCAATGTGTCTAGGGCTTCTTCCAAGGTTTGCTTTTCAGGGTTTACATTACCGAGGCCGAGCCTTATCATGTTCGTCCTTGTTAGTGCGTAGTCACTTTTGAACAGGAAGAACGTTCCCGGCACTACGGCCAAGCTATAGCGCGGGATTGTGTGTTCGTTTGTCCACTTGTGCGTGTCTTTTATCGGCATTTTCACCCAGTAGGTGACGCCGACCTTGCTCGGGAAGGACTCCAAGCCATTCTCGGTCAGCCACGCTTGCGTTTGATTCTTGAGATGTGTCCATTCTTGCTTGTGTTCTTCGAGCTTCTCCTTGTTCTTGGACAGCAAGTCTGCCGCGATGAGCTGCACTATGTTAGGGCTGTTGCCAACGGTGTTCAGCACGTCCATGTACAGTTCATCGACAAGTTCCTTCTCGGCCAGTGCGATGCCCAGTTTCAACCCTCCGAGACCGTAGGCTTTTGTAAAGCTCGTCGTGACGATGCCCCACTCCGGGTCCACAGAGAAGAGTGTCGGCACCTTTTCTCGGTCAAATTCAGCGTATATCTCATCGCACAACACGTAGAAGCCCTGCTCGCGGGCAACAGTCATCACTTCCCTCAACTCTTTCGCGTCCGATGTTGCCCCGCTTGGAGCGTGAGGATTGGTCAACACGAGCAGACCGGTTCTGTCTGAAACAAGCTTCAGAAGCTCATCCGCGTCAAGCCCGTACGCCTCTTCCTCTCTTCTCACCAGCCTCTTCACGTGCCTGAAATGCTCCTGAACCTGCCTAAGCAAAGGTTCGTAAGTGGGATACTCCACCACCGCTTCATCTTTCTTACGGCTCCTCTCCGCCAAGCATCTGATGACGCGGGCGTTCTGGCCTGAAGCTCCCTCGCTTGAAATGAAAACGTTCTCAGGTTTCACACGGTACCACTTAGCCAGTTGCAAGGCTGTTTCAGGATTGCCGTGATCGTAGTTAACGCTCATATCCAAGCAGTTCAGCCTCAGGTCACGAGTGAAGTGGCCAATGCCGCTGGACCTAAAATCGTTTTTTACCTTGGGCACATGAACATACCAGTCCAGATACATTGACGGATGTTTCAATTCAGACGCCAAGACACTGTAGAACATGTTTGCCGCTTAGCTTTTTCCGTCGCCACTTGTAGTTTGAACATGCTTTTATCCAATCGGATTCTAAGCATAGCGTTGGCGTGGAAATTTCATGAAACTCAGGGAAACAGAGAAAGGCCTAATCTTGGACGTTTACGTGAAGCCGCGGTCAAAGGAGTTTAGGATCATGGTTGAAGGCGATGAGATTGTGGTTCACTGCTCGGAAGAGCCTGTTGGAGGAAGGGTCAACAGGGAGCTGGTGAAGGAGCTTTCAAGACTTTTCGGCAAGAAGGTGGAACTTGTTTCTGGTTCTTCTTCTAGGCAGAAAAGGTTGCTCATTAAGGACGCAGAGAAAAGCGAGATTGAACGTGCGCTGATGGGCGCATAGCTGTTCTTACTGTTCGTGGAGCTGGAAGCGCAGTAGCGCGGCTATTCCGCCGAACGAGTTCTTGAGCATCTGTCCTTCTTCTGTCTCGGTTGATATTATCTCCACCTCAGTGTTCGTGTACTCTGCAAGCTTGGCGAAATCATCTATCAAATCCTGCGTGTCAACAATGCCTAAGGCTGCCGCGTTACATTTTGGACAAGGTTTTCCCGAGAGGCCTTGCTCAAAACTGGTCAGCATCTGGCTTTTCATCGTGTGCTGTTCTTGGTAGCCGCAGGCATTGCATTTCACCGTGACTCTCGTCATTTCCAGTCCCTCTGAAAGCAGCAGCGTCCTAACGGCCCCCGCGTCCAGGGCTCTCCTGACTTCTTCTTCGCCGTAAGTGATTTTTCCCGTGTCATGCCCCACTTCGTAGAGAAACTGTTGCATTATCCTCCTCTCCTCTATGTAGCGCACCTTCCGCATCACTTCCGGCGCTTTTTCAACAACTTCTTTGACGCCCTGCTCCTCAACGTAAGCCGTGTCCACGGTGTCTATGATCTTATTCTTCAGCATGTAATTGAGGTACTCGCCCTTTTCGAAATCGTACTTCGTGGGTCCAGGGCCAGCGATAATCAAGCCCTTCAAGTTTTCAATGGGCAGAAAAATCTCGTTTGCGTGTTCGCCTACTCGCGTGAAGTATTCTTGAAGCCTCATCTCCCTGAGCCTTTCATACCTTCTCGCAGACTGTCCACCCGCGCGGGTTTTGCCTGGCACGCCTGACGTCATCTCCCTTACTATTTCAAGCCTTCTGCCTTGAAGCGTGGCGAGCGTTGCGCCTGAGGAGTCTATGAGGAGTATGCCGTAGGTTTCTTTTTCTCTCAGCATTTCCTGCAGGTACTCGGTGTGGAATCTCGCGTCGCACCTGTAAAGGTATATGTGTATCGGTTCAGGCGGCATAATCACGTAGGTTTCGATTCTCTCGCTTCCGGCACCGTTCTGGGGGATGGCTCCGCAGAATATCACCAGCCCGTTTTCAGGCGGTTCCTTGAAGAGTTTAAGGCGCTGCTGGACTTTCACAATAGCGTCCATGACGTTTTTCCGGGTTGTCGTGGACTTTATGTTGGACGCTGTGCCATACTCGTCTCTGAGCGTGTTTAGAACATCGCTTATCTGTTTTCCAGGCGGAACGTAGAGTGAGACGAGTTCAGTTCCACGCCCCTCCTTACTGGCCAGCGTCATCAGTGTCTTTTTGAGTCTGAACAGTTCCAAGGAAGTCTTTTTTGAGGTACTCAAATGCTTTCACGATACGTTTCAGTGATAGAGCTACATTGAGGCTTCAAATAAGATTTTTGGGGCGTGCCCTAGGTTGTTTCTAAGGCCTCTTTCAGAAACGCCTTGTAAGGACCTATTTTACCGCCATAGTTGCCCGCCGAAATCTTGACCACGCCGGGCACGCCTGCCGCAGCCTTCACACCGTCGCCCATGGCCTTCTTGACCGCTTCAAGGCTCAGGCCGTTGATGACGATTTCGTAAACGCATTTCACGCCTTCGGGCACCTGCGAATCTGGCACAAGCTCTCTCAACCTCGGGCAGAAAGGATGATTCGTGGAAGCTTTCAGCTTGTACTTCAGAGAACCGGCTTTCGAGCCGGAACGGCAGATTCCCCCCGGAAAGGGCATGATAACCTCGTTTTTCCCGGCTCTTATGGCTTTCACAGCTTCCTCCGCGGCCTTGAGGCCCGAGGCTCTCTCTTGGGCGAAGATGATGAAGTTGCCGCCTGCTATGGCTTCTGCGATGCCGAACCGGTCTTCAACGATGAAGTCGCCCTCCATCACGGGGATTTTCCAAACCTTTCGCGGTCCTACCAAACCCTTTCTCTGGAACCCGTCGCCGAACAGGCATAGACTTCTTCCCACCTTCAGCGTTCTCTTGGCGTTCGGCATGGCGTCAAAAGCCGATGTCGTTGGACACGTCATCACACACTGCCCTATGCGTAGTATCATCTGTCCGTTTAGCTCGAACCTGCTGCGATTGTACACTTGTACCAGAACGCCAACTCGACTGTCCGGCGTTTTGCCCGCTGGGACGAAGCTTTCGATTCCAGCCTCAGCGGGGGACATGATCACGCTCGTCGCCAAGCCAGTTGCGACTTCGGCAGCTATCAAAGCCCATTTTTCCATGTCCGCTGTAATCAGAACTCTCCCAGCCCACATCGGAAACATTTCGGCAAAGGTGTTCTGAATCTCTACGGAATGCGTACCGAAATCTAGCTTCCAGCACTGGGTCTTCTCGTCGTAGCCGACGACATACTTGTTCAAGTTGCTCTTTTCAGTCAAGTCCTATCACTTTTTTTGTGGAACAGATCTACTCCTTCTTGAATGCAATAATGGAACTCGTAGCCTAAAGTCATAAGCTTTTCTGCTTCTTCTTGGGTGGTCACAGCTTTGACGGTGTAGGTCTCCACGTCCTGGTTTGGCTCGCTGTTCTCGTTAATGGTAGTGATAGTTATGCTCCTGTGGCCCATCTTCTTCTGCACGTAGTGGATGTCTCGGGTCTGAAGGTAGAGTTTTGTCGCGAAGAAATGGCGCGCGCGGTCTGTGAAATTGCTTAAGGTTGGAGAACTGTTCGAAAAGTGGTGAGAAGTTTACAAAGAAGCCTATATGGGCATTATCGAAAAATCAAGGTGGACGTATTGAAGAAGACTGAAGAACTAAAATACGCTGCAAAGCATGACTTGGAAAAGATAGAACAGGACATTGTGAAAGCAAGAGACCTGAACACTCAGGTGAAGACGAGGCTTACGTCAGAAACCGCCGCACTGAAAGAATATCTTGAGAAGAAATACGCAGAGCTGAGAAACACGATTCTGGGCAAGATTTTTTAGACAAGACTGATTGACGTGAATGCCGACTTGACACGGGCTTAGTTAACGTGTCAGAGCACGTTACGCTACCCGTACTAATAGGGAGCTAGGCTTAAAAAGTCAAAAGAAGCTGAGAAACTGCCTCCATGAGTTGAAGCAATCGAAACTCCCACATCCAGAGGACCAGTCACTGTGAAACTGAGGGTATCCACCTGGAATTCGATACCTTCAAAAATGTACGAAGCGGTGAAATTACCCCCTCGCTTGCTCAAAATGAGATCGATTGCACGATAATTGGAGGCGCGCGCGTCTTGCGCTACCTTGACACGCGTTTCACCAAAGATGATTGTATTTCCAAGGTCAAGAGTGTCGTAGAGATAAACGTAGTCCTCACTGTCTCTCCAGATTATGATGCCAGCACTACCGTTAGGGCTGGCCGATGATAATTGAACCCTTGTGCGTACGAGAAAGTCACCAGTTATGTCTGATAGAACTAAACGAGGTCCGTCCGCTATGCCCCGATTTGGGAGAGAATACGTGGTCATCGTCAACCAGCCTTGGCGTGTGCTCAGGTCGAGAGAAGAGTTACCAAGGGGATCTACGAACTTCCATCTACTATTCAAAGTTTGACTCTCAAAATCATCAAAGAAGGGCCCACTGGTCCCAAACATGTTTCCACCAGTGCTGCTGTAAACTATAAGGTAGGGAATCAAGCTTAACGCAGTGCCCAGCATAATCGCAACGAGAGCGAATTTCATGCTTCTTCTCATTGTCTATTCATTCACCTATTACTGCACAGAACAGACTTCTATATCTACAGTTTAGAACAGTATCTAGAATTGTTTCTCCCTCCAAATCATGATTGTTTCAAACCATAGAACACCACAGGCGATGAAGGATATCAATAGACTCGTCGCGTATCCCAGGATCCAGCCGGGACCCAACGAGAGCATTGGCTGTGTGTAGACGCAAACGTAGATTATGACCATTGTCGAAAGAAGCACTGAATAGAGGAACAGCCGTGGGAAGAGAACCCCGTGAAGCCGGAAAAACAGTCTCATGACGCCGACCTTAACTTCTTTGACTAGGTAGTAAGCTCCAGTGTTGGTGTGATATACGAGTCCAAGTTCCTCCAGTTTTTGAAGGTGATATAGCACTATGGAAGGATGTTTGATGTTGAGTTTCCTGGCTATCTCGCGCACGCCTGATTGGCCGTCTGGAGATTCCAGAAGACAACCATATACTCGACGCGTCGTACCTGTGAGTTTGGATTCGATTTCGCTGTCAGCAGAATTTTGACTCACTCATGATTCCTGTACAGAGATAACCTCATTCTTTCGTATAAGGTTTGAGACTGTTCGATTTTTGCAACGCCCTGTTGTAAACTGTAGAGATATAGGTACCCTTGGCCAAGTATTGGATGGTGAAATCGTTGGAAACGGGGAAGGCAATTAGGACGAGACGTTTTCGAAGAAATCCTACAGAGACTAGAGAGCGCCCACGTTGGAAAGGAGTAGACAAGAGAATCTGCGCTATTCTAGCATGTATTGGGCTTGTCTTAACGACATTGGCGTCCATTATGCCTCACACCTATGCAACCACGGGCCCGAACATGAATGCCATCCAGTTCAGGTTCTTTTCGGGTCAAGACAGTCTCTTCAATGCCCTGCTGACACCAGATTATGCGGGCGGCGTTGACGTTATGGGCTGGCAGCTCACAAGCGCTGAGTATAACACAGCGATAAACAACACGGGCATAATTGTCGAACCGATGGCCGAAGCGGGTGAATATGAGCTGGGGTTCAACTGTAACTGGACTAATCTTGCACATCCGAACGGCAGAAGCGCTTTGAACTACACTGACTTCAGGCAGGCGCTGGCGTGTGTAGTCGACAAGAACGGCGTTATCGCGGGACCCACTCTTCAAGGTTTTGCCACGAGGGACGACACCCAAATTCCGAACCCGCTTATGGCAGGCTACATAAACCCGAACGTTTCTTACCCCAACTACCCATGGGAATACAACGTGACAAACGCCCTGTACATCCTCTACAGGGGCGGCTGGTACAATAAAACTATTTACCCAACATTCCAAGACCTGCTCACCACGTATAGCAATGGCACATTAGCGACGTACGGGGGAACAGCTGAGGGGGTCGTTTACCCTAGCGCTGATCCCTATGGTCAATGGGGCGGAACCGACACGTACGTTAACCCGAGAGCCGGGCAGCCCGTCGACACGCTACAAGGATACGTCAAAAAAAGTGACGCACGAAAAGACTTGGGCGACATGTTCTGTGCGATGGTCGGAAAGATGGGTATAGCTTATGCAGAGCACTACCCCTCCCCCATATTGGGTTGGGGCCCAAACACGTATGAATATGACTTCGTCACGCTTGGCTACAGCTTCTTCACGCCGCCAAACTGGTGGTACGATGAGTTTACACCTGCAGGCATTTGGCCTGGAACCTTTTGGACCTCTGGCGGTCCGAATATTTACGCGGTTGACGATTCAAACATGACACGTTATGCGGACGCGTGCTTTACGGACCAGAATCAATCCCAGTTCATGAGCGATCTCATGCAGGTCCAGGACATTCTGGTTAACGAAGCCTACTTGGTCAGCGTCTACAGCCCAGCAACCTATTGTGCCTACAAGACCAGCATGCTTGGGATGATCAATGAGCTGGGCTACGGCACACAAGGCAACGAACAACTCTTGAACTGGATCACGCTGAACGCAAAGAAGAACGACACAATAGCCTACACGGGGCCTCCGTCGGACACGCCCGACAGCAACATAATCTACTACGGCTGTTACGCTCCGCCAGACGTGCTGAACCCTATCTTCAGCGACGAAGTCTTTGACTACCAGGTCATGGATGAAATCTTCACTTATCCAATGGCCCAAAATCCGTACAACGACTTGGTACCGGGCAGCGCACTAACAGGCGGGTCGAACGGCTGTGATTTACCATGGATGGCTTATTCTTGGAAGGTTCAGCTTATTGATGATCCGACTAACTCTTCTAATCCTCAATGGACGAATGTTACTTTGTGGTTTAAACATGATGTTAC
>Ga0031655_10000180_pt1 | contig 38826 bp, 46 predicted proteins | sample FrelakmetHBP12HB_FD_55187 | JGI IMG/M metagenome (GOLD analysis project Ga0031655, IMG submission 55187) | Freshwater lake sediment microbial communities from the University of Notre Dame, USA, for methane emissions studies -HBP12 HB | ecosystem: Environmental > Aquatic > Freshwater > Lake >... | reverse complement strand
CCTTCTGTGTGCCTTGACTTTCAAGATGGGCTAAGTGTAGCCTCAACGGCTTATGGGAATAACTACTTCCATCCGGCTTTGATGGAACCCCCTGATTTGCCATCTTTCAGCGCGGTCAGGATTTGCCTACAAAACAAGCCCAAATCAAGCTCCAATAGATAAAAGAAGAATAAAAACCATTTTAGACCATTTTAGGGACAAGCCAGCGCGCGCGCTTCTTGTTAAGAGCTATCAAGAACTCAAGAACGTTCTCCCGATATTCGACATGCTCAAAGTTTGAAAACTCCGCGCGCTTTGTTTAACTTGCACCATCGATTATTCTCACCTTAGGGCACAGTGAGCAAGTCCCTTCAAGAGGCTGACCCATTTCAACTCTGAGAGAGAGCTTAGTGATCTCTCCGGCAAGCTCTCCGTAGTTCTCGAATCTCTTGCTGAATGCTTCTGTATCATCCAAGAAATCAGTCAGCTCCTTTATTTCCCTAAACTCAACTGTCTTTTCGAAACCCTCGCGGTTTTTGATGTTTGGTAAGTCAGGATATTCAATGGCGTATGGAAGGTCTCTTTTTTTCAGTCTAGTTTGGCTAAAGATCCTACCAAGAGGTCCTTTCCCCGGGACTTTAACATAATCCAAAACCATAAACTGATCTGGTGTCTTGATGTATTTTCCATATTTCTCAAATAGTTCTCTGACTCGATCATTGAATGCCAATTCAAACGCTTCTAAACGCTGATAAATGGCAGGGTAGCTTCTCAGATGTTCCTTTGCCGCTGAATAATAGACATGTCTGTCCTTGGAGTAAATCAGCAACATGTTTTGGAGAGCCGGAACGAGTTTCCTTGAATGTTCGACCATCAATTCATATTCCTCATTTGACCGAAAAATCCTCAGGTTCTCATACCAAACCCAAAAATCATTGTCCTTATGAACAAGGCCCCAAGGCTCAAGGTAGTCCTTCAATATCCTATCCAGAGTTTTCTCTGGAATCTTTCTCTCATCATTTTCCGATAATGTGATTGCTATTTTCTCTAAATCGCTCCATGACTTCCTTCCCTCTCTCAACGCATCGATAACTGGCTTCATCCATGTCCGAATTGGCAGTTTGCGAGCCATGCATATCCCTATCTTGACAGGAAATACTCTTTCTGACGGTCAGCATATAAGACTTTATGACAAATTGGTGTTTGAGCAAATGAAAGAAAGATGTCGCATAACCATTCAAGTAGAGCTAGAACAGAAAAAGAAAATTGAAGCTGTAATTAAACGCGAGTACCCAAGAATGAAAACGATTTCCGACATATTGCGTGCCGCTCTCAAGGAATTTCTTTCTGGAGAAGGTGGTCAGTTGGTTTGACTTCGCGTGTAAATGTATATTGGTATATGAAGAAGGTCATGAGTTCTCTGTTCTCTGTTGCACTCCATACACTCATACTCATTCATAACAACACACATACGCTCAAAAGGAAAGAAAACACACGACTCCATTCCGTAACGGGTTTTCCATATACCAATATCAATATACACACAGGGGCGGCTTTCCGATGGTAAGAAATGACGGCGTTGACGCAAGGCTAGCACGAATCCACCAAGTCGTTGAATGGATAACAGGTGCGTTGAACAAGGCGAAGCAGGAAGGAGTTGCCTGGATACCACTGCAGAAGACTTTTGCAGAGATAGAGTGGAACACAGGTTTAACGCAACAGAAGATCGTGGCTTATGCTTCCAACGGCGTTGCACGAGAAATCTACGTACTGGATCAGAGAAACGATCAAATCAGGCTTGTAGAAAGCTGATTCGAAATGGTTAGCTGCCCTGAGTGCGGTGCTTGTGCTTCAAGGCTTTACCGTGATGGCTTGAGGCTTTTGGCCGATGGTTCAATGACTCAACGTTGGCTTTGCCGAGACTGCGGCTATCGGTTTAGCGAGAAGCCTATTACTTCAAAAATGTCCAACGACTCATACACTAGTAGCCAAATATGCGTCTTAAGGAAGGCGAAAAACTTGGCCGATGCGCTAGAAATCAAAACTAGCGCGGGGACAGAAAACAAAACGTTGCAAGACACCAAAGGAAAAATCGTTGAATTGCTTTGGCATCTGAAAAATGACGGCAAACAACCGAGCACAATAAACAACTATCGAAAAGCATTCAGTCGCTTGCTAAGAGAAGGAGCCGACCTATTCAACCCTGAAAACACCAAGGAAACCCTGGCAAAGTCACAGATAAAAGATAACACGAAAAGAAACGTCGTTGCCATCTTGGACTGCTGGTTCAAGTTTGTCGGAGTCCAATGGAAACCTCCAAAATACTCAGCTGAACCCGAAATCCCATACATACCAACGGAGATAGAGCTTGACCAATTGATAGCAGCTTGCGGAAAAAAAGTAGCCACATACCTACAACTCTTAAAAGAAACCGGTGCAAGATGCGGCGAAATATCCAGCCTAAAATGGACATCTATCGATTTTCAACAAAGAATCGTGCGGATCAAAGCTGAGAAAGGAAGCAACTCCAGAATATCACCATTATCGGTGAAAGCTCTCGAAATGCTAAACAATCTACCTAAGAACACAGAAAAGATATTTGCGCAGGCTGACGACATGAGAACCAACTTCTTCATCCAACGTAGACGAATCGCCAAGAAACTCGCAAACTCCCGACTGTTAGAGATCCACTTTCACACGCTGCGGCATTGGAAAGCAACGATGGAGCAACACAAGACAAAAGATCCCTGGCATGTTAAAGAAATCCTAGGCCACAAAAGTATTCAAAGCACGGAAGCCTATATCCACATTGAGAAGATGCTCTTCCACATTGGAGGCAATGACGAATTTCACGTTAAAGTGGCAACCAACGCCGAGGAAATCACTGGACTACTTGAAACTGGATTCGAGTACATAATGACCAAAGACAACTTGGCGTTCTTCAGAAAACGGAAGTGAATTTAATGGATTCAATAAAAACTTACGGGATTATCTCGCAGCCATTATATTTCATATATTCAAAATCCTCTATTCGAACTTTCTTTCTTTTGATTAGTTCTTCTATCCTAGGCATTTGCTCACGGACAGCTTGTATCAAGTTCCTCACGGTATCACAGACGTGAGAATACGCCTCTTGGCTCCAACGTTTGGTGAGGGTCGCGTACAAGCATCTACCTCCACACAGATTGAGTGCACCGCATTGTGTGCATGGTTCGCCAACGTCAATTTTCTTCAGTTTCAAAGGATCTGCATTACTGATGTGACCGAGATAGTAGTCTTTCATTCCCCACATCGTTGGACAGGGAATTATGTATCCGTCTGTCTGGATGGCATAGTTTATCCATCCTCCACCGCAACGGAGAAGATTCTTGTCTTCTTTGTGAAGAAAGGAATGGGCCACGCCGAGGATTGGGTAAAGCCGAAGGACGATGCCCTCGTTTTCCATCGTGTCAACCCAGAACCTGACAAGTCTAGCAACTCCAGGGTTGTAACACTCACGGCTCCATCGTTCGAAGTCCCTTCGCGCAAAATCATTCTTCCAAAAACCCGCATTCAACTGCCAATGGACAGAAGAAAATGAAAAATCTCCGTTGTTCAAAAGCCATGTGACTTGCGCATATATGTCAGTTTGCTCCATAACCGTCATTCTGGCGATGATCTCGCCCTCGAAACCATTCCGTCTGATCAATTTCAAGTTGTCAATAACTCTTTCGAAGGTCCCTGTTCCTCGATAATGGTCTGTTAGCACTTCATTTCCATCCACAGAAACAAGTATCGTGTGGAGACGATTGACGTATTCTGGTTCCAAACTATCAAGCAGAATACCATTTGTCTGAATCATGAAATGTTTGACCCTGACCTTGTCCACTATTCTCTTTATTTCCTCGATGCAGAGTAAGGGCTCTCCACCGTAAAAAGTCAGAACGCAGTCTCTGTCTTGTCTACAGAACTCCCTAAGACAATCAATGTCGTAGCTCATTTTGCTGGGTAACGAATAGTCAACGTCAAAACCTGAGAAATCCTCATCAACATCTTCCAAAGCCTCACCATAGCAGTATAGACATTGCAGATTGCAAGCAGTTGTCAATATCACGTGAAAAAACATGGCTTCTTTCCTTCAAGACTGGTCCATCTGAAGTTTCAATGAAACTCTTGCTAATATTCTTCGCGCTTTATGCCAAACAGTGGATTAGGCCCTTGTACGAAATACTACACGATCAGAATGAATGGGATTATGCGATTTTTTGTTAAAGAGGGCTTTGCCTATTCTTCTGCACGCCTGTCAGGCGTATTTTTCTTTCACTTTCTTTGCTCTCTCAAGATAACTCCTTAGTTCCATTTCTCTGATTCGCTTCTCCGAAAGAGTTTCGGTGGCGTACATCAATGGCAACACAGCCACGAACAAGAAAAAGCTAGCCAGCGAGAAAGCAGTTGCTGCCGGGATAGCGGCAAGAGACGGTGCACCAATCTCCGAAAGAAAAGCCGCGAGGAGATAAGGAAGGCCTCCAAGAAGATAATATCTCTCCTTCTGATTGTTGCCGGCGAGGTCTCCCCACACGGTCATGAAGAAAACCGCCGCAAACATCCCCCAAGCGATGCCATCTAAAACAGTGTATATATACCAAACTGCTTGGCTTCCAGAGAAAAGCCCAAATACAGCGTAATCAATGCCCAGAATAACGAAGCCGGTTATTATGACTCGTTTTCGACCCACAATGTCCGCCAGCATGCCCCCTACAACCGCAAAAAAACCCGTTATAGCAAATTCAATAGATACAGCAAGAGCAATAGATTCAGCAAGAGTGAACTGCGATCCCCACAAACTACTAATTCCCATCAGACGGTTGATAACCGGCGCTTCAGTGAAGTTCACCAGCGAAAACATGATCCATGGAAGCAGATAAAGAAGCATATCTCTCCTGCCAAGTAGTGACCGGTAAGTGGGCACCACAGAAGCACTGGACAGCTCCCCATGAATCCTCGATAGCCAGAAGAATGCCACAAAACCGAAAAACCTCCACAAAGCAAGCGCCTCAGATGCTTGGGCCGGATTGAATCCGCGCATCAGAAAGGCAAGCGCGAAGACACTGAAACCGACAAAGCCCCAGGCAATCCCCCCGTAAGTTCCCCGATTTCCGACATTTGTCACGTCTGCAAAGTATGCAAGGCATGATGGAAGGCCAATGCCTATGGAAACGCCAAACATGAGCGAAATCAAGATGTTGATTGAAATGTTGTTGAAGGAAATTATAGGTAATAGGATTGTAGTAACTGCCCCAAGAAGCACCCATAGTGAGAGACCTGTTTCTCTTGAACGCCGAAACAGTGACGCTCCCAGAATGGCTGCGACAGCTATTCCTACATAGTGAACACCCAAGACCAATATATCATGATTAGCATAATAGCCAAAGGGTAAACTGTACGTTAACCAATACCATGCAATGCTGTTGAACACTAGAACAAGAGCCGGAGCGAATCTCTTAGCAGGGATTCTCGTCTTGAAAACTCTAGCTTGTTGCATGAGGCGCGGCGACCGAACATACAAAAACATTTTCCATAGATAAAACGTTTCTTAATTTTGTAACAGTATTCATGTTCAACAACAAATCTTAAGTAGTAGATGTGTTGTACACATATTACAGTGAGGGATTGAGATGAAGGTAAAGAAACGCAAAGTCCCAGCACGGTACCTTGGAATTTAGGCTCTATAAGTCTTCGAGAGTACTTGCTGCCATTCTTCTGAGAAGAATTCCGGCTGTTTTGTTTTGCACGATAGTTGTTTGTTTGCTGGCTTCAGCTACGAGATCTTGCATATATTTCCGCAACCTCGCCACGGGTTTCGAGCTCAATACAACGTCGAGTAGGACCTCGACATCCTTAATGTTGAGTTCCCCTTTTTCTATGATTTTTTCTATCTTTTCTCTTGACTCCTTGTCTTGAAGGGCATACAGCACAGGAATGGGAAAAGCCTCGGTCTTGATCCGCTGATTCAGTTCTTCGATTTCGAAGATATCTACGAATTCCTCTCTGAGCGTAGCTAATGTTCCCAGAATTCTTCCATACCGTGCCAATGCCTCAACCTCTTTGCGGCTTCCCCCTCCGAATATAGCAGCGATACGCATGTCCGCCTCGACGCTTGCAGCCTTCTTCTCTAATATCCTCAGGTATTCCTCAGGAGAAGCCTCTAATCTCCGCTTTAGACGCAGCTCTGAGGCATGAGCGTTTCCAACGACGAAAAACGAGGTCTTTAGGACAGAGAAGATTTCATTGGATCTTTCGGGAGGCAGTCTGCAAGCGACTTTGCCCATTAATGTAAATCCGTCTATCATGAACGCGTTTCCTAGCAGGAGCGCAATGTCTTTTCCGTATTTGCCGAAGACGGTCGAGCAATCGTGCTTGGTTTTGGAATCATCAACTATGTCGTCGTGTATGTCAAATGCTGCCGCCAACATAGCCATCGCAGCTTGGGCTTCTATCTGTTTGGCAGGGTTTCCTTCGACGGCTTCGAGGGCTATCGAGAAGATTCCAGGGTGAGTGAAATCGTTCCAATACGAGAAGTAGTGATCGAGTGCTTGCCGAAGTTCTTTGTGCTCAATTCCTTCTGACAACAAAGATTCCTTAACAAACTTTTGACATTCCTGGCTTCTTTTTGCCAGCTCTTTAATGATGCTCCTCGACTGGCTCTGGGTCTTTTTAGGACTCATATTTTCATCATAGCCTCTAGTTCTATTTAAGTCATGACAAACAAGGTTCGCACCTTCAAATCTTGAGATTGCAATTGTTTCTCTTGAATGACGCTATATGCTCCAACGTAATGTCGTCTTTTCCCAAAGCGCGCGCTTGTGCAAGTCTCCAGCCCGTTTGTTCTCTGTTCAAAATTCGTGAGCGCGAACACCCGGTTTTGGACGGGTGTAATGGCTGTTCTTGGCGAAAGTGGCAAATTGATGAGTTATTAATTAATGAGCCTTTGCTTGGGCAGTCTGTGACACAGGTTTCGCAAGTAATATTGAAACCAAAAAAAGGATCCTAAATTGCTGTAATATGTAAGGACATTTCTTGCACCATTGTAAAGTTCATTGCCATAGTCTTGTCTCCAGTACTTTTCAAATAGGCGCATGTCCCCCTGTAAGTACGCTGAGGCACAGAGCATCCCGCCTTTCATGGCATAGTAGATTCCTGCGCCGCCTATGGGGTTCACATGCCCTGCCGCATCTCCTATCAATGCCCAGTTGCCTCCAGCACATGATGTATCAAAGAAATCTTTCTCCCATATGGCCGGAACTAGGCCAGCGTACAAATGTCCTTTCATAGTTCTCAGTCGCTTTCCGGCGCTGTGAGAAAAGAGGAATCGATCCAACGATTGTCTAAGTTCTTTCCCTGATTCCATGCCTCCGATACCGAAATTTATACTTGTTCTCTTGGGGAAAATCCATATGAAACCTCCCCTTCGAATATATTCGTGTGAATAGTAGGCTTCTACCGTGTTTGCTTCGAAGTTTTCTCGTATGTACTTGCTTGAGCATTGAAAAATGTAACCGACGGTTGTTGCGATGAATTTCGGATCAATAGGCCTAGAGACATACTCTCTTACTAGTGACCGGCAACCATCCGCGCCTATGAGAACCTTGACATTCACAGACTTTTCCTCGTTTGTTGTCAGTACCCAGTCGTTTCCTCCCCTTGCTACGTGGTTTACTCTTTCTTTGTAGAACACCACACTATTGTTTTTCAACGCTTTTTTGAGCAAGTACCAGTCAAAATCTCTTCTTAAAACCAAAAACATCGGAGGTTCGATGAGCAATCTCGTCCTGAATATATACCTTTCAGACAAGACCCACAAGATTTCGTTCTCCAGAACTTGCTTCGGAATGCTGAATTCATCAACAACTCTATCGTCGAGTAGTCCGCCACATGCCTTCTCGCGCGGATGCGAATTGTCAAAGAGAGCAACCCTGATTCCTGCCTCTCCCAAAACCTGTGCACACATGGAACCCGCAACGCCAGCTCCAACAATTCCCACCTCAAAAACATCAGGCAATTCTCACATTCAACCCCTAGGCCAATCAGGACTATTCAGTTCGCACAACTAACCGTTCAATATCACAACAGACCGTTGCCGCCAACTTTCTCGAAGTCGGCGCAGGCTAAGGGTCGGGCTATTTGACATCTTTGTCCTCAAGCTGCTCCTTCAGTATGCTGTTGTAGGCATTCAAGTATTCTTCTCCTTTTCGCGTTAGTGTGTACACTTTCCTTATTCTCCCGCCTTGTCGTTCGTTTTGGCTGGTCAAAAAGCTTTTGCGCTCTAATGCGTTCAGCATCGGGTACAATGCTCCGTGTCTGAGTTTTACGCCGAATTTTGTATCTGCTTGTTTCTTTATCATGTAGCCCCACATTGGTTGGGTCCGGATAAGTCTTAGTATTTGGATGTCGAGCAGGTTTCTGGTGATGTGTTGTACAAGTTCCTGTTTGTAGGCTTCTGCCAATTCTTTCACGTTCTTGTTATGTCCTATTCTGTACTGGTTCATGTTTCGGCTTATTAGAGTTATGTTGGAAGTGGAGGTTTCAATATGCTTTCTTATGCTTTCTTATGTCTGATGTAAGCATGAACCTTTATAGGGTAGTTTAGGGTTTATAGAGACTCAAGATATGTCATACCGAGGACATATCGTATCCACGTCCAACAAACAAACTGTTGGACAAATAAACACAAAAGAAGGAACAACACGATGATGAACAACACAAAAGAAGTTCAGGCCAAACTGATGAAAGGCCTGCTGGACCTGATAATACTCCAATTCCTAAACGAACAGCCCGTGCACGGCTACCAGATAATCACAAAAATCCGAAAAACCTTCGGAGTCTACTTCGGCCCAAGCACCATCTATCCTCTTCTGGGAACACTGGAGAAAAAGAGGTTCGTGAAAAGCGAATGGGACATGAGCACTGAAAGACCGAGAAAAGTTTACAAACTGACCACAGAAGGCCAGAACCTGCTGAACTTCACAGAAGACTCGCTCAACTTCATATGCAGAAAAATAGGCACACCCGGAGTATCCAAGAACGACATGCCAGAAGCCACCCTTCAACACTCAGCACTTCGCCCCTTCCTGAGAAAACTCGAAGAACCGAAACCAATAATGTAGAGTCCCACCCCCACTCTTTTGATCGCCCCACAGAATGAAAAGGCCCAACAAGCTTGGAGTCGTTAAAAGCGGAGACGACGCAATTCGCGAACAATCCAACCTTGCCCATAAGTCATCTTCGGCCCAAACCGAAGCAATAACGTCGGCTTCGCCAAGATGACAATAAATCCCCTAACTTCTTAGTCGATCTACCACTTGACTTCTGATCTTGGTCAACCTGTTGCTCAGTTCAACAAGGTAAGAAGATGGATCTCTCAGTCTTTTGTACTTCTCTGGAAGCTCCGAGAGATTCTCCAAAGTTGCCTCTCTTATCTCTTGAAGCCTTGGCATTTCACAGGTTATCTGGCCATCTTTCATGACCTTCCTCAAAAGACGCTCTCCCTCAATCTCTTCATCCTCCAAACCGATTAGGTCCTTGACACATTTTCTGTTCTCGTCTCTCTGCCTAAAGATTTGTTTCTTCCCTGGCAACGTCACTTTGCCCTTACTCAATTTCATCGTAGGAACGAAATTCCCTTCTTCAACTTTCCCCGACAATTTGTACACAACGTCTACGTAGGGCCTATCCAAGGACGTACTCATCCTCGTTCCGACGCCGAAAGCATCAATTTTCGCTCCCTCTTTCAACAGTTCCTCGATGACGTATTCGTCTAAGTCGCCGCTTGCAAATATCTTAACATAATCCAAGCCGCGGTCGTCCAGAACCCGTCTCACCTTCTGACTTATGCTCAGCAGGTCCCCACTGTCCAGCCTGACGGCGTTTAGCCTGTAACCTTTCTTCTCTAATTCCTTCGCAATGATGGCCGCATTTTCTGCACCTTTCAAATCGTCGTAGGTGTCTATCAAGAAAGTGGAAGTCTGAGGGAATGTTTTGGCAAAGGCTCTGAACGAGTCTACCTCCTTGTCGAAGAACATTATGTAGGAATGCGCCATGGTCCCGAACAAGGGGATACCGTATTTCATACCGGCTAGCACGTTGGAAGTTCCTTCGGCCCCTGCCAGGTAACTGCATCTCGCAGCTTTCATCCCGGCGTCTGTTCCCTGTGTTCTTCTCAAGCCGAACTCTATCACGGATCTGCCCTTCGCCGCACGGACAACCCTTGAAGCTTTGGTGGCAATCATAGTTTGAAGGTTCACCGTGTTTAGAATGAAGGTTTCAACAAGCTGAGCCTCTATTATCGGCGCAGTCACCCTGATTAAGGGCTCTTCAGGAAAAACTATTGTTCCTTCAGGAACCGACCACACTTCCCCAGTGAACTTGAAGCCCTTCAGATACTCCAGGAACCCCTCGCTTAGTCTCTTCTCCCTCAGGTAGCTGATGTGTTCCTCACTGAATTTCACGTTTTCGAGGAAAAGCAACACTTGTTCTAGCCCGGCGAAGATGAAGTAGGATCTGTTCGGCGGCAACTTTCTTATGAACAGGTCGAAGGTTGCAGTTTCGTTTCTTCCGTTTTCAAAATAGCTGGCACACATTGTCAGCTCGTAAAAATCAGTTAAAAGGCTCATGTTTGCTTCGTCGACAAAGTCAAACTGCGGTTTTTTCATCTGTCCAGCCACAGAACACTATTACCCGTTGGTTTTAAGAATGTTTACGTTCTCTTTTTTCGAAGATTTGATTGTCTACTTTAACCTATCTCTCTCCAAGTTTTGCGAAGCACCTTTCCAGCAAACGCTTATCTGCCTTCCCTGCGGCTTTCCATCTTGATTGAGGAAGCTGCGCATGTCTATTTTGTCGATTAACAGGCTCAGACGCCTTTCCCTCGGTTTTCCCACGTTAGACGATTTTTTCCAAGGGTTTGAGCTTGGAGACTTTGTTGTCATGCGCGGCAACGCGGCTTCATTCATGTCCTTCGTCTTATCGGTGCAAACTCAGCTTCCGATTGAACGTGGCGGCCTGTCGTCTCGCACTGTTTTCGTGGATGGCGGCAACATGTTTAGTCCATATTCGGTTGCGGAAATTGCACGCGAACGCGGTGTAGACTCTAAGACTGCCTTGGAAAAGGTTTACGTGTCAAGGGCTTTCACCGCACACCAGCTTTCGTCGCTTGTCTTAGAAAAACTGTGTCTTGTTCTGCGAAAAACTCGGGCGCGTCTGCTAATCGTCTCAGACATTTCATCCTTATTTTTGGATCGCGACGTGCCCAAAGCTGAGGCCGAAGAACTTTTCATTAAAACCTGCTCCAAACTGTCTGAGATTGCATCTGAAAAACAGGCGATTGCCGTTGTCACCTATCTTCCAAGAAAGCGATCTAGAATGGAATTGTTTTTTGAAGCCGTCCTGTTCGGAAAGTCCACTGTCTTAATCAGGTTAAGAAGGAAGGGTCAGATTTTCACTTTTTCCTTAGAAGATCATCCCCGCATCAAGCCCTTCATCAGGAATTTTACGATAGAGCAAGCCCCCTTAAACTGTGTTCATGGAGGTGCAGGTTTTGGGAAGAACCGTTCCATCCTATAGACAAGCGGCGGAAGCCGAGATTGCCAGTTGGGAAGGGTTTCGAAGGGCCTTGCGAGACAGAGATCTGGAAGCTTTCGATGAAATGATGAACGCGTGCAGGATGCACGCGTCGGCGGGGAGCATGGCGACCAGGCCTATACTCATCGAGGCAATGTTCATGACTGTTTTGTTAAGCCAGCAGAAGAGGCTCATGGAGATAGCGGAAAACCTTGAGCGACTGGAAAAAAAGCTTCGTCAAACTTAACCCCGTTCGAGGTTGGCTGTTTGACGTTTATCCTTCAGGCCCGGATGAGGTGGCAGTGTGGCTTATTGCAGAAAACGGAGAAAGAGTTAGACTCGTTGACAAGTTCGCATCAAAAATCTACGTTTCTGGAAATCCCCTAGCTCTTAAACGTCTAACAGAAAAAGTCAGATCAGCAGGTTCGGTTGCTGATTGGCGTTTTGTTGAAAAAACCGCGGATTTCATGGAAACTTCCAAGCAGAGGGTCTTGGAGATCAGCATCAGCGACTACACAAGAGCAGCAAGTTTTGCACGAGAGCTGCACAACTTCGGCGCTGGTAAGGAGTTCCGCTGCTACAACGTTGATGTCCCAGTCTCGCAGGCGTACCTGTATGACAAGGATGTCTTTCCATTGGCGCACGTGTTGGTTATTGACTCCGGAAAAAGGCTGTACTATGAAATGCTTGACTCGGTTGAAAGCGTTGACTATCATGTTCCACCCTTACGTTTTTTGTGGCTCAGAGCGAGCGTGAAGAAAGAAGGCGTTTCGCCCAAGCTGACTGACAAGATAGACAGTATATCGTTGGAATCTGGCGATAGAACGCTTGTAATTGAAAGAGGAAGCGAAGCGGAGAAGATTCTGGAGCTGGTCAAAACTGTCAAGGAGGACGACCCAGACATAATTTTTACCGAAGGCGGAGACTCATTTCTCTTTCCTTACCTAGCCCACAGGGCCTTTGTAAACAGTGTCCTAAACAGTTTTATCTTGAGCAGAGACGACGTTCCCCTGAAAGCCAGCAAAGGGCAGGGAACAACGTTCTTTTCTTATGGACGAGTCTATCACAAAGCACCCATGCAAAAACTCGTCGGCCGAGTTCACATCGACGTAAACAACACGTTCATCTACACCGCCTGCGGTTTAGAGGGGCTGATTGAGGCTTCAAGAACGTGCAGAGTCCCCCTTCATCGAGCTGCAAGAGCGTCTATCGGAACCATAATGTCCTCCCTGCAGCTTTACACCGCGTGGAGAGACGGCATTCTCATTCCTTGGAAGAAAAACGAGCCAGAGTCCTTCAAAACCGCATGGGAACTGCTCGTCGCAGACCGCGGCGGCTTCATTTTCGAACCTAAACTCGGCTTTCACACAGACGTCGTGGAAGTTGACTTCACCTCCATGTTTCCAATGCTGATGCTGACGCGGAACATTTCGGCCGAAACCATTCTGTGCAAATGCTGCCCAAACTCCAACAACAGAGTTCCAGAACTCGGGTACAACATCTGCGAGAAAAGAACGGGCATCGTGCCCAAAACATTAGAGTTGCTCTTGAAGAAACGTTTGAAATACAAGAGTCTGATAAAGGAAGTGGAAGACGAAGGCTTAAGAAAAATCTATAACAAGAGGCAGACAGCCCTCAAATGGGTCTTAGTCACCTGTTTCGGCTATTTAGGCTACAGAAATGCACGGTTCGGAAAGGTTGACGCTCACATCGCAGTGTGCGCTTTTGCGCGTGATTCACTGTTGAAAACTGCCAGGCTGGCCGAGCAACATGGCTTCGAAGTCATCCATGGAATTGTGGATTCCCTTTGGCTTAAAAAACTAAACGTTTCTCCGCGAGAGGTTGCAGAGTTCTGCGGCAAAGCTTCAGAGGCCATCCGGGTTCCCTTAGGTGTCGAAGGAAAATATCGGTGGATTGTTTTTCTCCCATCGAAGGTTTTGAAAGGTGTCCCAGTTCTAAACCGGTACTATGGAGTGTTTGAAAACGGCGAAATCAAAATGAGAGGAGTGGAAGCTAGACGCGGAGACACGCCCTTCTTCATCGCCAAGGCCCAGATGGAAATGATAAAGACACTCGCAGGAGCCAACAGCTTGGAAAGTTTCAAGGAGAGAATTCCAGAAGCCTTGGAAGTTTTAGGAAACTATGCTGACAAGCTGGTTGAAGGCAAAGTTGATGTGCCAGAACTACTGATTGCCAAAAGGCTTTCAAAGTCTCTCGCTCGCTATAGCCACGACGTTTTCCAAGCCATCGCCGCCAAACAGTTGAAAAGGGCCGGTTTCGAAGTGCACGCGGGGCAGACGGTTCAGTACGTGGTAACCAACGCTAAATCCAGATGGATTAACGAGAGAGTTACCGCTGCCCAGCTGCTAAAGCCTAATACGCGTTATGATGCAAAGGAATACGTGAAGATGCTGTTTTCTGCCGGTGAAACTTTACTCGGAGTGTTCAGGTACACTACAAGCAAGATTCAGGCTGAAGCCGTTTGCCGAGAAAAACAGATTGCACTGTCATGAAGATGAACCCACAACAACTAATCGCGTCAGCCAAACCAGCCGCTCAAAATCCAATTCCTCTACTTCTTTTTCTTGAAAAACAACTGACGGAATATTCCAACTTCATTAAAGGGAGAGAATCACCTATGGTTTAGGTTTTGTCCAGCATGGAATTCTCATCGCGGTGGCATGCTGATCCTTCCGACTTGCGTTCTATTTTGCTATCATGACTTCAGTTGCCTTTACAATTACTTCTACTTGGTCGCCAACCTTTATGCCCAAGTCTTCCGCCGCTTCCTTTGAAATCAAGGCTGTCACGGTGCCTGGCACCGTTATCTCGACTTTGACTTTCGCCATCAAGCCATCCTTCTCGACATGAGTGACCTTTCCCTTCAATCGGTTTCTGGCGCTGATCTTCAATCTTTTCACCTCCATCGTACTTTCCTCACCCAGAACCTCGCCCAAGTATGCTTCCAAACGCTCGTACTCACTCAGCAGGCTCTTCCCCAAGTCGCTGAGTTCGGCCCCACCGCCTCCTGACTTTCCGCCTCTGAAAGTCATTACAACAGTTTCACCGACTGTCTTTTCGATCTTCTGCAAGTAGTTCCAAACGTAGCGATAGGACATGCCTAATTTTTCGGCAGCCATCGAGATAGATTTTTCCTTTCCTATTTGCTCGAGAATCTCGGCTCCGCCCTTGCCTAGTAAGGGTCTTCCATTTTCTTCTATCCAGATTTTGAACGAGAACCTGTGTTCCTTTTGGGCAAGCATTCTGGTTTTCTATTATTGCACCACGTTTATAAGTCCTACTTTGGAAAAACCCCCACCTAAACTGGCGACGATGACCCTGATCAAGAGTTAGCGCGGCGCGCGCGTATTCAGATTTGTTATTCTCCTTTCTCTCGTCATTGAAGCTCAGCATACGCTCACGTGCTATGCGTCATAAAAATATTTTGGCGCACGCGCAAAACAATGAAAAATCCTCCATGCAAGCACTGCCTCAACGAGTTACTCAACTTGCAGCGTGGCGCTTGTTCAGAATTCTAACCGAGTTAGGCTTGGAAGATAACGCGCGCTTCCTTTCTTTTTGACGTTTCTTCAGGCCTGAGTGGGCCTTCCGCCGTCCGAGGTGGTCACTCTCAGGAAGAAGATGAATTTTCCTGCAATCCACCTATTGTATTATCCATAATGCTTATTAGCTTAGTCGATATGAATTCAAAAACATAACGGTGAAAAAGAATGAAAGCATGGCAAAAAATCTTAATTGCTGCCGTAATAGCGACAGTCGTAGTGATCGTGGGAACCATAGCTTACTTGGATTTCTCCCCGACACCACGCCTGTACATATCCACGACCACGAGCCTCTACGACACTGGATTACTCGACCAAATAAAAACGCAATATGAAGCAACTCATAAGGTGGACATCTACTTCAATCCACAGGGAACAGGTGTCGCTCTCGCGGATGCTGCAGCCGGAGAGGCGGACTTAGTTCTAGTTCACGCACCGTCATCGGAATATCCTTACCTTGCAAATGGCACCTTGGTCTGCAGAAAAATCATCGCTTGGAACTACTTCACCATAGTAGGACCCAGCTCCGACCCGGCCAAAATCACTGGCAAAAACGCTACCGAAGCATTGAAAAACATACTAGCATATGGAAGAAACCAAACAGGCATTATAGTTTGGGTTTCGAGAAATGATGCCTCCGGCACGTACACGAAAGAGGTAAGCCTCTGGAAATCAGCAGGCTACAATTGGACGACAATATCAAAAGAATCGTGGTTTGCGAGCACAGGGCAAGGCATGGGCGCAACGTTACAGGTGGCTGACGAAAAAAGTGCATACACGCTTTCAGATTTAGGAACCTACCTTAAGTATTCACGTGGCGGCACGATCTCTCTGGCAGCGCTAATAAAAGGCCCTGATTATTCCCTGCTTAACGTCTACAGCGTTTACGCAGTAAACCCACAAAAAGTCAGCAACGTCAGCTTCAGCCAAGCCATAACCTTCATAAAATGGCTTGTTTCAGACGCCGGCCAACAAGTGATCAACAACTATGGCACAAGCAATTATTCGCAACCCCTATTCTATGGCGCAGTTCAACCCCTCAAGAACAACAGTCCGCAACCCGACGCGTCTTGGATAAAGCAATACGCCCTCTTCAACGGCACAGAATGTCCAACGCAATACCAGGATGACCATCCAGAGCTCTATCCTTAGAGGCAAAAATGAATGAACCAGATATTAGAGGGCATAATGAAAGCTTTCCAACTGATCTTTTCTGGCGATCCAACCCTCTATGGCATCATTTACCGCTCCCTTCTTTTTTCTGGAGTTGCAGCAATTCTTGCCGTACTCTGGGCAACGCCAATTGCGATGCTATTGGGCTTGAAGAATTTTCCTGGCAAGTCTATAATTAAAGGTTTTTTCACGGCCTTAATCGGCATCCCCACCGTGGCTTTAGGCCTGTTTCTTTGGTTGATTCTTTCAAAAGAAACTGGACCGTTGGGATTTTTGGGATTGCTTTATTCTCCCGGAGCGATTATTTTGGGCGAAGCATTACTTGTGACACCTCTGATTGTCAGCATTGCCACAAATGCCATCGAAGCTGTCGATCCTGAAATGATCAATCTAGCTAAGACCTTGGGCGCTTCGGAGTCCCAGGCTTCGATCGCCGTTTTGAAGGAAGCGATCAACGGGATCGTTTTTTCGAACATTGCCGGTTTCAACCGCGCGATTGCAGAGTTGGGAGTTGCCTTGATGGTGGGCGGCAATCTTGCAGGTTTAACTGATGTCTTGACGACGGACATTTCGTCTGACACGGCACGCGGCGACTTCCCCACGGCCATTGCCCTCGCCATAATTCTGCTCGCAATAGTTTTTGGCATAAATTTAATAATAGTTATCGCCAGAAACCCGCGGGTGCTCCTCACCCTCGGCAGGATGCCCCAATAAAGCCTCAATGAATTATATGGGTCAGAGGCCGAGAAATGACGGTGCTTGCAGAGTTAAAAAGCCTGACGCAATGCTTCGGCAATAGGACTGTGTTAGACAATGTCACCCTGCAAATTCAGCAAGGCGAAATACTAGCATTGCTCGGGCCTAATGGGTCTGGAAAAACCACTCTCCTGAAAGTTCTCGCTTTTCTTTTAAAACCTAAAAGCGGAGAAATCAGATTTCAAGGCGAAATAGTCACGGATAAGAATTCAGAGAGAATGCGGCTGCAGAGTGCATTGGTGTTTCAGAGAACAGTGCTCTTCAGCACTTCTGTGTTTAACAATGTTGCTTACGGTTTGAAAATGCGAAAAACACCGAAACCGGTGATTAACGAAGAAGTTAGGAAAGCACTGAAACTCGTGAAGTTGGAAGGCTTCGAGAAGCGTTCGGCTAAGAAACTTTCAGGCGGAGAACAGCAAAGAGTGGCGTTAGCCAGGGCGTTGGTCTTGAAAAACAGGCTCCTTCTCCTAGATGAACCCACTGCAAACCTAGATCCAAAGAACGCTTCGCTCATTGAGGAGATCATCCTCACAGTTAATCGCGAACTGAAAACCACGATTGTCATGGCTACACACAACATGTTCGAGGCCAAGACTATACCTCACCGGGTTGCGTTGATAAATAATGGAAGAATAACCGAAGTTGGAGCAACATCAGATATTTTCACCAAGCTTTCGAGAAATCTGGCGAGTTTTGCGGCGGTTGAAAATACTTTTCTCGGGACTGCACGAATAACAGAAGCTGGCACAACGATTGTGGATGTTGGTAATGATGTGCAGATTGAGACGGCTTTTGCGAAGCAAGGCGAAACTTCCGTCTTCATAAGTCCTCAGGACATAATTCTCTCAAAAAAGCCCTTCGAATCCAGCGCCAGAAACGTGCTCATGGGCAGAATAAATCAGATTTCGGACATAGGTTCGCTTGTTAAACTGACTGTTGACGTGGGAAAGCCGTTTACAGTTCAAATAACCAAACGGTCTTTTGGCGAGATGTCCCTCAATCTAGGGGCAGAAGTTTTCATCATCTTTAAAGCGTCAAGCGTACAGGAAATTTAGATAGCGCCTTTTCTTTCTTCTGACAGCTCATACAATAGCACGCGGTGGGGCGTTGCCAAATTCAGACAAAAATGGGTTTCAATTAGTGTTTGTTTTTTTTTGGCGTGAATTCGGATGCTTTTGACGGGAGAATAGTTGACGTTTCGAGAGCAAGAAGCTGGTCCATTACGCTCGCTGAGTTGGTTAAGGACATGGGGTTCGCCCGTTCAACGGTGGTCATCCATCAGGAGCGGCTTGGAACGGAAGGACTCCTGTTGAATTAAAAAAAGCAGAGGGCGTCTAAGGCCCAGATCCCTGTACCGCCTTACAGGCACTCCCACGCCTAAAGGAGCCTCATCACCCAGTATCGTTGCCCGAAGTCTCGAAGCTCAGAAAGGCCAGCAGACACGAGAAGGTGGCCTATTGCAAACTCGCAAAGAACGCGTACGCAGCCCAAAACTGCCAGCTAACCATAAAACCAAAATAAAATGTTTTTGCCTGAACTTAGCAACAAGCTGGCGCGCAAAACCCGCTAGATCACGTTTGTGAACAAGTCAAAATCCAGCCGACTTCTACTAGACTGCCTTTCTCTCCTCAGCTAACTCATACAATATTACAAGAGCCTCACCCAATGAAATCTTTAGCCTAGACGCCAAGTCCGTAGGCGTTGTCTCAGGTTTTTCGGAAAGAATAATTAGTCTTGTGTAGGCCTTGTGATTCGGGTACATAACCAGTGAGTGAACCGTCACAACCAATATAGGCCACAGCGTCTCCTTCACACAATCTTCAATGTTCATAGCACATCAACAACGATTTACGTCGGAAGAGAAATATTCGGTTTGCCCTTCAAACATGCATGGTGAAGCAGTTATGAATTGCGTACAGAAAAAAGTCATGCCTTCTTTCCTTGCCTCACTCACGCTTGGCGAGGCCCTTCAGCGCATCGTTACCACAAAGTATATCTCGGCAGGAAAGTGATTAGAGCCTTCAAATTCATGAGGTTTAAGTGAGAATCGATGACCATAAAGGCCGTAATCTTCGATTTGGATGGGACCATTACAGCCTTCAACCTCGATTACATGACGCTAAGGTCGGAAGTCAGAGGCTTCCTCATAAGAACTGGCGTGCCGGCATCGGTTCTATTCGTGAATGAGAGCATATTCGACATGCTTAACAAGACTGAGATTTTCATGAAGAACAGCGGCAAATCAACGAGAACCCTTGAGAAGGTGCGCAATGAAGCTTTGGCCATAGCTGAAAGACACGAGTTGGAAGCCGCAAAGACCACGTGTCTGCTTCCAAACGTGCTCGAAACGCTGAAGATCTTGAAGGAAATGGGTTTGAAAATCGGCCTGTGCACTGTCAACAGCGAAAAATCCGCGAGCTACATCCTGAAAAGGTTTGGAGTCGCCAGTTTCTTTGATGCGGTAATTCCACGCAACAAGGTCAAACGTGTTAAGCCGAGCGGTGAGCATCTGGAGGCGGTCTTGAAAGCTTTGAAAGTCAGTCCGAAAGAAGCGTTGCTTGTCGGAGACGCAACACGCGACATGGAATGTGCCAAAGAGTTGAAGGTCATGGCCGTGGGCTTGTCAACGGGGGTTTCCACCCAAAAAGAGCTGATGAACGCTGGAGCAAACTATCTTGTCACGTCAATCGCGGATCTGCCCAGCTTGGTAGAAACCGCCAAGCTGGACGCGAAACAAAACCGGAAAAGGCGTGCAGGCCTAAAATGAAGTTAGGCTGGCTTAAAACAGTATCTCGGCCATTGTGGCCACGGTTGAGCCACCTGGCATGTTCCGAAGTCCATCTTCAGTTCCATTCCTATCTTGATTTGTTCCAGAGCCACCCATTTTATCATCCCTAGGATCCTTAGACCGTTTGCAAGCTGGACGATGCCCATTGCGTACGGTGCCATCGACTGGAATTGGGCTGGAGCAATGTGTATGACCGTGTAGGTTACCAGTTTTCCTCTCGACGAAATTTCAGTCCATTCAAAGTCTTTCGAATAGCAATTGTCGCACAGAGGTCTCGGCGGAAGATGCACCTTTCCGCACTTCGTGCACCGGCCTCCCAACAGTTTTCCCTGGTTGATGTGCTTATAGAACTGCTCTATCGTAAAAGGAGCCTGTTCGGACATTCTCAGGCTCTCCTGTAAATGTGAACGGTGGCAGTTGCACCAGAACCGCCCACGTTGTGAGTTAAACCGATTTCTGCATCTTTGACCTGCCGCCTATCCGCTTGCCCGGTTAACTGCAAATATATCTCGTAGGCTTGGGCTGTGCCCGTGGCGCCAACAGGATGACCCTTGGCCTTCAACCCGCCACTCGTGTTCACAGGTATTCTTCCGCCCAGCTTTGTCTCTCCCCTCTCAATCAAACTCCCGCCTTGACCTGGCCCGCAAAAGGCAAGGTCCTCATAGGCTATCAATTCGGCTATCGTGAAACAGTCGTGGACTTCCGCCACGTCAATATCGCTGGGGGTAACTTGGGCCATTTCATAGGCTTTCTCAGCAGCCACTTTCGCAGCCGTAACGGACGTTAGACTCTTCCTTTCGTACAGTCCTATAGTGTCACCGGCCTGACCGCTACCAACAATGTCGATCGGCGTATCAGTGAATTTTCTGGCCAGTTCCGGCGTGGTCAATATTAAGCAGCTGGCTCCGTCGGTGATGAGAGAGCAGTCGTACAGTTTGAGAGGCCACGCAACTACGCGCGAGGATAGAGCAGCTTCCAGTGTTATTTCTTTCTGCATGTGAGCCTTTGGGTTTAGGCTTCCGTGATAATGGTTCTTCACGGCAATCATGGCAAGGTGCCGTTCCGTCGTCCCGTACTCGTGCATGTGTGCAGTGGCCATCAATGCATACAAGCCTGGAAAAGTCATGCCGTTCCACTGTTCGAACGGATAGTCCGAAGCCATAGCAAGATACTCTGTCACTTCCGCCGTAGGCCGGTGCGTCATCTTCTCAACACCTCCGACCATTACAACGTCGCTGAGGCCCGAACGAACAGCACAAATCGCGGCTCTCAAGGCTGCACCAGAGGAGGCACACGCTGCTTCCGTCCTCGTAGCGGGCACATGCCCCAACCCTATCCAGTCTGCCATAGTAGCGCCCGTGTGTCCCTGATGCTCATACGATTCGCCCATGTGGCCGACGTAGAGGGCTTGAATATCCTTCTTAGGATCTAGTTTCGGACAGCGGTCAAAGGCTTCTTTGGCTGCTTCCGCAAAAATCTCCCTTGCGTAGAGTCCTTCAAGCTTTCCGAACTTTGAAAGACCAACAGAAACTATCGAGACCAACGGTTTGCCGTTCAAGAGGCATCTCCCAACATTGACACTGTCCACGTGGAAAACTGATTAAAGCCAAAACGCGTATTTAAGTTTCTTCAGCCACTTTCAGTCTTTCTCTTGGAAGAAGGCTCTACAGAACCTAAGAAACTGGGGTTTTCAAGTGAAAAAAGGGTGTGGGGATTATTTCTTCTCGCCATAGGTCTTTTTAACCCATGCTCGTGTTTTTTCCATGTCTTCTCTGAAGCGTTTCAGTTCGTCTGGTGTTCTCTTCGGGGCTACCGGTTCTTCTGCTGGTGTTGCGAATACGTCTAGCAGGTCTCCTTTGGGCTGTTTGGACATGTTTATGTTGACTTTGAGGCCGATGTTCACTTTTTCAGGGTCTACTTCTCGCATGGTCATGGGCAGACAGGTGTTTGTGCCGTCGATTCTTACCATTGCCCCTACTAGGGGTTGAAGATGTGCCATCGAGGGCCAAGCGATTGCCATAACCGTGTACGAGTGGACCTTTCCCTTCTTCGGAAGCTCGATCCACTTCGTTTCTTCCAGTCTGCATTTCGGGTTGAAGCAGTGTGCTCTTGGCGGGCAATATACTAATCCGCATTTTGGACACTTTGTTCCGTACAGCTTCCCTTCCAAGATTCCTATGAAGAACTGTGACACTTTACCGTAGCTGTGGTGAAACAGGCTTCCATGCGGTCTGTGGACGATTAAGAACTTCTCAGGTGCCAAACTGTTCAGCGTTGGTCCGTCATTCATCTCTATTATTTTCCAGCCTTCAGGTGTCCACCCGCCTTTCCGTTCCCATTCTTCCCAGTGTTTCTCATCGATTTTCTTTTCCTTCAGCAATTTCTCTGGTCCTGGTTGCTTCATCTCTTCTACACCTCCAAGACTACGGCGCCTGCCTGGCATCCTGTGCCGCCGTGTCCGTGGATGAAGGCCTTCTTCGGGTTGCTCAGCTGTCTGCCTGGTGCGCCCCACTTCTTTCCTATTTGGTTGCCGAGTTGCCAGTAGCTGTCGACGACTTGGGCGATTGACGTTGAGCCTACGGCGTGCCCCTGCGCCGTTAGCGCTCCGCTGAGTTGACAAGGAAGCTCTCCACTGGGCTTGATTATGCCTTCGCGAACCATATTCTTGCCCTCGCCTCTCTTGCAGAAATCAAAATCCTCCAACCCGGCGAGTACTACTCCTGCGTAGGGGTCGAAGATTTCGACGAAGCTGATTTCCTTCCGCGGGTTCTCGATTCCAGCGTCTTTGTAAGCCATTCGGGCAGACACTCTTAGAGAGCCAAAGTTGAGCAGATCTGGATAGGGTGACATCGGTTTTGGAACGGTCTTCGGCCAAATCTTTTCATCTTCTGGGTACATGCCTTTCCACGCGGGGTTGTCCGGGCGGTCCCCGACCCTCATAGTGTCGCTCCCGAAGCCTACGCCAGTTATCCAAATGGGGTCGTCAGTTAGTTTCTTCGTCATTTCCTCGTTCGCCAACAACAGTGCAGAGGCCCCTTCGCTCGTCATTGCACATTCATAGTTGCGGTATGGCCAAGATATCAAACGTGACTTGTACACGTCGTCCACCGTGATCTTTGTGAAACCATGCTGAGCGGGCCATTGCGCGTAAGGGTTGGCGAGGGAGTTGTTGTGGCACATGGCGGACACTTCAGCGAGGTCTTCTTCCCTATCTCCGTACACGTGCATCCGCCTTGCTTCCATGGTTGCGTAGAAAGCGTTGTACGTGAAGCCCGAAACGAAATCCCAGTCTGTGTCTCCAGCTATTGCTATTGCCTCGTTGACCTTTTGGATTGGCAGCTCATTCATTTTTTCCCAGCCGACCACGAGAACCACCGGGAACATGCCTGAACGCACCCACAAAGCCGCGTTTATTATGGCGTCTATCGGAGTTGCTCCTCCCGACTCGACCCTGTACGAAGGAACGCCGCTCAAACCCAGGTAGTCGTTGATTATCCAGTGCATGCACTGCTGTTGTTCGAGAATGTCGCTGAAATATGAGTAGCAACACGCGTAACCTTTCTTCAAGAAATCGCCGAGTTCCAGCTCTGGAACGTCGTCAAGTATCATTTTGACCGCTTCTGCGCACATTTCTTCTTGCAAGGTATGCCTAGGAAGGTCAAATCGTGAAATGCTGCCTGCGGCTATTCCGACTTTTTTCAATTTTCCACCTCAAATTTCGAAGATGTAGTTAGTGAATTTCAAGAACTATAAGACATTTGCGATGGGCAAGCGTATTTTTCGTATGTGTCCCCAATAACGGTGCCATCGTTGTTTTGAAGGTGCACCACACGTACTCGCCAAGAATAGCAAATCGAACTACTATTTCAAACCTCAAAGCGGGCGTTTCTACGTAGGTTACCAAAGTAAAAACTCGAGCAATGACACAGGGATTTTCTCCTGCGTCACTATCAAACCGTCTATGATCCTGATACCTTAAGACACAACGGTGCACTATTCAAGGTTCTGCACTTTCCGGTATGTGTGCGCGCAGGGACCCTACCCGGAGTCTACTACATGATCCAAATATAACTCAACATTGAGCACGCACCTTGCTGTTCGTTCTACGCGAGCTGTAGTGTTCTTGACTAAAAACTGTGATTCTTGCGATATGTTACACGTTGCGTTCGTAAGAAAACGGCGTATGATGGACTTGGCGCATGCATGACAGTCATCCTTTTATAATTTGTTCTGGCTTCGTATCTTATGTGCAAATCATACAATTGTCAACGGCTCTTCCCCGCAATGAATACTCAACCAAAAAGCTGATGGAAGAGTTTCCGTGCAAACTTCCTGAACCCGTTGTGCAAAACGTGCTTAACCTTGGAGTCTCAAAACGTTATCTGATCAGCCAATCAGCACTAACGACAGAACCAGAAACGGTAATGGACGAAACCAGCCTCATTGACCTGTGCTCCGAGGCCTGTCGAAAAGCCATTCAAGGAGCCGATCTCTGTTTCAGAGACATAGACTATCTCATCACTGCCTATGACGCGAACCCTTTCCTGAGCCCCGGCCTCAGTCAGCTACTGGTGCCGCAGTTAGGCCTAGATTCTTTTGTTAGACATGTTAACGCGCAGGGAATAGCCAGCACAGCTTTTACGAAAACATTACAGCTCGCGGAAGACTACCTTGCTGCACGCCCGAAAGACAATGTACTCATTTGCATCTCAGGAGTGAGCTCATACTGGTTCCAAAACCAGGTGCGAGGTCTAAAAGACGTGATGGAAATCGGAAAGATTGGTCTGATTCACGACACCAGGAGAAAACAAATGGAACTGAGGAAGTGGGTGGCCACCATGCAGTTTTTCCTGTTCGGAGACGGCGTGGCCGCTGCGGTCGTGTCGAACAAGAGTCAGGGCTTGAAGGTTGACAAGATTGTCGAAGTGACGAATATCGATTCAAAGGACTATCTGGCTGGCTATTCTAGACTCTCTTTCTTAAATGAACCGTTCAAGTTCGGCTTTCACTCACATCTTGGCAAGGAAATTCCAGACTTGGGAGTCAAGTACACAGGTCTGGCGCTTGACAGATTGTTTGCAAAAGAAACAAAGAACAGAATGAAAGCTGCGAAGAAGTGGGCAGTTCACACGGGTAGCGAAAAGATACTTGACGCTCTGGCTGAACACCACGGCGCTGAGAAAGAAAAACTCAGAGAGTCGCACGAAGTTCTCAGAGGAAATGGCAACCTGGCGGGAGCAAGCCTACCCTTCATTCTTGACAAGATAGCCTCGACGAACAAGTTGTCAAGGGGCGACACCATACTTATGCTTGGATACGGGTGGGGATTCTCGGCGTCGGCAGGCCTATTGGAATTTTGGAGTTGAAGATTTTCCCAGAAGCCCGGCTCATTCGACCCCCGACCGATTGTTCTCATGCGTTTTGAACCGATAGTAAAATATCTTTCTAGGTCAATGATGATAGTAACTCAAAGCAGCACATAGTCATTATTGGGGGCAGAACACTGCGATGTTTGACAAGAAAAAAATCGATGAATTGAAGAAGGAACGCGAACGTTGGGAACAGACAACGTTGCCAAACTGGATCAGACAATCCAGCGAAAGGAAAAACGAATTCCGTAGCAGCTCCAACATGCCCATTAAACGGTTGTACACGCCCGAAGACGTCAAAGACCTGGACTATTTACAGGACCTAGGCTTCCCCGGGGAGTATCCTTTCCTTCGTGGTGTGCACGCTACGATGTACCGTGGCCGTTTTTGGACGATGCGGCAGTTCTCAGGGTTTGGAACAGCAGAACAGACGAACAAGCGTTTCAAATACCTCCTCAAAGAAGGCGAGACGGGCTTGAGCATTGCCTTTGACTATCCGACGATAATGGGCTACGATTCGGACCATCCCATGGGAAAAGGCGAAGTCGGCATATGTGGAGTTGCAATTTCGTCATTGAAAGACATGCAAGTTCTGCTGAATGGAATTCCACTTGACAAAGTCACCACGTCCATGACAATAAACGGACCCGCAGCCATGCTGCTGGCCATGTACGTTGCGGTAGGCGACAAGCAAGGCATATCAAGAGAAAAACTCGGTGGAACAACACAAAACGATAATCTGAAAGAGTACTTCGCTCAGAAGCTGTGCATATACCCGCCAAAATCCTCCGTGAAACTCACAACGGACATCATAGAGTACTGCGCGCGAAACTTGCAAAGGTGGAATCCCATAAGCATAAGTGGATATCACATCAGAGAAGCAGGCGCAAACGCCGTGCAAGAACTCGCATTCACCATTTACGATGGAATAACATACGTGGAATCCACTCTGCAGAGGGGACTGAAAGTTGATGAATTTGCCCACCGATTGTCATTCTTCTTCGCCTCGCACAACGACTTTTTCGAAGAACTGGCCAAGTTCAGAGCTGCCCGAAGACTTTGGGCAAAGCTCATGAAAGAACGTTTTCACGCCAAGAACCCAAGATCAATGTGGATGCGCATGCACGTTCAAACTTCCGGATGCACGCTCACGGCACAGCAACCCTTAAACAATATTACTCGCACGACGATTCAGGCCTTGGCAGCAGTTCTAGGAGGAACACAATCATTGCACACGAATTCATTCGACGAAGCCTTAGCGCTGCCCGGCGAAGAAGCCGTCAGAGTTGCACTGAGAACACAGCAGATAATAGCCCATGAGAGCGGAGCAACAAACACGATAGACCCGTTAGCAGGTTCATACTACGTTGAAGCTTTAACAAACGAAATGGAAGAAAAAGCCACGGAGTACATTCAAAAATTAGATGATATGGGCGGAGCAATGGTCGCCATAGAAAAAGGGTTCTTCCAAAAGGAAATAGCCGACAGCTCCTACAAGTACCAGAAAGAAATAGACGAGAGGAAACGGACAATAGTCGGCGTAAACAACTACCAAATCGAGAAAGAAGAATATCCGATAAAGCTTTTGAGGGTAGACCCCAAGGTCGAAAAAGAACAAGTCGCCAACCTTCAGAACGTAAGAAAAACGAGAGATAACAGGAAGGCTGAAGAAATGCTTGACAAGCTTGAGCTTTCAGCAGAAAAAGATGAAAACCTTATGCCTGCAATAATTGAAGCAGTCAAAGCCTATGCGACCCTTGGCGAAATCTGCAGCGTGCTGCGGAAAGTTTATGGAGAATACAAGGAGCTAATTGTAATTTGAAGAGGCGGAAAAATGGAAGATGCAAGAAAGATTAGGGTTCTAATCGCGAAACCGGGCCTTGACAGTCACGACAGAGGCGCCAAAGTTGTTGCGAGAGCCCTCAGAGACGCTGGCATGGAGGTGATTTACACGGGTCTCAGACAGACCCCGGAACAGATCGCTGAAACTGCCCTACAGGAAGACGTGGATGTTATAGGCCTGAGCATTCTTTCAGGTGCCCACAAGACTCTCTTCCCGAGAATAATGGAGCTCTTGAAAAAACAAGGGTTAACAGACGTGATGGTGTTCGCTGGAGGAATAATCCCCGAAGAAGACGTGTCTGAGATGAAAAAGCTGGGAATAAAGGAAATCTTTGGGCCAGGAACCACGACCGAAGAGATAATACGGTACGTGGTGGACAACCTCCCGAAAAGAGACTAATCTCCTACGATGTGCAGAAGTGTTGACCAAAACTGAAGAAATCGCAGAAGGTGTTCTAAAAGGAGATCGCAGAAGCATAGCAAAAGCGATAACAATCATTGAAAACAGCATGCCTGGAGCGCAAGAACTGATTGCCCAGATTTTTCCTCACACGGGAAAAGCTCATGTCATAGGGTTGACCGGGGCGGGCGGGGCTGGAAAAAGCACGCTCATCGAGAAAATCGTCCGCGAGTACAGACGAAAGGGCAAAACGGTGGGCGTCATCGCCGTAGATCCCACGAGTCCGTTCACTGGGGGGGCATTCTTAGGCGACAGGATTCGCATGCAGGAATTAAGCACTGACGAGGGCGTTTACATAAGAAGCATGGCAACCCGCAACTACGCGGGCGGAATATCGAAAGCAACAAAAGACGCTGCCAAGATACTGGACGCAGCTGGAAAGGACGTAGTGATAGTCGAAACTGCCGGCGCCGGTCAATCTGAAGTTGAGATTGTCAAGGTGGCCCAAACAATAGTTGTCATGCACGCCCCAGGACTGGGAGACGAGATACAAGCGATAAAAGCGGGAATAATGGAGATAGCCGACATATTCGTGGTGAACAAGGCTGACCGAGAAAACGCAAACATGACCACGGTAGACATCCAAGCGATGCTCCAGATGAGCAACAAGAAAGGCGGATGGAAGCCGCCCGTGCTGAAAACAGTGGCGCTCACCGGCGAAGGCGTCCCAGAACTCATCGAAAAACTGGAAGAACACAGATGCTTCCTTGAAGGCGACACAGAATGCAAGGAAAACCTGTTGAAAACCAAAGCTGAAGCTGAACTACAAGAGGCCATAAAGGAAAGAATATCCAGAGCACTGATAGACCAACTTAAGAGAGAAGGAAAACTCGACGAACTTCTACGCGAAATCGTTGAGAAGAAGATAGATCCAGCTTCCGCAGCTGAAAAACTCGTCAAGAAAGCGATTAATGATGCCTAAGCTTGAGAAAGGACTCGTCCAAGTTTACACTGGAAACGGGAAAGGCAAAACGTCGGCGGCCTTGGGTCTTGCGCTCAGAGCAATAGGCAGAGGGCTTAAGGTCTACGTGATTCAGTTCATCAAGGGCGGGTTCGACTACGGCGAACTCCATGTAGTGGGCGGACTTCCAAACATCACTTTGAAAGCTTTCGGAAGAGGTAAGTTCATAACGGCGAAGCCACCTGAAAAAGAAGACGTCAAACTTGCTGAAGAAGCACTCAGACTGGCAGAAGAAATCATTGAAAGCAGGGAATACGACATTGTTGTCCTAGACGAAATCAATGTTGCCCTAGACTTGAAACTCATAAAAATTCAAGAAGTCGTGGAAATGATAAAGAAGAAACCCGAGAACGTTGAGATTGTTCTGACCGGGCGCAACGCGCCTGGAGAGATAATCGACCTTGCAGACCTTGTGACAGAGTTGAAGGAGATTAAGCATCCGTTCAGTAAGGGTTTCCAAGCTCGAAAAGGAATTGAATACTAGGTTTTGCTACGACAAGACGCTTTGACTTAGATAGTTCTTCACGGCATTATCTCTTTTTTTCGCAGGCAAGCGGGTAAATCTCCTTTGCTACGTATTCAAGGTACCGCTCTTTCTCTGTTAGATTGAAGATTGTGACCGAAGCATCTCGTGTTATGCCCACCACGTAGCCGTATTCTTTCGATCTTGCAACTACGTACCACAGGTCTCCGTGTTTACCGTAGTCCTCGAAGAGTGGAGTGTTTATCAGGTCTGCGCGCGCGCTAAACAGAGGTGTATATATCAGTTGGAAAATCGAGAAATGTTCAAGGCCACTTGCGCTGAGTGTGGAAAATCATGCGAACTCCCCTTTAAGCCGGATGGTACTAGACCGGTGTTTTGTCGAGAGTGTTATTCGAAGCGCCGACATGTCGGACGTGGTTTAAGGCATTTTGCGGACCAGAAAGACGCCGCTTGGGCTCATCCATGAGACATGCCAAAAACAAGTTTTTCAGTGCAACTTTAACAGCGCGCGAACGAAACCCTATGGAGAGAGGCATGGAGTTTTGATAGAACGTCCATGTCAAAACCCTTATCAAAACCCCGCCAGAGAGTACGGTTCATGTTTTTCCATAGCGCTGTTTCCATGCAACCACCGCGTTTTGATTCATCAACCACCGCTAAATATCCATGAAGTCTTAGCTGAATTTCTAGGTACTTCTTAGCGACTCACTCAGAAGCTTACCGCGAAAGCGTACCGTACTCTCTATTCTGAAAAGCCTAGACTGTGCGGATCAATTCCTTCTATCACGATCAGGAACTTCCCCGAATTGTCTCTCACAAGTTGCTCGGTCATTCTCTTCTCTCGGAAGGGACACAAGGCTCGGACAAACGAAGGGTTCACAGTCAAGACATAACTAGCGTCCTCAGAATAGAGCTTCCCCTCAATCGAAACGTCCTTCAAATCTTCCTCTAGAACGAAACCTTTTCTCGGATTCCAGATATGAACGCTCAGATTCATGTCTCTCTTCAACCACTCCCGAAACCTATTGGTAGATCCTTCGGAACTTCCTCTTGTTTTTTTGATGTATTTTTGTAAGTACATTATTGAGGAGATCCCATAGTTCTTGAGTATCTATGTCGTCCAGGTTGATTTTGAGCGCCCATAGTATTTCTCTTGCACTGAAAGAAAACGTCTTACTAGCTATCGTATTAGAACGGAAGATTTCAAGTTTGGATTCACGAAAGGCTTTCCCGTTCTTTGGCCAATATTCAGGCTCTCGAAATTCAACATCTGGATCATCGCTTTGCCAAAAACTTTCAGGGAATTGGCTCAGAATATTTGGAGCTACTACTAAGAGCAGAACAGTACCCTTAAGGCCTAGTTTATAGGTAGAACCGAGTTTCTTGACGTAGCGCTTGTTTTCAAGAAATCCTAAACGTCTATGCATTTTCGAGTTCTCTTTCATGCGTTCTCGATATATCTTGTTCTGATCCCACAGACCGAATTTCTCTTCCGTTCTTTTGAGAGACTCTAACGCGAGATCCCAGGCGCTTTTAGGACTTGGACTTGTAGCAAGAATTCTAAGAAGGATAAGATTCCCTATTGCTTGTTTTCCTTTGAGAGATGGAATATGCTTCCATTCTTGGCTTGCTTTTCTCGCCCATTCAGTTAATTCGGCTTCTTTTTGAGGCGTTTGTTATCACTTTCTCCCGACTTATTCGTGATATTGTGATATGCGAACAAATCGTATATTACGACAAATATCCACTTATGTTTTACGGTGTTAAACAATGACCAAATGTATAATCGGCGTACGAGTCACACCTGAAGACAAAGAACTGCTCGAAAAAGTATCCAAAGCTCGCGGAGAAGACATCTCAGATTTTGTGAGAAGAGCGTTCCGCAAAGAACTAGCTTCGTTGTCTTATCTGAACGATGAAGAGAAAAAAGCTCTCGGCGTCAAGGTCGGAGAACCAAAAACACAAGGAAGTGCGTAGAATTGCCTGAACTTCCAAGTGTTACCGTGACAGAGGAACAATATCAACAAATCGCAAATCTAGTGATAAACGGAGACTACAAGAGCATAGCCGAGTTTATTCGGGAAGCAATTCGCGCAAATCTCAAAGAATACAAAGGACTCAAAGAATTCTGTCTAGGATCTATGAGCGAAAGCGAATTCAGGGAAATGCACGCAAAACAAAAGAAATTCATAGCAGAACACAACGGACTAACTCCCGCTGAACTCATACAAATGACAGAAAAAGAAGCACAAAATAGCGGATTCTTGGACGAATGGAAAAAGAAACAAGCTAAGATCGCCGAGGATATTAAAAGAATTCGGGAGATGCCATAGAAAATGGGAGAACTACGCGGTATCTTCCTTTCTGATGAGGAAGATGAAGCCTTAACGAAAATCTCGGAAATCAAACTAGGAAAAGGCAAAAAAGGCGAATTCGCACGCGACCAACTACGCAAAATCATCAAGGGGAAATCTCAACACGAAAGCGATCCGGTCTCTACGGTCTTAGTGAAGATAGAACAGAAAAAGCTCGAATTGAAAACACTAAGAAAAGAAGGCGACGACCTAATACAGCAAATCGTGAACTTGAAGGAAATAGAAGAGATCACAAAGAAATTACCCGCCTTCATTGATATGCGACACAAACATGAAGAACTATATTCCCGTCTATGCAATTCAGCACTCACGGGACATCAAATAGATCAACTGTTCGATGAACTTGAACATCTAAAAAGGGAATTTGACCGCGAAGTGATTTTCAAATGGGCTAAAGCCATTGACTTCTTTAACAACAAACCAGTGACAAACATCTACGAATACGAACACCAATTTGTCAACGAAAAAACATGGGAACTACTGAGAACATACAGAGCTTTTACACACGGAGACGCTGATATTTCTTGCTACATAGTAGAGGAAGCGATACCTCAATGGATAATACGACAATGGTATGTGATCGATAAATACAGTGATGATCACACAGAGAAGCCTGAAATCTATACGTTCTATGAAGCCTTTCCAGAACTAACACCGAAAGACTACCGAGATAGAGAAGGAAGAGACTTTCAACATGTCTTTCCTGACATATACGCTAGAATACAAAGTGCAGAAGCAAATAGAGCTAGGGAAAGTGCAGAGAGAGCTAAGGCTTCCATGAATACACAGAAACCGATGGATTCAGAGAAAACAGAGACTACGACGGAATCGAAGGACGCGGAGAACCCAGAGAACAAGGAAACAGAAAGCAACGAAAAAGCGGTTCTCTCAAGCGGTCAAATAGTGCCAATCAACGAAGCTGAGAAAGTAGCGAAAAAACTAGGACTCACCGACAGTGGAAAGTGAGAAGTCCGTGAACGGACTAAGTACCCAACAAGGGGAAGAGACGTACATTTCAGATACGTCCTTCCCCGTTTTTCTGTGTTGATTGAAGGATGCCTTACTGTACTCATCCGAAACGTACGATAGATACATGTTCTTATTTGGCGTGTCCGAGGAACATTAATCTTGAAACGTCTGAGAAGATACGTTCAACATGTAGGTACAAACACAAAAAGAAAGTAGGGAAAGAATGAATAAGGCACTCGGACGAAGACTCAAAAAAGGGGAGAATTACGAAGGGCTAACTAGTGGCCTATGCTACTTTGTACTTCTCAGCTAGGTTCTCAATGAAGACGTCACCGTTGTCTAGGTCCGCTCGGACGCCTTCAATGATCGTATATTCCAAGTATTTCTGCACATTCGGACACGAAGCCTTCAGAAGCTCAAGAATGTTCCGAGGCAGTTCCAGGGAGACGGTTTCTTTGTTCTTCGAGTTCTGTTTCATTTCAATCTTCTCCGCGTCCTCTATCGTTTGTAATTGCTTATAACACTCACGGTGTACAATACGGTACAATACGGTAGCCTTCTCTTTTCCTAACTACGATTCCGAGAGACTTAGAACGTTTCATTTGAACGCTGGCCGTGTCCAAAGAGAGCTCTCTTTGCGGGTCCAGGAGAATTGAATGAAACGAAATTTTGCGTCGAGAATTCTTCCTTAGTAATGGACATGTCCATATGTAAATACACTAAGTATGAAAAATAAACTAGGTGTGTCCAGAGCAAGACTAATATTCTCAGAGTCCCTTTTTCAGCTTAGAACAGAACGCTTAGAGGCAACGATCTGGGAATGGCTTGGAGAAACCGATACGAAAAAAAAGTGTATTGTGGTCGATGTGCGCTCTGGTTTTCAAAAGACCTCGTAGTCTATAACAAGAACCACATTCCGCTCTGCCCTTGGTGTAAAAAGTTTGTTAGGACACATCCGAAGCATGATGACTCTAGACCTCTTCGATCAGACCTTTTGAAGCAGAACATCAAAGCTAGTCTCATTTCAGCGAGCGTTATCCATAAGTTTTGAAGAGGCTGATCTAGAAGGTTGACGTTCACAAGAGGAAGTAAGTACACGACTCAAGCGTACTGTGCTCATTGTGGAAAATGGGTCCCTCACTCCCTTGTAGTCTATGATGATAGGAGAACTCCGCGCTGTTCTCAATGCAACCATCGGGTTAGGACGGGAACTCATCACCAAAGGGGACGCTCCGAGAAAGAGACAAAAGGAAGAGTCAAGAGTTTCCTTGAATCTCTGAAGATCGCACTAGCTTTCTAGTCCTTCGTTCATATCGTCGAGTTCTTTCAAGCGGTCCTTATCTTTGAATTGCATTAAAAGCTGAGAAAACAGAACCAACAAACCAAAAACTAGCATGCACACACTCACAATGTTGATTCTTTCTGTCGCAAGTATAGTTCCTAGAGGAACTCCCAGGAGCGCGCCGAGTAGTATTGACGCGAGGTTAATCTCTGGACGTTGTTTTCTTCGCTTCATTCGGATTCCGTGAACAATGTGTCCTTCTTTGCTTTTCTCTTTTGCTTTTTTCTCCGTAGATCTGGTGACTCATTGAACACTCCTAGGTCTCGGTAGAGGACCGCTTTCGCGTACTCTGTCGGCTTCATATGGAATAGTTCTGAGGCTTGTTCCAGTTTTTCTTGAGCGACTGGACCGAGTCGAAAAGTTATCTGACGCCGAGGACCATACTTGTCGGAAATGCTCAAATTTTCCATACTTCCATTAAACGCTATATTCGCCCATGGAATCTTAACATTCTAGTGAAACTATAGACATTATAGTGTAAAAGAACATTGATTCCTACACGCTGAGAAAAAGCGTTTTTGCGTAGCGAATGACATGAAGTAGCGGAGCTAACCGATAGAGGCTCGTTCAGGTCCAAACCTTCAAAGTCTCCTATCGATGTTTCTCGTTCCAGAACCGAATGAGTTCTGTTATGGCTTCATCATAGTTTCTTTTGTTTCCGTCCTGGCTCTGAAGCTGGCCGATCACTTTCAACAGTTCCTTTCTAGTGGTTTCGTAGATTTGTATTGATGTTGGTTTGTTTTCCAAGCTAATCCCTATTATCGTTATAGACACCATAACGCTTATATGTGTTTTGCGCCCATAATGGTTATAGACGCTATAAGGTGGGCTACGTGCAAAATCAGATAGAACTTCAAAAAGTCGAACTTCCTCTTGCATTACTCGTATATCTACATGAAAAAGTCAACGGCAACGGAGACAGCAAAGGGGGACGACCTCACTTTCTAAGCGTTCTTGCCAAAGAGGGCAAGGATCCGAAGGAAGAGCTTCTGAACATCTGTGAGCAAGCGTGGATCAAGAACCGAAGTATCTTCCTGATCGCGAAGGACTATCGCTCGAAATATCAGAACGTATATCGGACTCTCAGAGACATCGAAAACTTGTCCTCTACAATGAAGCAAGAGATCGCCGAGTATGTTAGGACCGTCCCGCGTCGAAAGAAGTGGTATCTTCCAGAGCTTGATTTGAGTGACTACGAAACTGTTCAGAACTACATCAAGAGAGCGCGTAGGGACGGATTGAAACGGTACAGAGAACAGGTCCAGAAAGCGTGGAGAGCTTGGACATTTTTCAACGCCCGGGATCCAGCTTATTGGACTGCTGATGAAGTTTGCGACTATCTTCGTACTCTATCCAAGGGAGCGCAATCAGGAATGTTGGACGCGATTCGGCAAGTCGCGCCTCAAATAGCGATTAAGGGAAGCAAGGACCAGGTTCAAACGGGACGATTCCGCGAGAAAATATCACGACGAAAGAAAGACTTGTTCGGTAACGAAATAACCATGATACGCGAAGCCTTGAAAAGCGAGAAGGAATTCGAGTATATCAGAACAATCTTTGAGCTTCACATAACCCTGGGAGCTCGCGAGGGATCCACGGATCCAGATTCAGGACTCGCGGGTTTGACCTGGGAGAGATTCAAGAGGAACTTTTCGAAAGTCGATTTGTACGAGTCGAAGGTTCGCGGGGGAATTTGGTGGCGAGACTGTCCACTGGACCTCTTCTTCAAGGACCTTCCAGGACGCCTTAAGGCCTTGTGGATCGAGAGAGGGAAGCCGACAACTGAAAAGGTTCTCAGAAACGGATACAAAGAACTCACACAACTGTACGAGACAATCCGAAACGTTCTCAGAGTCTATTACCAGGACACAACAGATCCCTCACTTCTCAAGGAATTCATAACGCTAAGACCACATGACGCTGATAAAATCCACGTTAACCTTTTGTGGGAAGCTGAGATCCCTCTGGAAACTGTCGCGGGAGAGTTTCTAGGACAGAGCGAGGGACTAGGGCTTATGGGAAGAGGATGGTTAGACATCAACGTGATAAAAAAATACTATCTCAGTTTGACGCGGAGATCGGAACGGTTCAGAAAGCTAGAAAAACAAGTCCATACATACTCTAATCGTTTTGTTGATTAATGCCAAAGAAAAAGAAGCAAACAGATAGATTCAACGATTCTGTTTCAGCAAAAGAGCGAGACGCAAATACGAAAGATGTCTCGATGTGGATGGATTCGATAGATTTCTCAAAATGAAGCAAGACACTGTCTTGAATTCAGGTCGGGTTCTTCCTTAAAAAAGAGACTATCGAAGGTGATCGCTCTTGAGATCGTTTCTGTTTCAAAGATACTATTTCAAGACTCATTTTCTATTTCTCGGACAATCGGAATACCGTCACGACTATAAATGAATATCTGAGTACACCTAGTTTATTTTCCATACTTGGTGTGTCTTATATACCTAGACATGTCCATACTAGGAGTTTGTGGTGAGGATGGGGTTCTCAAGTTGGATACGCGGAAAAGTTGTCGTAACGGTTCTTGTCGCGGTGTTTCTGTATTTTGTCGGTTCGTCCCTCGGATTAGTCCCTCAACCAGTCAAGGACTTCGTTTCATGGATGAATCAAAACACGGACGCGCTTTTAGCTACGCTATGCTTCCTGGTCGCGTGTCTCGTGATTCTCAGGTTGAAACGAAGAAAGGATGAGGAGTCAGCTTGAAAAGAAGGTCATTCCAGAACGAAAAGGCGAGCTCATCTGTAAGGAGTGAAGTTGAGGATCTCATTGATCGAGGTTTTCAAGAGAAGGTGAAAACAAATCGTGCGTAGAGAAGGATATCACTCTGTAACGCTGAAACCTGAAACGTTCAGTATCCTGGAAGGCCTTTCTAAGAACCTTGGACAGAAAATTCCCGATACAATCCATTCGATAGTGACGGGGAAGAAATTCGTATTTGGGATCCTCTATCGTCCTGAATACGTCTGTGTGACCTGTAGTCGCGTAATCGATTACTGTGCGGACCGTACAGTCGATAAATGTCCCTTCTGTAATGGTCCAGTCAATATGCGATACGTAAAGGTCGAAACAAGAGAAAGCTAGTTATATTGAAAGAAACGATAACGTGAATAGGAGTTGAACGATATGGTGTCTATTTGGATTGTTCGCCTAGAACTACGCGTAATACCTGAGCACCATTGTGATTTGATAGACATAATGGGAGCGTTTACTACGGAAAAGAAGGCTGAACAAGTCGCTAAGAAATACAATTCTCACATCGGTTCGCATGACTTTTACGGTGTGGTTCAGGAGATTGAACTCGATAAGGAAAGAGAACGGGAAGACATGCGCGAAAAACCCTCTGATGATGTGAGACATGACAGAAGATTTTGAGTCGAAAGATACCGAGATTCCTTTTGAGGAAGTGTCTGATCCTTCGAAGGTGTCCTTGCCGATCAGGGTTAAGGGACACTGGATTCGATTCTATGAAGAAATGGACTATGCAAAACCGAATTGTAACCTAGTGGACGGAACGAAAGAATCGGGAAAATCCGCGCTCTGTGAGGCTCTAGCGACTCATTACAGTGAACAGAACGAAAAGTGTAAGATTTTCGACTTGTTCGGTTCGAGGGACGGGGAAGGTTTGGCATGGCTTCGGAGTCCATACAAGGATTCAGTTCTTCTAGTGCATGGAGACAGCGTAAAGCTACACTGTGAATGGGATACGGTAAAACTCTCTGAGTTATCCTATCGCCTTATTGAAAAACATAAGATCATCGTGACCGTCGCGGGGTTCTACTCTTCCTTACGCGAAGAACATCAAGGAATGGCACAACTCACGACGCTTCTATACAGTCGAACACACTGGACTGAAGTCTGGACGCTACTTTTGAGGGAATTGGCAAACTTGATTTATTCAAGAGTCACAATCGGGGAGGATCAGGCGAAAGCGAAAGCGTATCTGATATTCTTCCTCAGAGAAATGCGACATAGCGGATACGCGGTTTGCGGGGACTCGATCAAGTTCACAAGCGTCGATTCTGACATTCGCGCTCTTGCCGACTACACATATTTCAAGGCTTGCGGGAAAGAAGGACTCCCTAACGAATTGAAGTTTATCTATCATTACGTCGAACCGTTCTCCATTACTCGTATGCCTATCAATGCCTTTCTCGTAGTCTCCAAAAAGGCAACTATCGGACGCGGAATCTTCGCGTGTCCCCCTTGGCACAAACGGGAGAAAGAAGACATGTTCAAAATCTTCAATATCGTCCCAGACTACAAGAACGCACAAGACATGGAAACAAGTCGGGGACGACTTAGCGACTCTGAGCATGTCAATATCGTGAAGGTGAAACAAGAGGTAGTGAGCGGGAAGCCTATCAGCTACCCTAAGCTCTCAGGTCGGACAGGTCGGAGCATGTCCACTGTCTTTAATGTCGTAGTCAAGCACAATCAAGAGATAGATTCTAGCAAATTCTGCTCAGTGTGCAGAAGAATGAGTAGTCCCTTGGAGACAGTGAAGGTTTAAACGGTACAGTCGGAGACAGTGACACGGACGCGGGGACTCTACACGGAATTCGACGCGGGACTTGAATAGTCTCGAAAACTTCGCGTAGTTTTGACAAAACCGACGCGGGACGCGAAAAATCGTTTTCGGGAGACACCTTTTATTTACTCCCCCAACCACCACACAACAGAATTCTCTCTGAGATGGTCTTTCTCTTGAAAAGAGCGTTTATGAAAGGAATTCGAAAGAAAATTCATAGAGGAAAAAAGAAAATAGGTTTTGATAAAACCATAGTGCGCGCGCTCATCTAGAACTATCTTCCACAAGCTATATTTGCGCTGTACTGAGTATCAATATTGAAGGAGAGGGAGAAGGGATAGAGGGAAAGGGCAACTGGGAAAGGAGAAAGGATAGAAAAATGTGCCCTTCCCCTCAACCTTCTGCAATATTCTTTGCAGTTGCTACTTAAAACCTTGTCGGCGCACGCGTTATAAAAAGAAGAACCCACACGCGCTATGAACTCACGAACACATAATGCTCGCTCATAACGAGCAGGCTGTGAAGCGCGCTGGCTTGTCCCTAAAATGGTCTAAAATGGTTTTTATTCTTCTTTTATCTATTGGAGCTTGATTTGGGCCTGGTTCGTAGGCAAATCCTGACCGC
>Ga0031655_10000168_pt1 | contig 39791 bp, 35 predicted proteins | sample FrelakmetHBP12HB_FD_55187 | JGI IMG/M metagenome (GOLD analysis project Ga0031655, IMG submission 55187) | Freshwater lake sediment microbial communities from the University of Notre Dame, USA, for methane emissions studies -HBP12 HB | ecosystem: Environmental > Aquatic > Freshwater > Lake >... | reverse complement strand
GAAGATATACCTGCTACTTACATTTTTAACCTCCTTGTAAGTTCTCTAATCAATATACTCAAGAACACTTGAACCTAAAGTAGCTTTTGACTACTTCAAGCTCCGCCCTTTAGGGCGGGGTTATTGACGCTCATGACCTTCTTTATGGCGCGTTGGCGCGGATAGTTTACCTTCATCTTCTCTGGGGATTGTACTTTCAAACTTCAGCGGTCTTTTTCGTACTGCATTTGTCACTAGCTTCAATACCCACATCAGCGGGAGGGCAGCAAGGATAGGTTTGAGTAGGTTTTTAAGAGTAACTAAAAATGTCTTAAGATCCCACACTTTATGATATCCCTGCTGATTTGCCAGATTCAAAAAATGCTGCGAATCCATCTTAATGAACTTACCGCGAGTTTTGTAAGTCACTTCTCGTTCAGTAGGACGTACTCGCACGATTTCAATTTCAGATCCACCAGCTTTTAGTTTAAGACCAGGAAGCAATTCTTTTAAGGTAAGTTTCGTTCCGCTAAAAAACCCAGCTTGTACTCCTCCACCCTTACTTGCCGACTTAATCAGATCGAGCGGCGAGAGATGGGGAAATCCTACAGCCCGAACATGAGCATCGGCTATCAAAAGAGCCTGAAGGGGTGTCTGGGGATTAAGCAAAGTTATACCTTCGCCATAGTATTGTACGATTACCACGGTATTGTTTCCTTGCCTTAGTATCGTTAGTCTATGTATTGAACAAGCTTATCTAGTTCTGCTTCGTCATAACCATAGGCTTTACGATAATATTCCTTCAGAGCATCTTTGTTGAAAGTCTTCATTTCTTCGGCAGCCTGAACTAAGCCAAGAAGGTTAGTTGAATTAACTGTTACTTGGCTACCGTCTTTGAAACGAATATGCGCTCCTGTGTCACTAAGACCTAGTATTTCACCAGTTTGGATCTTGCCGCCATGCGAGCATTTTACGAGATCGCCATTGGAATAAATATCAGTGCCACGAGAGTTTTCAACGCGAGCAAGAGTAAGACTAGAACGACCAGAGTAAGTTCTAAAGGCGTTTGCTTTGCTGCGTTCGCTCAGAATCTTCTCAATATCGTCCTTCTCAACTCTTTCTATATAGATACTATCGTTATCACTCTTAGCTACTGCCCAAGTATCTGACATGTTTTCGCCAAGAAAAACGGTGTTGGCAACGATTGCTTTCATGTTATAGCGTTTTACGTCAGAATATGGGCGTCTAATTGACGGTATATTCACAACGGCACTAATCGCACTAAGTTGTGGATGCGATTTAATTGTCTCGGCATCAACCACCAATCTTGGACGACCGTCATCTTTAGTACGATACAGATGCGTCAGAGTGGCAACTACGTCTTCCTTAGTTGGAACTCCATAACTTTCTGGATCATATTGAACAAGGATCTTGGCGGACTTGCCATCTTCATCTAGTATCCTGTAATCTGCCACTACGAAATCTCCTCGAAACGGAGTTTTCTTAGACAGTTTTTGCCCAAGCCGCGAAGCTAGGCGTTCTGCAATCGAACTATACATTTTTATTTCCCCCATCTTGTTATGCCATTTTGGCACCTATAGTCAAATTAATGACTTCCATACTATCTAATCTTATTCATCAATTTTTTCACTGAAAATTGATAACCTAGCTATCAATAATCACAGACTTCTAACTTTCCGATAGAAAATCTTATCCAGTTTTTTATTTTAATGGGGTAGTACCAAATACCCAGCGGGTAAGATGAGTAGTGAAGATTAGTCTAGAACGCTGACCATGGGGGAATGGGAGATTTTTTGCCATGTCGGCAAAGTCTACTTCAAGGATTTGCATTAGAGCTAAAAGTGGTGGGGGAGATTCCTGCCAGCAAGACCAAGAGCAGTAGCCATAGCCTGGGGGTAGTGCGCCATTTTTGGGAAGCCAAAGATTGTCGCTAGGGATGCCGCAGACGCAGCATTGGCGGTAGGGAACGGGGGAGTGCTGACGTTTAGCTAGGGAAACGGTGGTATCATGTGCCATAATCGAGAACAGAGACATGTAAAAAATACGTTTTGCTTCTACTTCTTCTGGCAGCTTTAAGTCTAGCAGCAGTCTAGCTATATGCTCTCGAAAAGAGAGCGGTAAGATCCCATACTCCACTTGTTCTAAGTCATCGAGTTTATATGGGTTGTGCCCTGTTGCTTTAACGTAGTTAAGAAAACACCGACGATAAGCGCGACCTAGCGGAATATTTGCTAAATTAAATGAGCAAGATTCCACTTCACAAGATCGACCACTCGGTAACGGAACGCCAGCATATGGACAAATAAACGATGAATCAGTAACCAAAATCAAATCTCCAGTCTAGGTGGTGAGCCATTGGCTGAGTACATGATTAGTATTTACAAGTTAAAATCAAAAATAGATAAAAATTAATACAAATTGTTGACTAGTTCATTATGGCGTGAAGGTTAGAATTTGTTCTGGGGTTTGGGGAACGCCATCTTTTGTGACAATTACCAAATTTTTTCTCATAAAATCAATCAATAGCGATAGTGTTCGGGCTGCATGGTAGGGATCTTCAGATCCTAGAAGGGTGAAATCATGATTCTCAAAAACTATGGGAAAGCTATCTGATACGTTTAAAATTTTATTGTTAGTCCCCGAATCCCCCACTGGAGCGGTAGAATTACGCAAAAAGTTATAAAACATTGGCGGCTGACTGACTGCGCCAATAACAATCTGCACATGCTTCATATCAAGCCCAGCAAATAACGGGTTGGTATCATTTATTGCGATAACGACTGGCATGGGTTTGACCCCCCTTTATTTGTTCACTAAGATTAAATTTAAGAGAAGGATTTCCTTTTCTTCACTTAATCTTAGAGAACGCTAAATGGCATTGAGAGAAATCAGAGCGCGAGCAATGCACCATACTCAACCGCGTTGGGGGGATCCTACCCAAAGCCGGTCGTATGGTGATCCGACTGATATGATCCGAGACGCGCACCACCGTCTCGCGAAGGAGCAATTGATTCCACAGATCGCCGCACGAACGCGAAATGCAATCGCTGTGGATCGAAGGGAAGTGTTTTTCTACCAAAGGCTTCGAGAAGGAAGAAGATGTGTTTGCTGGTCATCGGGGGAAGCATCTCCACATGCCCAGTGTCCTGTTTGTTTAGCAACTGGTTTTTCAGGCGGCTACTTGAAGTGGGGTACAGACTTATATCATTTTGAACCGTCTAGACAATGGTTTGGAATTAATACTGTCTTGACACCGTTACTTGGTGTCCCCTTGTGGTTTACCTTAGAGAACAAAGCAACATCTGGGTATGTCGAATGGGATCAGGAGATGAAGCAGTCCAGTTATTATGGCGTAGATAGCTGGGGGATGGACTATAGGCAGGGGAAAGGGAAGATTACTTTTTTATTCAAACTGGATGGAACAGATCCCGATTTTATTCCATTCACCGAAGATGGGTTACGCCAACGTGTCTTAGTGGCTAATGGCGGTCGATTTCGTTTTAGGATCTTGATGACAAGACCTACTTCAGAAGATAATCCGCCAATTTTTTTACATTTTTGGTTTCGGACGCTAACTGAAAATTCTGAAGCACCTGTTCTCTATGTGGATGTTCCACGAAAGAATGAAAGCAATGTGTTAGCTGAGTATGGCGTTTTGGAAACATTTAACCAGATTCAATTCGCATTTCCAGCGGATAAGATTCAAAGAATCAATCTCGAAGATTTAATAGTGAAGCTTGAAGACATGACTAGGTGGAAAGTAATTGAGCAATCACCCAATGATCCGCTTAATATTCTGACAAGTATCGATGTTCAAGCCAGGAAAGTTTTTAAGGATGAAGCAATGATGTACGTGCCTTTATGAATTAGGTACAAACTTTTAGGGGGAGAGGTTCATGACTTTGTATATTGATAGTTTAGTATCAGAAGGTTTACTCGATCACAAATCACATAGAACGCAGACATTGATCACAACTGTATCAGCAGGAACGGTTACACTTACCGTTAGTTCAGAAGAAATTCAGATACTACAGGGAAGCATTTCCGGCCAGATTATGAAGCTGCCAAGTGGACTAACTTTAACACAAGGCTATCAATATCAGTTTAATAATGACTCCACACAAAATGTAACAATTCAAGATGGAAGTGGTGCTTCTATTTTATTGTTAGCGCCTACTTACCGTGCCTTCTTTGTTTTAACTGATGCTACTAGTATTGCTGGTGCATGGTCTATTTTCACTGTTCCTAAAACACCAGCAACAACCGAGCAGTTTTTAGTGACGTATCCAGGTACTGGTTTAACGGTTAACTACACGGGTGGTAATGTACACTTTAATGCTACTTTTTACAATGTAGCGGGTGGCGCAATTGCGTTACCTGATAGTACAACGAATGGATGGATTTATGTTACTACGTCAGGTGTTGTGGCAGCGACAGCTTCGCTTCCATCTAGCACAGGTACAGTAGGAGTTGTTCCTCTTTATAAATTTACTACTACTGGTGGTGCGGTTACTCAGTTAGTTGATGAACGTCAGGATGACGAAAGTAATCTTGTTTGGGGTACAATAGGTCAGATATCTAGTATCACATATAATGGTTCCACAGCGGCAGGTACATTAGATGTTTATGCTCGTGCTGATCATGTCCACGGTGCTAACCTTCCTCTGTATGCCGCAGGATCAGTAGCTGCGGGATCTTTTAGTGGACCAGGAAATCTAACTGCGGCAGTAACTCTTAGCCCTGCATTTCCCAGCACTAATTATGCGGTAACTGTAACAGGTACAGATGGCAGATCGTGGGTAGTTACTAATATAGCAACTACAGGATTCATAATTAATGCGCAGGCGAAGGCTGCGTTATCAGGACCGTGTTTCTGGCAGGCAATTTTAAATGGGCAGTCAAGCTAATTGGATACTTTATGACTACTACACTTGAAATCATGCATAAGATGTTTCGCGAGCAGCATCGTCAGTTGATTGAAGAACAAAAGCGGCTACTGGACGACTATAAACAGTATTTCAGTGGGGTACTCACGCAGATGGAAGAAGAAGAAGCAAAAAAATTAATTCCTCCACCTGCTCCCCCTAAACAAGAAGACATGAGTAAGGAGATTACTGAGATTGGGATTATGCTTGATACTGCTATTAAGACCTATGGTAAAGAGTTAGCTGACATTCTTATTCAGCTAACCGAAAAGCATCGTAAGAAAGCGGAAGCTAGTTCAAAAGAAATAAGTGAGATTAGTTAATAATACTACAATCACTTATAAGTACAAACATGACTAAATAAGGAAAAGACAATGACAAAGACTTTTAACAACAATGTCCGTAAAACGGGTTTTCAAACCGCTGTTGTGGGTGTAGGAAATTTTACAGTAAATCTTACTTTCTGCCCAGATTATTTGAAAGCAAAATTTGCAACACAAGGAACAGTAGGTAAAGAACATGATGGTAAAGCATCGACTACTGATTTCATTTATTGGGAATTGGCTGCGCTTACCCCAACCACTTTTGTTTTCACTGTTCACTATTCTTGTGTAAAATCAAGAGACATTCAGTGGGTTGCTACGCAGTTACCGAAAGATGCCGAGATCATCGCGCACTAATTTTGACTTCATCCCCCAAGGACTTTTTCTTGCAAAAGAAACCCAAGGGGGTTTTTATTTAGTTTAGGATTAGCATGCCATACACTGAACGATTAAAATCAGTTTTAAAAAAGCATGACGACAAGGATTTCCCCCCTGACGAACGCAAAACCAATAAGGAGAGTGGACCTGCCGGTCCCCTTAATATTGACAAAGCGCGAGATTGGGAAGTGACTTGGGATAAAGGTCGCGCTATACTCTTAAAAACACCGAGAATCCCTACGCCAGAAGGCGAGGATATGCCAAAGAAGCAAGATTTCAGGCCAGAATTAGATTGGGATCGCGGAGGCTCTAATACAGGACCATTACCAGAAGATCCAAATGGACCGATAGATAAACTTAAATATTATCCAAAAGATAGAAAAATAACTGAGGAAAATATGTCAATTTCTTATGTAAATCGCCTAGCTGCCGTTTTGTCGGCGGCAGCAGTACCACTGACGTTTAAAGATGTTTTAAGAATGGTTAAGCAGCTATTCCCCGAACTCAAAATGCAATTCCCTAAGCCGCCTACCTATGTGTGGAATCCTAAGCCGCCAGAAGGACCAGCAGCTAAAGAAGGGGAAGAAAAAGATGAAGATGAGGATGAAGAAAATACTGCAAAATTAAATCCACAAAAAATTAAAGATAAGCTGAAAGTAAAATTGCCGCAGCTTAAGTGGACGCTTAGAATGTCGGATGGCGTGGAAGAATCTGAACTAGGCTTTACTAATGATTCAACTGCAATGTTTGAGATCGGCGCAAAGGCAAACCACCTAACTCTTACTTACTATGAACCGCCAAAACAAAAAGGACCAGCAATTAAGTATGATGATTCAGATGCGGAAGACATAGAAGATGAAGAAACCCCGTCCTGATTGGTGATGCATGGCTACTAAAAAGACCGATGATAATACTCCCATTGATAATTTTGATCCGCTTAAATTGATTGAAGATTCGATCAATTCAGGCTTTGATCCCTCGATGGCTACTGAAATTGATGAGAGGGACTTAAATTGGTGTCCCAACGTCTTCTCTTGGATAACTGATCCTGACTATCTAGGCATCACCACAATCTATCCTACGCAGCTTCAGGTGCTACTTAGACTTATGGGGGATGTTTGTCCGTATTGCTCCGATTGGCAGTTCTATGTGAAGGATTTTGATGTCACTGAGAGCATAGGAAATATTCAGGATAAAATTCAGCTTTTAAACTTCGGTAAATGCCCGAAGTGCGGCAAAACAAGGTATGATCACTACAGTGAGGGATTGTGGCTTTTTCCTAATGAAATCGACCTGTTATGGGGTATGAGATGCAGTCGTTTTGACTCACTTGTGTATACGGATAAAGGGTTAATTCAATTAAAGGACATAAAGGTAGGAGATACCTTAACGCATGGAATGGTGGATAAAAAATTCGATTCAGGTATCTTATCTTCTCTTTTGCTTACCACAGATTTTAATTGGACGCTTACGGGGGCTAAAGAGTCTCATATTATTCCTATTTTGAACGCAGATTTGGAATTAGAATATAAACCAATTAACGATTGTCAAATTGGCGACTATGCTATTCTCCACTCCCCACAGTTATGGCCAAAATCTATCCTGCAATTAACACCATTTATGCGGGAAAAAAATCACGGATCTGAGAAATCATTTAATTTTCCGGTTGAAGTTACCCCAGAGTTAGCAAGATTTATGGGATATCTTGTATCTAATGGGAATTATACTTCATCTGGTCATTTGGAGATTGCGTCAAGTGACATAGAAACTGATGCTGATATACGAAGATGCTTTTTATCTGTCTTTGGTGAGGAACCTACAGTTAGCGCGTATCAGCATACGGATCGAAAGCTAATGATAAACGGTATTGCGATTACGGAATGGTTATCGCATCTAGGGATGACAGATAAGACAGCATATACTAAGGATAAAGTTATTCCCGATTTTATCCTCCAATCTCCTAAAGAAATTGTATGTGAGTTTCTTGCTGGTTTGTTTGAAGGTGATGGTGGGATTTATGTTGAAACCGTAGATAAAAGAAAAAAGGTTTTACTATACTACACTTCTGCGTCAAAAGTGCTTACAGAACAAGTACGGCTTCTTCTTTTGAATATGGGTATCGTAACCAATCTCTCCAAATTTGTTTCAACCGGATTTGGCAAGGCAAATACTTATATTGGGGATGTTAATCAAGAGGAAGATACCAACATTAGCTATAGTTACCGCCTAGCGACTAAATGTTCTAAGTTTATTGAAATTTTTAAAGACAATGTGCGTTTGGTATCTAAAGATAAACTGGATGCTCTCACGCAGTTAAGTAAGAAGGGCAGAGTACGTTATCATACCCCCATCGGCGATTTCCAACTAGGCACAAAACGATGCCCAGAAAAAGTAACAGCACTAGCAAAGCAAGGATATTTTTTCGTTAAAATTAAAGATATAAAAGATGGTCCTGACTTACCAATGATGGATGTTCATATCCCAGGAACTAACATTTACACGGCAGATGGGTTTGTTCATCACAATTCTGGTAAAAGTGCTATCGTTGGTATCCTAAGTTCTTACCATCTTCATCGCATGCTTAAGATATCAGATCCTGCCTCCTATTACCGCTTACTTAAAGGCTCCTTGCTCGTTATGCGTTTTGTTGCACTAACAGCAGGGCAAGCAAATGAATCGATCTGGCATCAATTTACGCGCTCTGTAGAAACCTGCGCATGGTTTGGGCAGTACCATGACTTTCTGCGGCACCATGAGAAGCGACTAGGGGTTGAACTTAATAAGTGGCTTACTCAGTCGTTCGGTTATGTGCATAAGAAGATCACTGGTTATTATATTGGAGCATCTATTGATACTTCGCGTGGTAGAACGGCTATCGGTAGCTTTTTTGATGAGATTGGTTGGTGGCTGGGACATGATCAAAGTAAACGCGCCAACCCTCATGAAACTTATCAAGCATATCAAAAAGCAAGTCGAACAATTCGCAACGCAGCGGCATCTCGATTCACCGCAGGTCAGTATGACGTTCCCACTGCCCTAATCGCATGCGCATCATCAACGTCATCAAAAACTGATTATATGATGCATTTAATAAAGCTAGCTAAAAGAGACGGTAAAAGGGTAGCGTCACATAAAGCATCTTGGGAGGTTAATCCTGAATTTGCAGCTAACCCAGATGAGTTAAAAGTTGAACGCGAAGCCAATTTCAAAACCTACCTTCGCGACTACGGATCTATTCCACCGTTTGCTGATAGCCCTTTCTTTGATAATGAGGAAGCTGTTATCAGATTGGCGCAGTTACCCATTCCAGATTGGAAAGTAACGACAGAAAAGGGAGAAGTTGGTTATTATTTAAGCGCAGAAAAAGTAGAAAAAAATACCACTATTCCCTACTGTCTAGCAATCGATCTTGGACATACCCATTGTGGTTATGCGGCTACGCTGCTTAAATTAAAAGAAACAGACTTTTCTACTGTTCAGGTAGCTGGTCTTTTTGCGATCTACCCCAACAAGAAGCGTGGGGAAGGGGTAGATATGTCAAAATCGTTCATTTATTTTATTAAACGCCTGTGTGATATCCTTCCCATCAGATTAATTGTGTATGACCAGTGGCAATCTAAAAGTCAGATTCAGGAGTTGTTGGGACTGAGAATAGCTGCGAAGCAGTATTCGCTCTCATACCAGAATTTTTCTTTTTTTAGAACGCAGGTGCTTCAGGCAAAGTTAGAGTACCCTGAGACTGAAATACCAATTGGTGATATCGATAAATCTCCCGATAGTCATCAAGAAATTCTTTATACTAGACCATACCTTCATTTTCTTTGGCAGATGTTAAGTGTTTCTGAAACGGGAAAGAAAATAGGTAAGGGGGATGGTCATGATGACTTATTTAGAGCAGTGGTGTTAGGTTGCACGTTTTTGTGGGATGATGACTATAGGCGTGAGTTTGAATATAAAGCAGGAATGTTACTGGGAGAGAGAAGGTTAGGCAGGGGAAGGCTCGCGCTGGCTGGTGGTGGGCTAGGTACTGGTCAGATGTTTAATACAGTTACCAGTGGGTACAATACATCGTTGGTTACTCCACAGGGAAGCCAGCGAGCAATCGGTGCTATTACGTCAAAGAATAAGGGAACACCGCAATGATTAGTTTAGAAGATACCATAAAAGAAGTTAATACCAAACGACCTGATCTAGACCGAAACATGGTTAGAGCAGTTGCAACTGATATCTTTTATAGCGGAGAAGATCCGACTACTGTTCTTGCCAGCGATTCGACACTCGATAGATTAATTACTGGGTACAAGAGTAGACAAGCTGCCGCAGGAGCGCAAAGTGTGGCAGCTAATGATCCTACCATTTGTCCTGTTTGCAAACTTCCGCTTAAACCTGTAAAGTTGGCTAATGATCGCAAAGCAGTTTTTTGTGCAAAACATTTTGTAGTATTCCCTATTCCCCCTTCCAAAGAAGGTAAATAATATGGATTTTATAAGTAAAGTAGAGGCTGCATATCAGGTAGTTGAAGCCGACATTACAGTGCCATTGAAACCAATAAAGTTAAATTTTAAGCAAGCAGAGCCGAAGTCAAAAAAAGCAAAAGCACCTAGATCCCCATCAACAGTTGATCCCAAATTTGCTGAAGGAGAACAAGGTGGAGAAAAAGTAGGATTTGCTGATTTAACTCAGACCAGAAAGCTGACTGATTTTATTAAACAGGAATTACAACTTACCGATCCATTTAATTTTACAAACGAGACTTGGACAAGATTTACTAAGAAGGTAGCTCCCCCGCTGTTAGTTGCATTGCTTCTCGATATGCGTGTTGTTCCTAAAGCAAGAAGGGCTGAATTTACTAGGTATTTAACGCGAAGACTTAGAACACTGTCACAAACGTAATAATGGCGTACTATGCATAAATTGACACATGAATATGTTGCTTCCGAATACTCAAAACGTAAAATACGTTTGCTGTCCCCGTATATTCATTCCGGCATTAAGGATCGCTTGGAATGCATGACTTGTGGGCATAGATGGGAAGCGATCTACTTGAAAAATGGTTACGGATGTCCAAAGTGTGCAATTCAGGGTAGGAATTCTAAAAATCGCAAGTCAGCCTTAGACGCTATTGAGACCAAATCAATTATTAATCGGGACCAAATAAAACGTGAGTTATGTTTAAAACACGGTATTCATCTCATTGAAATNCCATTTTGGGAAAAAGATATTAAAAAATTGCTACAATCTCATGCGAACTTATTGGGAGCGCAGAATGGGTTACTTTAATTTCAAACGACCAGCATTAGGTTCCTACTTAGACCGTAGGAATCCTCCTTATATGTCTAGAAATAGGGCATTAGGGAGTTGGAAGGGAAAAGAGAGTATCATAGCTACTAATCCCACTGGGGCTATGGGCGGTGGTTTTAATCATGAGAGATTTAATTCTCAGAAGGCCAGGATTGAAGAGGGATCGATCATTGAGGATTGGATCCCCAGACAGCCCACTATGTTACATTTGTTACTACGTCGAATATACATGCGTGATAATGTGGCGGGGTCTGTTATCGATATTTACAGCACTTTGCCTTGGGGTAAACTTTACGAATTGATTGGGATTGATGATCCTAAAATTTCCCAGATGTATCATGATATGATTGAATCCTTGAATATCTGGGGAGATCTTCCGATTATTTCGCGAGAGTTTTTGATCATAGGTAGAATGATTGCATCGCTGCCGTTTAATGAAACGACAGGATTATGGGATGCGATGGTTCCTATCGATCCCGACCAAGCCAAAATAACACCCATGCCATTCTCTAGCACCAAACCTCTTGTTGATGTTCTATCATCTCCCGGCTGGCGAGAGTTTGCTCGTAGTGTTGATCCGCGAGTGGTTGAATTAAAAGAGAGCATGAATAAGGATCTGTTAGCTATTTTCCAAAACTCATCTGGTTATTTCCCGCTAGAGCCAATGAATACTTTATTTTTGGCGCGAAGGGTTAACCAATATGACCATATTGGCACCTCTTTCTTTACTCGGATTCTTCCTGCATGGGCTTACGAAACTGCTCTGTGGGATGCATCATTAACTGGTGTGCGTAGAAGAAATCGTTCGATTCTTTTGGTGACTGCGGGGATTGAAGAAACTTGGGAAGCAAATGATGGGGAGCTATCTGCACTTACCCAAATATTCATGCAAGCTGATGAAGATCCCACTGGAGCCGTCATTGCCGTTCGTAATGGAGTGGAGTTAAGTGAAGTTCGGGATCCAACTGCTATTTGGGGAATATCTCAAGAGTTTGAATTTCTAAGTACGCTTAAGATGCGAGCATTAGGTGTTTCTGAAGCTTATTTATCTGGGGATGCAAACGTAAGTAATATGGAAACGGCGCGAACATCGCTTGGTAAAGCAGTCGCAGCATTTAGGGATAATATGCTTCGAGATATCTTTGCCAAGCAACTATTTCCTGCCTTTGCTCGAATCCATAATTTTCAAAAAAGAACACAGGCGCAGTTAAGCCATCGTATTCGCATTGAGCCGGGACGTATTGCTAGGATTGCTGAGTACGACCGTAGGATGAGAGAATGCGAAAGATTATCGCCTTGGGGTTTCCCTGTAGTCACAGCAAAGCAAGCATTAGATGTACCCTTAGAAGCATTGATTATGCCAAGGCTTATTACTGAAGATACCTTAAGACCGGAACAAGACACCGCATACATGGACTTGTTGGACAAACTGAAAGAAAATGGTGTTCCTATTCCGCTTCGCATTTGGGCATCGTCGGCTGGTTATGATCTTGATAAAGCGATGGCTATGATGGAAGAAGATATTCTTATTAAAAAACGCCTATACCAACTTGGTACTGGTGAAGGGGGAGCATCGTCTGATCTAGGCGCAGGCGGTGGCGGTGGTGAAGATTTATTTGGTGGGGGAGCAGGTGAAGAGGGTGGTGGTGGTGGAGCAGCTACGCCAGAAAAGGGTGGTGCTGGCGGTAAAGGTGCTAAAGATATGTTTAAAGGCGCAGGTGAAGAGGGCGCATCAAATCGACCAGGATCATCAGCTACGCTTCCGCCAAAATGGGGTTTTACTTCAGCAGAAGTAGGCGCAGCGTCAAGATTACCTCAAAAAGCATATACGAAGTCTACTGAGCAAGTAGAAGCTACTTTGACTGAATTTCGTAAAGGGCATGATCCTTACGTCAAACTACTTACTACGATAGCACCTAACCTACTTGTTGACCTTCGCGTCCCTGCCGGTCGAGAACTAATGCCTTACATCGAGCCATAACAATCAGATTAAGTACATGGAGATTTATATGATAGAGACTAAAACTCATTTTAAAGAACAGCGGGTAACTTCCGATTTAAAAGTATTGCCTGGAAATGGCTCTGTAGTTGTGGATGTACCGTTTGTTCCTGATTATATTAAAGTCAAATTTTTAGACACACAGCTTCGTCAAGCGCAGCAAGATACGATAAGCTACAGTTTATTGTTTACAGGTACTGCAACTATTCCAGCGTATCAGCTTACCGTTAACTGGTCAGTGGGCAACGGTCAAGCGCGGAGACTTCGATACACAGCAGCAAAATTATCATCGTTCCATAACGGAGTAAAATAAGTAATGATGTATTTGGATCGGCTTGCTGAAATTTTAGGTGCAAAGCGTACTCCTACTGAGAAGAAGCAGGATGAGCGTACTTTGAAGCGTCTGTTTGAAGAAAAGAAAGCTAAAGATGAGATGCGAAAAGAACGAGAAGGAGATAAAGCAACGGAACAAGAGCAGCCAAAAGCCGATGACGCAACAGATACTCCCACTTCCAACCCCGATGAGAAATCTGGTGATGAGAAGTCGCTAAAAAATATTGTGGATAAGATCAAAGCGATGAAGAAACCTGCGATCTTTTTAATCAATATCAACCTTACTCTCATGGATGATAGCGATGAAGGAAAAAAAGTAGCGAAGGAAAGTTATCAGGACTTTATTAAAGATGACGCTGTAAGTGATATTTTAAATTCCATTATCCCCTTAACGACTAAAAAAGGTATTTATAGTTGGATTTGTGATGCAAAACAGCTAAATGACTTGAAAAATACTGCATTTGCTTACAATTTAGTGCATTTTCCTGATCATAATAACCAAAATACTGCAATAGAAGATTTGACGGACGCAGAGCCGTTTAAAAAAATGGATTTAGATTTGGAAGGGGTAGAAAACCAGAGCGAATTAAGACAGATTTTACATGAGGCTTGGAAGCCGATTGCTGAAGAGATTAAGAAAACACAGCCAAAAGAAAAAGAAAAACCCAAGGAAGAAGGTAAAGAGGAACCTAAAGAAGAAGAAGAAGAAAAACCCAAGGAAGAAGGCAAAGAAGAAGAAGAAGAAAAGGAGCCTAAAGAAGAAGAAGAAGAAGAAAAACCCAAGGAAGAAGGCAAAGAAGATGAAGATGAACTTAACATTGAAGATGCGCCTAAAATCAATGTAGGACGTTTTCGTTCACTTCAAGATCCGCATATTTTCATTCTTGACCCGCGTGGTAAGGTTAGTGGATATAGTGATTTTCTTGGGCCGGATAAGCCTGGAGAAACTGAAAAAGCATCTAAGGCATTATCAAAGGCAATTAAATTTTTGGTGTCTAAAAAATTAGGAGAAACGGTAGGAGAAGGTAAAACATATCCTGTTATCGTCTATTTTTTAAGTGGTAAAACTGCTAATGATTTAAGAACAGAATTAACAAAAATAGCACCGAATTATGTATTAGGAGCAATTGATAAAGACCTTTTTGATGCTGAAGATCCTTTTACTAATTTAAAGGTAGATGGTAAAGAGATCACTACAATTAAGGATATACCAGTATTACTTGGGGAGATGAATAGAGTCTGGATGGCGTCTACGTCAGAATCTTCTGGAAATCCTATGCCAGCTATCCAGGCTAATACGTCTATTCCGTTAGACTTTTTTAGATTTGTCAGTAAAGTACAGAGACCTATTCAGTTATATCTTGGTGGTCATCCTGAAGGCGTTGGCTATGAGGGTACTATTTATGTACTAGTTTCTGAGCAAGAATCTAATAATTTTATTAAATTGATTAGGCATTTTAAAATGCCATCTTTGTTTTATGATCGCATGTCTGCCAACTCAGATATTGATGCTGCATTTAAAACTATGAATCCAGAAGAAGTAACGCCAGCCAATGTTTTAGTATTGATTGGCGCTAAAGCATTTAATCCTAAAGAAATAGTAAAAATTACGGATGAGGAATTACTTAAGAGTATCCCAAAGGAAAAGCAACAAAAAATTACGCAATTAGATGCCCTCCATATGTTTGCGCGAGAAAAATTGGGAAACATCACAAAGAATCCTGGGACGTTTATTAGGGGTAAGTACATGATTGGTACACATATAGCGCAGTTTAATGCCGACATGACTATATGTTTTCTGTGGGGATCGCATACTAAGCATGTAAAGATTGATCCGAAAGAGACATTGAAACAATTGCCCTTTGTGAAGCAAGTTATAACGAGTTACTTGTAACCTGCCATATAGGTAGAAACCAATGACAAAAGTTTTAAATCAACTACTATATTCATCGGTGGTCTTTGGTGATGAGCTACCTGGAGCTACCCTTCAGCTTTCATCTACCAGTAGCGGGACAAAAGGACCAATCCAATTTGTCGGTACAAATTTTGATTTCATCACTGGTACGCAGATTGGTAGACTGACGCATACAAACACCGCCACTCGCATTTATAATTTGCCAGATTACTCTGGGCAGGTTTTAATCTCTGGCCTATTCACCGCTGCGAATCAGATGCTCTACTCATCCGCTGCGGGTGTTTATGCGATGCTGCCGAATACCCCAGGCGGTGCATTAGTGACTGATGTAAGTGGTGCCATCTCATGGGGGACAGGTACTAATGGGCAAGTTCTAACGATGGTGACTGGTGCGCCAGTTTTTACCGATCTTCCTGATAACGGTTTTATCAACACATCCCCCATCGCTAATCAGATAGCCTATTATGCTACGGTAGGAAATGCGCTTAGTCCACTAACTACAGTTGCATCGAGAAGTTTACTTACTTCTGCACTCGGAGTATTGACTTGGTCATTAATTACTGCGCCATATTTACAGGCATCTGGTGGTGTTCCTCTTGGTAATGGAACAGCTACTCAAGTCTTGACGGCAGTGGGTGATGGGACGTTTGCTTGGACAAACGCCAACCCTTCGGTTATTACCGCAGGCAATCAGTATCGACTTCCCTACTACTCGGCTACGACGCCAGGAACAGTGATAGCATCTTCTACCTTCATCTCTACCGATGAAACCTTTCGCGCCTTATCACTACTTAACCATGGATCACTTCGCTTTTATGAGGTGACGGTTAATGGTAGCAATTATCTTGAATTCAAAGCACCGCTATCTTTTGGACCTTCGGTAAGTTGGGTACTCCCAGCAACTGATGGTGTTCCTGGCGCATTACTTCAAACAGATGGTTTTGGTAACTTAACCTTTGCTTTCATCGATCATGGGACAGTTAATGCTGGTTTGATTAATCAGATCGCTTATTATGCGGCATCTGGTAATAAAGTATCTGGTCTTGTGACAACACCGTCTACTGTTTTAGGTGCATCAGCCCTTGGTGTTCCCACTTGGTTATTGATTCAAGAAGCGTACTTATCTACGACAGGAAATGTTGCGCTTGGAGCAGGAACACTTAATCAAGTTTTGGTGAGTGATGGTGCGACTAATTTCTTATGGGCAAATGCGGTAGACATTACTGGTCAAGTTCTTTCTGGCATAGCTAACTATCTTGCTTATTATCCATCAACAGGAACAAAAGTTGATGATACTGGTTTTCTGTCGATTGATAATTCGTTAAATATTTTAAATCTACTTGCGGGCGCGAGCTTGCGTATATTCCCAGCAGTTGGAACTAATTATCTGGGATTCCAATCACCACCCTTGGCTGCGACTACTTCTTGGATGCTTCCAGCCGCTGATGGTTCTTCAGGTTATGCACTCTCTACTGATGGTGCTGGTAACCTTAGTTTCATTCAAGTAGGTCGTGGTGTTGTTCATACTGGAACAGCACTCACATTGGCATACTACCAAGCCGCGACAAATGAAGTCTATCCTTGGACTAATACACCAAGTCGAGCGGCACTTACTACAGCACTTAACGCTATTACTTGGGGATTAATCACTACTGAATATCTGAGTGGTACAGGAAATGTACCACTAGGTGTTGGTACGCCAAATTATGCTCTAACACCGGATGGATTTGGATCATTTGTTTGGGTAGATATGGTGACGGTTGTTGGTAAAGTTAATACCGCAGCAGCAAACGATCTTGCTTTTTATGCCTTTGCTGGCGATCAAGTGTATGGATCATTGTGGTTAAAAAACGATGAATCATTACAGTTACTTCAATTAATGAGTGGTGGCGGTCTTAGTATTTATAACACATTGAACACCGCTTATGCCACATTGCTCGCTGCTCCTTCTATGGTCTCTAACGTCACTTGGTACCTGCCATTAACTGATGCAACATTGGCAGGGCAAGCGCTAGTCAGTAATGCGCTAGGACAGTTAAGCTTTACTGACTTAGTAGATCCTGGTGTTCAAAATGCCGTTGCGACATACCAGAACTCAACGGCTAGGCGGGTTTCCCCATCAATAAACTTTTTTAATCCAGCGACAGGTTTACTACTTAAAGGCGCAACCTTCATCATGACAGGTGATAGTGTCATTCCTACCGTTGTTACTTTGAAAGGTGGGGATAATGCGGGTGGTGCTGGTGCAAATCTTTATCTTGCTGGTGGTGTGGGATCGACTACCGCTGGCTCCACTATTATTGGTGCGGGAACAAATAACTACTTATCAATTGATGCTGGCGGTTGGGTATCTATTCTAGGTAACGCATCTATGCGCTTGTATGGAACAGGCGCAACTTATGTTGGTTTCAAAGCACCAACTAGTGTTCCATCTTCTTTGATTTGGACACTACCTGCGGCAGATGGCGCGGTTGGACAATTTTTGTGGACGGATGGCGCTGGTAATCTTAGCTGGGTTACCAATCGAATTCATACTGGGGTTTTAAACGCAATTCCTTATTACTCAGCCTTGAATGAGCTTAGTGCCAGCGCATTACTGATTCCAGTCGGTTTACCGCCTACAGATGGCAACACATTACTGGTGGACAAAACCACAGGTCAGCTTTCCTATGCGATTACTGTCCAGCCGCTGGCTACCGCAGGTGAAATTGCAGTTTATACTGCGCCACAGACAGTTGGATATTATGCCAACCTGACTTGGGATAATATCAACAAATTAATTAAGGTTGGCAGTGGTGGTGGACTAGTTATTTTTGAAGCGACAAATACCTATTCCACTAAAATCATAGCATCGCCAAGTTTGACGGCATCAATTGAACTAACTTTACCGCCAAGTCTTCCAGCGGCAGGTGGCTACGTTCTTAGTGGGGAAACGAATGGTACACTATCTTTTGTGCCGCCATCCAGTGATACTCGGTGGGAAAAACGCGGTGTGATTACACTAACACCTAATACAACATCAGTTACTATTATTTATGACACACCATACACACAAGCGCCAACTTGGGTGACCACACAGTGGGTAACATCAGAAGATGGAATTTATCTACCAACCTATGCAGTTGAAAAATCCACAGCGGAAGGTTTTATTGTTCGGTTTTCAACGGCAATACCTGCCACTGGGACGTATAGGCTAAATTGGCAGAGTTATCTAACTTCAGTGGTTTCGAGTGCAACTTCCTTATTTATAGCTGGTGGTGTGAATGGAAGTGGTTACCTAGATTTATTACAGAGCATGTTGGTGGATAACAATACGACTATTGCTCTCGTTGCTACCCTATCGTCTCCGCGTGGCTATACATGTGGTGGTGGATCTTCAATAAAGGGTTATATATTTGGCGGATCTTCTCCCATTCCATTGCCGTTAGGGATAATTACTTCTTATGTGTACGCTACAGCGATATTAACCGATCTCGGCACTACGTTGATAACTGCTCGTAGTGGTGCAGCGGGAGTTGGAACAAGGAGTAAAAGTTATGTGGCAGGAGGTAAAATCCCAGGTGGAGCTTCTTTTAGCTCAATTGAAGGTTTTGATACTAGTTCTGAGACAATTTCTAGCCTTGGATCTACCCTAGCTGCTTTCAGCGTTTCGGCTGGCGCGGCTACATCGGCTACCAAAGGAGCTATTGTCCATAGCGGATTAACTTCAATGGAGATTTTAACCTATGCGACTGAAACTCTTACGCCATCTGCCGCATCCTTTGGAGCTACTGATATTTCAGTGGGAGCAAACGATGCCGCAAACAGTAAAGGTTATTTTGGTAGGGATGCCGGATATGTGTACCTATATGATTTTATCCTTGATACTTTGACAGTATTACCCAACGCTTTAAATTCATCATCGGGGTTATCTTCGGCGGGAAATTCTTTGGATCACGCATATTTTGCAGGATCTTCGCTAGTGGATTCTCTCGACTTTAGCACGGGGACGGTACAAACAGTTACCACATTAACTGGTACTGGTTATCTGTCAGCATCTTGTTCTACGTTCCAATCAAAAGGGCTGTTATGAGTTATGATCGGCTAATGGACACAATACAGAAACTGGAAGCTACAACCCCGATTCGTTCCTTTAAGTTTGGACATACTCCGATGCAGATCGAATATTTCCAAACTGCAAGTCAGCAAGGTGATGAGAAGTGGGAATATTGGCAGCATATTCTTCAACTTAAGGCACTTCACTCTACTCTTTGTGAATTTAAAGTCACTTATAATGAATTAGTTTATGAAGCAAAAGATGCAATGAAGTTTTGGCCGCCATGGACTAGAGAAAAAAGATATCGAAGTCTTGCAAGAATTCAATTTAAGTTGGATACTATCCAAAGAGCTATAGAAGAAAAAACGAGAGAAGTTGATTACCATTTAGAGGTTATTGAACATAGATATTCGCATTTAAAGCAACTCAAGGAAGAGGATATTCTCAAGGATGAGACTTCTTATTGGGCACTTCGATTAGGTCGCCAGTTAGGTGCATCGCACCTTAGTCGGCTTCTTGGTGTTTCAGAAAGTGAATTACTCGCTGTTCTTTCGCTTCCAAGTGAGCAGCAACGTCAAGTATTCGATGGTATGCGACAGATGTTACGAGCAACAAAGCCACTGTTACCACAGAAAAAAGAAGGTAGTCTTGAGTAATCAACCACCTTTAGGTTATACGCTTATTCCACCACCAGGAACGCTTAAGGAAGCGTTTACTGATTATCGGATGGTTGATAAGGCTGTTACCATAGTAAAATCTTCCATTCAAAAATATATCGATTCCTTTCTTAATCCGAAGGGCGTTAATCGGCAATTTTTAACCGCATCAATGTCTCCAGTTGGTCTCCAATTCGTTACAGAATTGACGTATGATGATCAGATGAAGGTTAGTCCTAATTTAAGAAAAACATACCTAGCGCGGTTTTTCGCAGAAAATATTGGTCGTCTTCCATCCATTTTACTAATTGATACTGGCGTTGAATTTATTGACCCTGGCATAAATGACTTAGTTGGCGCAGGTATGAATGTCGATGGATCTTGGGAAGGATTTTTACTTTCTTACATGAAAGTAGCTTTATCGATAACCACCGCCACATTGTCAGAGGAGGATACAAGTACACTTTCAACTATGCTTTCTATTATGTTTTCTCAAATTGCAACTGTACTGAACAATTATGTTCTTCATGAGGAAGGATCGTCTTGGGAAGTTAGACTTCCGCTTACTGGAATGACGCTCGGGCAAGCATCCAGCGTTACTATCGAAGGTGATACGAAGACCACTGTTTGGACAAGAGCGTTGGATTTATCTTGTGAGTTTGAAGGATGGATTGGAATTAAACAACCACCGCCAGTGTATGCACCACCACTTATGGTGACTATTGGTGGAGTTAGTAAGCCAATCCCAACCTTTATCAATTTAAGTCCAAATCAAGAGATTCCTCTTGGCTTGTCTTATCCCTTACTGATTAACGGTATGTTAGAGCAGTATTATCTAGGCGTTTCTGATCCGAATGTTGCACTGGTTACATCCGAGCCGCCTTATGTCCTCCAGCCTAGAGCGCAAGGTAATGCTCTTTTACTAGTTATTGATCGTTCAGTTAATTCAAAAAGCGATATTGGAACTACCAGCGCAAGTTATATTACTGACATACCCTTCATCATTACTCGTTAGAATCGGCTACTAACTTATCAATAAGATTAAGTAGAGGAGAGTTCAGTTCTGACTCCTCTCATTTATCGCAGAGTAAACTATTGTTTAACTTTATAAACGCAGAGAGAGAGGATACATATGGCAATTGCAACATTAGCAACAACTAGATATGTCGAAGTAGGCACTTATATTGGACAATTCTTCATCCCTGGTGCTGGAACTTTACCGAATGAAGCTAGGGTGGTTTGCCTTGTTGGGCGTGGTGACCGTACTATCATCATCAACAACAACCCACTGCTCAGATCTTTTGTTTATAACGAAGCGGTTACATTTTCATCGATTTCTCCCCATGTAGCTACCATGGATTATCCCGCAGATGGAAATCAAAGTGCGCCAGTCAGTTTAGCAACTGCGGATGGCGTGGCAGTATCTGCAAACAAATGGTCTTACATAAAAGATTTGAGTGGCAACTACACCCAAATTCAAATTGCCGACTCAACTTATTCGCCAACAGCCGTCTATTATTTCTCGTATCAATCAACATCGAGAAACGTCACAGATCCTGTCCCAGCCATTACTATTCAAGCAGTCAAAGCTGTAGCCGAAGTTCGCGAGATCCAAGCATTAGGCGTATTGCAAGGACAGCAAGAATTTCAAGAATACGTTGATTTCTTTGGTGATTTTGAAGTTGATGCACCTGTGGGAGATGCAACTAATTCCAATCCTACAACCAGTTTTTCCACCATTAATACCGCAAGTGTTACTGGTACTGGAACAATCGTAGTAGATCCTGCGGCACTGTATGCCCACAACTATAACCGCGTGTACTCGATTGTGTGTACCGGGTCATCCGGGGTTCTTCCCACTCGTCTAGCCACCTTTCAGTGGACTTCTACTCCAGTTAGTTTTGGTAATGCTGCATTACCTTCTGTTCCACTTAACCCAGTAGATGCTGCGCCAACTTTTACTGTCGATGAGACAAGTCTTGGCTCGTTCACTCAAATTCTCGATCTTGGTCTCGTAATTGACCTTGCGTTTGGTGCGACAAACTTTACCGCTGGCGATTCTTTTTATCTACAAGGTAACGGTCCAAGCTTGATTGAGATTGATCCTAGAAACTTAAACACTAATCAGTTCACAGAATTTTCAGCCGTCTCCCCTACCCTTGAGCCACTGAGTACAGGCAGTGTTGCAATTACATCACTTACCAATGCCTATGCTTATACTGCGCATAACCTGTCATTTAGACTTAAGGTAGTTTCGGCTACAGGCACATTCCCTACTCGTCAAGCTGTGTTTGTTTGGGCAGCCTATGGCACTATGATGGCTAGCGGCTCGTTTACGATTGATGAAGCATCTCCTACCAGTTTAGTGCAGCCACTTGGTGCATCTGGAATTACTGTTACTATGAGTTTTGGGGCTACCCAATTCGTAGCTGGTGATATGTTTAGTTTTACGACTAGCGCACCGCGCCTTTTCTATAAAGGAAAAGAATCGGTACGAAATTATCAACTTCTTACTGGCTCCATTCTCTATCCTGCGGCTAACCGTGCCATTATTGCAGGATCGTATTTGACTGATACTCCAGAGGGTGGCTATGGTGCTTGGCAAGCCGATACGTCAATTAATCAAGGTAAGTTCCTACTTCCAGACGGTCTTAACTTCTATATCCGAAACGCATACCTGAGTACGCTTGTTAATCCTGTTCCTGGTGGATCAAGGTTGAATACTGGAGATATTTTTAAGCTACAAGCCAGATTTTTAGGTATGTTAGATTTTAGTTTACTCACTGAAGTAACGCAGACATTTAGTAATCCAGCGGATATTGCAACGGATACCGCTGGTGCAGTTACAGGAACAATTGGTGCTAAATATATTGTTCTTGACCACTTACCAGTAACTATTCTTAGTATGCTATCTGTCTCTACAGGTCTTCCGATTAGTTACACACAGGTAACTGGAACTCCCTATTTAGTGATCACAGTTCCGGGTTTTGGTACATCTAACGGTGATGTAATTGTGGATTACCGTTGGGCGGGGTTAGAGCCTGCTCCCGGTCAAACCTATTACATGACTGCAGCGTATCTTAGACCAATTGAATTGTATAACACTCCTTTCTTGTTCTTGGGCAAGACAGATACGCAAGCCTTCTTATCCCCATCTACGGTAAGAAATGACTTGTATATTGGTGCCTCCATTGCATGGGATTACAACATTCCTGGGTTGTTTGTGATTCAGGTTAAAGATTCCGATGACGATGGTATCTATAGTCGGGGGGATTTCAGTACGGCTATCACTGCCTTTTTGCAGGATAATAGAGCAACGGATTTGGTTGTTCTTAACTTTTTTACTTCACTGCCAGATCAACTTCAGGTTATGAACACCGCAAATGATCCTTTCCAGTTGCATGAAAGTATGGCATGGTTTGGCGCACCAATTGGTACTGATATTGGTAGTGAAACCGAGATTGGATCTTTAGTCTTCTTGTCAAGGAATACCTTTGCTGTCTATGGTCAATCGCCTGCGCATGGAACTAGGGTATTAATTGGATCTACTCAAGCAACGCGAACAATTACTTTGCAAGACAAGTCGTCTACACCAGTAACTTTGGATGGCTCCTTTATCGCGGCTGCAGTTGCGGCAATTAACTCCTCGTTTACCGATCCCAAAGAGACTATCTTATTCAAACAGGTCACAAGTTTTGATACCATGCAGACGTACACCCCCCCAGAAAACCTTATGCTCGGTGGGAACAATATTTTATTCTTTGCTAATGAAGGTAGTGGGGTATTTAGTCTTCGAGAAGATGTTACAACCGATCCTTTCTCCACCGATACGTTGAACATCAATCAGATGGTACAAAAGCAATTCGTTACTAGAGATATCCGCAGGACAATTAATAAGTCCCTTATTGGAATGGTTTTCCCTGCTGCGGATACTGGAGTTCTTACTCTCCAATCGATCTTATCATCTCGGTTAAGTACGCTGGTGGGGAATAATTTGATTGGTAAGTACCAAGATGCTTCTGGTGTAATTAGAGACTTAAATCCCGCATCTGATTGTATAGTATTCCGTGACCATGCAGATCCTACTCTTTTCCATATCGGGTATAATTATTTCTTAGCTACGACAGCAAAACGAGTTTATGGGTTGTATACGGTAAATCTCCCAGGTGGATTCCCAACGTAAGATTCTATAACTGATACCTTGCTCTTTCTCTTTATGGGGAAGAGCAAGGATCTCCAGTGTAGATTAATTACATAAGAGACTTTTTTATAAAGTGAGGCAAAAATGAGCAATTTTACGCGAACAGCAAACGCAGGATCATTAAACAGTTTTGGTGTAAAAGATGTCGCTCCGTTAGACTATTCAGCGACTAATACATCGGGAACATTAACGACCAAAGTCTATCATGGTGTATCGATTACAGCGGGTGATAACTCGAATGTAATCGGAAGAATCCAATCTTGGCAGCCAGATTCATACACAAGAGAAGGTGTTCACTTGTATGAGTTGGCAGACATAAGTTTCGGTCGTCCAGTTGAATTTGTCCCAGGCAAAGCTACTGGTTTTACTGTTGCAGTAACTAGGGCTGAAGTATGGTCGGCTGAAATAGAAATAGCTTTTGGCTATGATACGGTATTCGATGATCTTATTGACCAGAATCGCCCATTCTCGGTAAGAGAGTTTTGGATTAAAGGTAACTCTGGCTATTCTCAAGTTTGGGATTATAAGGGTTGCTGGTTTACCGGGAAAAATATTGATGCAATTACAAGTGATGGTGATGGCGTAACAAAAATTTCTGCAACAATGGCATATGTCTCTAGAGTAAGATCACTCTAAGATCTAGAGAATTTCAGAGCTGACAACGAGGAAGGAAAAGCAAATGCTTTTATTTAGAGAGATTTATGGATGGCTGCGTTATTTGGTTGCTAAAGATCCCCTGTGTAATAGCCAGGGAGTTGTTGTTGAAGAAATTTATTCAACCTTTGCACCATTATCGGATACTAATGATGGTGTAAGAACACTGGTCATCCATCGAATCCAAGATGGTATGACACCAAGGATTGAATATCGTGCGCTAGGTCTCCACCCACAAATCTACTGGTATCCGGCTGGAGCATCTGAAGGATCTCTCTTAGCAGTAACCAATCAGTTTGGTTTTACGGGAGATTTTAAAAGCTGGGATTGCAGCGATCTTTGCCAGTGGCTATTAGCATTAGCTCAAGATAAATTTTGTAGTGGTGCGGATGAGAAGGGAGATGAAAAAGAAATTACTATCAATATCTCCCCAACTGCGCCAGTAACGGCTGCCAATAAAATTATAGAGTATCCAGTGATTAACCGCATTATTGATTCGGTTACGCGAGCATCTGAAAAGGGCACGCGACTAACCAGAGAGATGGTTAATAAATGGTTGAAAGAAAATGCGAATGCAGATCTTTTTGATTTTGCCCTTAGCGTAATACATTGGTTTGATAAGGGTAAAGTTACTTGGAAGCAGATCGATTACTTAGAGGATGAATATGCACCAGGAAAAGATATTATTGATTGGTCTTGGTTAAAGAGGCAACTTAATACGCCAGAACGTCTTGGTAAGCTCCCCCCACCAGCCGCAGATCGAGTAGTAGAATCTTCTACATCTACCATGCCAATAACTACCGTTAAGAATCGATTTGATAATATCTTGCGTTCTTTTACTAAAGCAAAATCTATAACCCCGATTATTGCTACGGATACGGTGAGATTTGGTTTAGCTGCAATTGCCCACTTTAAATCTGGATCAATTCCATTTCAATATTTACAGCAGTTGGAATTATGCGACCCTCAAGAGAGGGTATTGCCTTGGTCTTTTATCCGCCGCAATGTTCTTAGCTATACGACAAAAGTGCATGCAACAGATGCTTCGGCTGAAAGCTTAGTTAATTTGGTTCTCACTTGGCTAAAAGATAGCCATCTACTTTTGCTTCTGTATAAAGGCGATCCCAAGCAAGAAGACGCTCTTACTAAGGCAATTAAGGCACAGCTTGAGCATCATATCAGCCAAACATTAACTAATGAATTGTGGATGAAATCCATTCTAAATTCTTTAGCATCAGATAATGTTGCAGAAATGACGCGCTCCCTACAGATTGAATTTGATTCTTGGTTACTTGATGCTCTTTCGCCTGCAGTGAAGCAACATAGCTTGCCATTAAGCCCGCATGCATTTTCAATCGGGCAAAAGGACCAAGATACCTATAATAAGATGTATAAGGCTTGGGAAAAGATTGTTAAAGACTACCTGAAGCAGTATCGCGCTGATTCAGGTAAGAGATTAACTGATGCTATTTCTCATTTTTACACTCAAGTTGCTTCCATGTGGAAAACAGAAGAATTGAAGGATTACAAAGCAAAAATTCCATCTGCATCTAAGATTTTAGATGCAATAGAAAAGGGAAAATCGGAAGATTTACTTGATGTTCTTTGTGAAGATTTTGAACATGAAGTAGGTAGTAAAATCCCAGCAGATATCAGGGAAAGATTGTTATCCAGTCCTTATTTCAATGCTATTAGCCACGAAGTTAGGATTCAAGGTCTGCTTGATTAGGGGAACCCATGACTGAGACGCTGGAGTATCTCGAACAAGTTCTCTCAGGTCTTAGGGCAAGGTATGCTTCTGGGGATAAAAGTGTTGAAGTGAAGATTAGAGCAGTCGCAGCGAAAGTAGATCAAATTAAGTTGCAAAGAGATTTAGAAGCACCGCAAGGAGCTATTAATAAAGTCGGTCAGCAGTTAAAAAAAGTCNTTAGACGAAGAAGATGCTGCCGTTAAGATATGNGGGAGGGCGATCCCACACCGCTATGTTTTTGGTGGGATCTAATTTCATTTAGCGAGGTTACAAAATGCAATTGATAGTTGAAGGGGAAATCAGTGCCACGAGTTATAAAAAACTGGTAGCTCGACTGAAGCATTTAAATAAAAAACAATTATGGGAAGTCCTTGATCACTACATTTTCCATGTCATGGATGATACTGAAGTAAACGAACTTCTCAGGATCCTAGATGAAAAATCTCTTGATGAAAATAAAGCAGAAGCTATTGCATCTGCACTTGATGATGATTTATTTTTTACCATAGATCCAAAAGAGAGATTCCGTCCGCCAGTAATTGCAACAATTCCCACAGATGAAAACCTCGAAGACTTTAAGTCCCAACTGGATCTTTTATACGATAGAAATTGTTTTGAAACCTATATCGATCCTGAAATACGCGCAGATGTGGCGCAGAAACTTGTGGATTTTGCAACAAAAGCAAATATCCCCGTTCTCGATCATTGGCTTGAATTTAGTGAAGATGAAGAAGGAGCTACTCCTTGAAACTTGTTATTGAAGCCGAACACAAAGCTGGGGTTATTCAGGACAATCCAGATGCTATGCATGTGGATGCGGGATTTCTTATTCGCGCAAATGTTGATGATGAGGATAATCTTAAAAAATTAAAGCCTGGAAATCATTTTTATTTTTATATTGATGATGTTGGCGATATCAGCCACACTGGCGGTATCTTTAAACAAGATCCGATAGGTAGTGATGTTACAAGTCAAAGTGCATTTCGTGATGCAGCATCTCAGGTATTTAATGTAGAGCCGAAGCGCTCGCTGCTTGGTAAAACGGATCAACAAGAATTCCATCGCGAATCTATGCGCCTAAAAGGATCTAGGCTTACTCCCTCTTATATGGATGTTAAAAAAGTCCAATTAGAAAAGATAGACGTTGGTGGTGGTCGCGTTTTACCCTATGCTTTTATCACTGGTAGGGTTTTTCGCGTTAGAGACCCGAGACTAAGCTATCTAGATCCAATGGAAGAAACACGCTTTGGCACTGGTCAATTTGACATTAAGAATGTCAAAGCCTTAGATAGTGGAAATTTTTTACATCTAGTTCTTAGTCCTTATGCCGCGCAGATTGAAAAACTTGTAGATCAGCAAGTAGAAGCGTTCAATCATTATTCTACTTTATACTCAGCACCCGATGCCGATCCCGATGAAAAAGAAGTTTGGGTATCGAAATATGAACATACTCGCAAGCTATTAAAACCTCATGCAAATGAAATTTATAAATATCATGATGGCATATTATATTACATCAATTCTGGCGGCAATTGGCAGACAGAATCCTTCACTGGAATGCGAAAATTAGACCTAGATGATCGCATTAGAATTTATCAGCAGCTAGCTTCAGAAGGAAAATTAGATCGGGATTTAACTGTCGAGAGACAAAGCCTATCTACAAAATCTTTTTATGACCAGCGCAAGCTGGGCAATATCGCGGCAGCACTGCAACCCACAATTCGAAATAGTGCTAAAGCTGATCTAGAAGATATGGATAGGCGGAAGAAGAAATCAGACACCTTGCGACCAACTGACGGTCCTTTAGGTACTAATGATCTCCCAGGACTCAAGAAGGGCGTTGAGTTATTTCCGCATCAATCCATGGTTCTCGCATCCCTGAAAGATCGCGACAGGATGCTGGTGGATGCGGATCCAGGCGCGGGTAAAGCATTAATTATCATTTGTGATATCCTTCAGCAAATGAAGGCAAGAAAAGTACAACGTCCGCTTGTCGTAATGCCCGAGTCCTTGCTACCACAGTTTGCCAGAGAAGTTAAAGAATTTTCTGAATTAAACCCATGGATTATATCTACAGATAGTATTAAGCGTTGGGGTAAGACAGGTGAACTACCGGAGATGCTGGAAGATGCCAAGCGAGCGCCAAGGAACACCGTCTTTTTGACTTCATATAATTGGATTTCACTTGAGCCTGAGTATATAGATAATGGTGAAATGTCTGAATCTGCGGGTAAAATCCTATACAAGAAATCAAAGGTATTCAGTCGTCCTACTACCTTAGTAAAGCGGTTAAAGATTGATGCTGTATTCATGGACGAGGTACATGTTCTAAAAGGATCGAGCAACATGGCTCGCGCTGCTGCATCTCTTGCCAGCGTTCCAATTGTTCGTGGCTTAACTGGAACGGTGATGCCAGGAACACCTTATGACATTACAGGTCCAATGTCGGCAATTCATTCTGGTGTTTTTGGGACTAAAGATGACTTTATACGGGAGCATACCGTTAATGGTAGCCTTAATGAGTACACAAAAGATGCACCAAAAAAGATCCGTAAAAAACTAAAAGATTTTGGTGTAGTCTCTGTTCGCAGGAGTGCTTGGTCACATCTTTTGCCTAAACTCCATCGCGAGTACCATTTTGCTGAATTTACCCCAGACCAGCAAAAAGCCTACACCGCATTGCTTGCCAATATCTTGGATGAGATAAGAAAAGATCCAAAGCTGGCATCTCTTTTGAAAAAAATTGAAGATGCACTGGCAGATGGGGATGAAATAACTGCAGGACCACTTTTGACGCGGTTTATTCCACTTGATGTATTTTTAAACGCACCAGCCGAAGCTAAGGATTGGCTTAAATCATTAATGACTGGTGAGAATGCGATTAGCCCTAAGTCTAAAACGATTAATTCTATCATTCATCACCATCTTGCAAATCCCGAAGCTGGGAAAGTTTTAGTATTTGTACAGTATAAGGAAGCAGCAAAAAATATACTTGAACATCTAGATCCAGATTTACGAGAGGAAGCAGCCTATTATGAAGGTGGTATGATTGATGTTCTCAATAAGTTTAAAAGTCCGCAAGATCCATTAAAGATTCTTATCGGTGTTGATAAATCATTGGTAACTGGTCACAACATCCAAGCAGCAAACTGCATCATTAATGCGGATCTAAAGTGGCTATCTGGAGATATGGCGCAAAGAGAAGCACGAGCTGCACGAATCGGTCAGAAACGAGATGTTTATGTTCACAATGTTCTGGTTAAGGGATCGGCTGAGATATTGAAGCAAGCCAAACTCATCTCCGCAGAACATATGATAGCTAAAGCCAATAGTGACTTTACGGATAATAAAGTTCTTCAGCCTGTTCAAATGTCGCTGCCTAACATGCAATCCTTTACTCAGGAAAGGCAGCTTCATCCTTATCTTGATCGTAAAAAGGATATTGAAGCCAGCGTAGAAACTCAAGCCGCTAAGGAAAAGGATTTGTATGGTCCAACTATGATGCGTCCACATGGCTACGCAGAAATTTCAACTTTATTTAAAGAAGCAAAAACATTAAAGAAAGTACCATCAGCAAAAGATTTTGTCGGCAATGCGAAGGAATATGAGGCGCTTGTTGCACAAGATCTCGATGAGTTACCGGCTGATCCAACACATCCTAAGTTACTCACTCTTGATCTGATGCAATGGGATAATGACTGGTATCTATTCTCGTACAAATTAGCCGATCCTAACGGCTTTCTTAGGCGTTTGGGCTTTACCTTAATGCGCGGTTATTACTATCTAGAACTCGCGTCAAAAGCTGGTGTTGATAATGTAGTTAAACGGCTGGAAAAGAATTTAACAATTATCAATAAGCCAGAATTTGAAAAACAAGTCAGGGATGCGCGAGTAATTACATCTGGTATTAAAAGTGGTCTTAGAAAAGCATCACAAATGGCAAGACGAGCAATAGCTGCAGAGGTAGCAGTAGATGAGGATCATGATCAAGATTTTATTGATAAGTCAAAGCAGGGAGAAATCTCTCTTGAATTTAGCGTTATGGATGGTGCGCCAGTAATTTGGGTTTATGATACTCTTGCATCAGGAGATATGGAATTATCTGCAATTAAACGCGCCGGGTTTGAGCAGGAGCCTGCTTTCTGGAGAAAGCTAATCACTAGATCGCAATTAAAGCAATTTTTCTCTAAACTGATTACACGCTACCCACAGGTGAGAATAGCAAATTGGGACAAGTTTAAATCGATAGCGCATCTAGCGTTTAAGGGACTTGATCTTACTGAATTTGATACCCTAGCAGGGAAATAAATATGGCAAAATATCCCCAAAATAAAAAGGCACATAATCCAGGTGGTGATGACATTACTTTTATTTATGAATCTGGCGGTCGCGACCCAGAGCATCCTTTCAGCAGTGATACCCTTGAGAATCTAGAAGAAGAAACAGAAGGTGAAAGTGGGGGATGGGAAGTTGACGTGCGTAACTTTGAACGAAATGAAAGTGGTGGTTATCCTACTGAAGATGATGATGACAAATGGGGTTATATAAAAGATGAGCAAGCTTATCCTTTTTATTATTCCAAAAAAGGTGCGCCAAGACGCGAGGGCTATCCGATTGAGAAGGACTGGTGGCAAAAAGCGTTAAGTTTTACGAAAACAGTTATGAGTAAATACACTGTGGTCACTAAGATTAGATAATGCCAGATTTAAACATCATCCCAATGTTGAAACCCTCAGTTGATGCGATTATCAATGCCGTACTTCAATTCCCAATGGGAGATACAAGACGCGAGCAGATTTGGTCTTTGATTATAAAAGATGAAGACTTAACAAAACAACTACTCTCTAGGCTAAAAGGTTCTTTATAATATGGCTACATTTTTAACATCAGGTGTATTAAAAGAGAATATTTTAACGGTAACGTCCTCCGTTACTTCGCTATTGCTTACTCCGTCATCTCCCTCCATTATTCATGTTATCGGCACAACCGCACAAACTATTGTGTTACCTAGTGCATTAACATTGGAAAGTGGAATTCATTACATCTTAGTGAATGATAGCACAGGAACGGTTACTGTTGAAGATGCTACGTCATCTTTGATAGCGACATTAGGTAGTGGGATCTTTAATGCTCTTTATTTAAGTAATAATTCCACGGTTGCTGGCGTATGGACGCAAGCGTCTATTCAAGCAATAGCTGCAACCGTTGCGCAAAACTCCCTAGATATTGCAACGCTCCAGGCGCTGGTATCTACCCTTCCCTTGGCACAATCTTTTATAGTGGGAGTAGGTGGACAATCCATTTTTGATTTAACCGCATTCACTATTGATGCCTCTAATTCTGTTTTTGATGTTGATTACTTTATTGATGGTCGTTGGCAGCAACAAAGCGTTATTGGGGATTTCTCAGATGGCGCGGTTAGGAAAAATTCCACGACTGAAGTTGAAACAGCGGAAGTGATCCCCGAAGGAAAAGAATTTGTTGTGGTTAAGAGAACTATGTCAGGTGGGATACCTCTTGTGGATCTTACAGGAATAACTGTTGATCTTGGTTTTGTCACGCCAAAAACAGTGGGTACATTATTAAGACCAGCATCTGCTCTTATTGTAAAAGATAGTGTTACTACCGATATTTGGAAGATTCAAGTTACCAGTGGGTCAATTCAACTAACCAAGATTAATTAATGGATATTTTACCTTTTAAAGGAGATTTGTGATGTCTAAATCAGTACCATTTGGGGTATTAGCTCCCGCAACTCAACTAGTATTAAGAGCAAGGGCACAGGCACAATTTGGCTTTCGCCTTCTTCGTACTGATGCCATTATTTTGGATAAAAGTCCAACTACTGACACCATTATAGTAACAGCGCATTCTCATATACTTACAACTGAGACACACAATGACGATGGGTTACCTGCTACTTCCTTATGGTCACAACTTAATGCGGTGTATTCCGGCCTCTAAAAATAGTCGTCCTATACAATTTAAACGAGGTCTTTATAATGGGAAAGCGACTACGTAATATATCTAATGATACCCAGTTCATTACGATACAAAGACCAGCACCTACAGTTTTTATTTATTATAAATATGCTGTTACTTTAGGCTATGTTTTACTTTCTGATGAAGAATACTCGTGGATTACCAACCCTGTTCCAATTTCTCCTCATATTTGGACAGTGGAAGAAGATAACTCGATTCCAAATATACCACCGCCAGCACCCCCAACTCCCCCTGTTGCACTGACTTCAGATGATATAGCGGAAGGTACAATCAATAAGTATTTTACAGATGACCGCGCTCGCGCTGCCGCAGTTGGTAATGGGATTACGGCTGGGGTTACTAATAAAGCACCCTCTGAAGACGCAGTTTATCATGCATTAGCGTTGAAGGTAGATAAAGCATCACTTGGAGTTCCTAACGGGGTAGCAACACTCGGTCCTGATGGTCTTGTACCCCTGTCGGAACTACCACCTCTCGGTGGTGGCGGTGGTGGAAGTATAATTTATGATATCCTTCCTATAACAGCGACAATTTTAGGTGGGCAAGTTCTGTGGACAGAATTGCTGGTACTTCGTTATTCATCCATAACATATCGAGCAGCGCAGATTTGGTATACTATTCGCGATAATGTAGATGGTGGAACTAGAACAGGTTTTATATGGGCAGTGAATAATGCTGCGGGAACTAGTGCTGGTCTCATCGATCATTATACTGAAACTGCTGATCTACAAGTTGTTTGGGAAGCAGTAATGGCAGGAGCAAATGTAACGATACGTTACATGTCTGGAGCAAACGATAAGACAATGAAAGCAGAAGTTAGACTATATAAATAATAGGAGAATAAGTGATGGAAGTTGTTTGGAAAAATGATGAAATGGTTATCGAAGATGAAGCTAAAAAAGAACAAGTTATGCATCAACTAAAATTGATGCAAAAATATGCCAGAAGTAAAAAGAAAGAAATAGAAGAATTACTTAATAACGAAGCGGTAGTCACTATTATTTGTAATTTTTCTCAGCCTGAAAGCTAGGTGATTTTACCACGCGCATGGTGTTTTTTTAATAACAAGTACCTTAAGGAGAAGACGAAATGACTGATATCAGTAACACAAGGATTGTCCAAAGTGGACTAACCACGACAATCAATCTTTCTGCAAGCGGGAATGTTTTAAAAGCATGGAATTTTAAAATTGCCGATACTGGCATCGCTGCTAGCTTACCATTGAAACTAGATGGAAGTAAGCAATTTGTTTCTGGTGCCATTAATCTTTCTGGATTAGAAGTCACAGGCACATTGCCAGAAGGTAGCGTAGGTTTAGCGTATACAACTTCTACCTTACAAGGTAATATTCTTGCAGAACAAACATCAAGATCTAATGCTGACACAACTCTGCAAGCTAATATCAACACTGAGATCACTGCACGAACGAATGCTGACACAACTCTGCAAGCTCATATTGATTCTGAAGCTACTTCGAGAGAAAATGCTGATACTACTTTGCAAAATAATATCAATGCCGAGATTACTGCAAGAACAGGTGCAGATAATGCGGAGATTACCGCAAGATCGAATGCTGACACAACTCTGCAAGCCCATATTGATTCTGAAGCCACTACAAGAGCAAATGCTGATAGCACTCTGCAAGCTAATATTGATGCAGAAGCCACTACTAGAGCAAATGCTGACACAACTCTGCAAGCTCATATTGATTCTGAAGCTACTTCGAGAGCTAACGCTGATACTACGCTGCAAAATAATATCAACGCCGAGATCACTGCAAGAACCAATGCGGATGACACACTGCAAGCGAATATCGATGCTGAAGTTACTGCAAGAGCATCTGGAGACAGCGATCTACAAGGTAACTTAGATTCTGAGGCTACTTCACGAGCAAATGCTGACACAACTCTGCAAGCCCATATTGATTCTGAAGCTACCACTAGAGCAAATGCTGACACAACTCTGCAAGCTAATATCAACACTGAGATCACTGCACGAACGAATGCTGACACAACTCTGCAAGCGAATATCGATGCTGAAGCGTCTGCAAGAGCATTAGCTGATGCCACACTTCAATCCCATATTAATACTATTAATGGTGAAGGCATTGCAGCAGGTAATGGCATTGCAACTAGCGGTACAATTGGCGGCAACAACTTAAATGTTGCACTTGGTAATTTGACAGGTAATTGGGATGCGGCTACTGGTGGTCACTACATCTCCGTTACTACTCCTAGTCAACCACCACACGCAGTAACCAAAGCTTACGTAGATCAGTTAGTTATCACTGGTGGCACAGTTAAGGAAGCAATCTTAAGTGATCATCAGTTGAAATCTGGTGCTGGGGTTGCTGGTATCTTAGCTGCTGAAGTCGTCTATTTTAATACCGTTCCTGCTGTTAATGATACGATTATTATTACTAATGGAACAACGACAGAAACCTATACATTCAAAGCAGCGCATACTGTACCTTTTGATGTTGCGATTGCGGCTGGTGATCCTGTCACTACAATGAACAATTTCTATGCAGAAATCATGGCATCTTCTGCTGCATGGATTAGTGACTGGGCAGTTGCTGGCTTGGATGCTATCAACACTATCGGTGTAGTAGTTGTTATTGAAAAAAATGCTGCCAGTGGAGTATCACCGTCTAGAATCTATGGTACTTGGGCAACGCAGACGGATTGCCAAGTAGTTGCGTATAATACCGCTCCTGAATATCGTACATCACAAGCTGCGGGCAACCTTCCCCTAACTGATCCTGGCGCTGGTCGGTTTGGTATTCGTAAAGCAATTGCTGACTTGATTGATGGTGAAATTCATGACTGTTTGGAAACCGATACCCTAAGAACATGGCATCCAGATACCTGGAGTTGGCTAACCTTGAGTGGCTCTGGCTCGCTTCCCGATGCAACTGCCGCTTCTGGTGGTGCCATTAAAGGTAAAGTTACTTTTGATAGTGATCTAGGTTTAGATGTTGCCAGTGGTGTCGCTCGCGTTAAGAAAGACAATACGACGATTGACTTCAATGGCTCAGGTCAGTTGGAAGTTAAGGGACTTGGCGTTGGCACATCCCAATTAGCAGCTACTAGCGTAACTGCCGCTAAATTAGGATCAGATGTTGCTGGCGTTGGTTTGACTGGTGGTAATGGCTCTGCCCTAGCTGTTCAAAATAATGGCGGCACGATTGCCGTAGGCGTTTCTGGTATTAAAGTACCTACCAGCGGAATCACTGATAATGAATTGGCAAGCAATTCAGTTACCAATGCAAAAATTGCTGCCGATGCTGTTACCGCTGATAAGATCCGACTTGGCAATGCAACGTATCTGCGTGCCCGCAATGCAGCTAACAATGCTGATGTAAACATCTTGGAAGTTGACGGTAGTAATAATGTTGTGTTTGCTTCGATTCCTTATACTCCCGCTGCTGCTCCCGATCAAAATTATGAAGTCGCCAACAAAAAGTATGTTGATGATCAGATTCAGGCGTATTCCCCTGAAACCCTCGATTTTACTGCAGTTGCTGGTGAAGTGATGGCAGCTAACGTAACTTATGTTGTTCGTTGGGCATTAACTGGAGAAACCGCAGGTCGAGTTTACATTGCAACTAGTGATCATGTAGCATCTCCTTTTGCATTCTTTGCAATTGGTGTTGTACAATCGTTAGTTCCAGTTGCTGAAGGTGATACGGTAGCCGTTATTAAATTTGCAAAGAAGTTATCGCTGATGTCGGCAGATAACAATTTTGCTACCTCTGCAGATAACGGTCTTCCACTCTTTTTGAACTTAGACGGTGAATTTTCTCGATCAGCTACTGCTGGTATTACCGCTGGTGCTGCCTATGGTTTAAATATCATCGGTGTCCAGACATCGCGTAGTGCCACAGTGACTTCTTCGACTTTCTCCGTAGATTGCTCGCTTAATGGTGTCTCTGTAGATTTGGCGTAATTTTTTACTTCTTTTTCTTCTAGGTAAGTCCTGTTATACGTAATGACAGGACTTACCCTTACAAAAAAATAGATAAAGTGCTTAGAGGTTACAATGACAAATACATCCGCAGGTTTTGGACGAAAAGTTATTAGTGGGATTCCCACTACTACACTTGAATTTATAGTGTACACAGAAACAGTTTCGGGAAGCACTAAAACTGACTTTATTACTTCAGGCGGTGGTGCTACATTCACTGCAACATCTCCTATTGAAGTTTCCATTGATGGTCGCGAACAGCCATTAGAGGGAACACATTGGACAAGAACAGTAGGAACGCAAACAATTAGCATGTCTGGCGCAGTGCAAATTGGCAGTATATTTAAAGCAAAAATTTATTAGATCACTAGAGATTGATTATGTTATTTGACCCTGTTTGTTACTCAGTTAATTCAACCGCAATGGGAGATGTTTTAGCTGCTGTTCCCGTTGTTAAGTATGCTATTGATACATACCATAAAGAATGTGATTACAGAATTGTCGCATCAAAGCATTTTCGAGAATTTTTTTATTTTGTTCCTGATGGCAAATTTTTAGTCATGGAAGATGATACTTGGAAGTTTGATAAAAAATATTCTATTAGGCGATTAAATGATATGGAGCCAAAAGGCGGTAATCTTTGCCGATTAACTCCAGCAAGAATGTCACTTTCTCACTATGCTTCTATTGGTCTTTTAGGAACTATTTTATCACCTGAAACCTATAATTATATGGCTTTACCAAGAGTAAGTGTAAATAAGTTTAGTATTGATTTCAGTAAAGCAGTTATCCTTGTGGTTTCCTATCGGGATGTTAATCGCTCTATTCCTAGTGAAGAATTACTGAAGATTGCTACCTTTGTTAAATCGCGAGATCTCATTCCTGTTTATGTGGGAAGAACGGTGGATGGTGCATGGCGGGAACGCGCTCCTGTCTCCCCATTTACTCCACCAAAGTTTGGTATTGATCTGCGTAATCAAACAAGCATTTTGGAACTGGCTTCGATTATGGATAAGTCACTTGCGGTTTGTGGTGTGGATAGTGGTCCTATGCATTTAGCAGGAACAACAAGTGTTCCGATTATATCTGGATATACCAATGTAGCTTGGCAGCATCGTATACCGAAACGTAGCGTAGGGAAAACGATTGTGATTGAGCCTGATCCTATGGATTGTCGGTACTGCTCATCAGTATGGGCGAAAGATTTTTATAATTTTTTAAATTGTTTTTATGGACATAATAATTGCGTTAAAACGTTACGCGCTGAAAAATACATTGATGCTTTAACTTCAATTCTCGAAGGCAAGTGATGATCATTGCAGATCCTGTTTGCTACAGCTTAAATAGCATATCAATGGGGGATGTCATTGCGGCTGCTCCTGTGATTAAATATGCCATGAATACCTTTCATACAAATACTGATTATAAAGTTTTAGTTCGACCGTATTACTGGGATATTTTTAAATCGTTTGTTCCTGAAGATAAGTTGGGAGATCAAAGTCAGCCATTTACTTGTCATCCACCTTGGCAGATTAGATATTTAAATACACCAAGAAGTATCAATGCTCGAACAACATCTATGCATATGCATCTTTCAACTTTTGCATCAATTCAGCTTTTAAACAGAATCATTCCAGAAACAGAGCTTGCTTACTTACCTATGCCAAAAGTGGATGTAGAGCATTTTAACATAGATTTCTCAAAAGCTGTTCTTATTGTGGTAACCTATCGAGATGATGTAAGAAGAATTCCTTTTTCTACGGTAGCTGGCATAGCTGAATGGGTTATGAGTAAAGGATTAATTCCTGTTTACATAGGCTGTGTAGATTCATCAGATATATGGAAAGATTCTCCATTCAAGCTGGCTTTTGATGCTCTCCCCTTCGGGGGAATTAGTCTGCTCAATAAAACATCAATCTTAGAGTTAGCCAGCATCATGTCCCTTTCTCGTGCTGTAGTTGGCTTAGATAGTGGTCCTATCCACGTAGCAGGAACAACATCTGTTCCAATTGTTTGTGGTTTTACAAATGTTGCACCAGAACATCGTTTTCCCATGCGACCTAAAGGCATTTTTATTCCAGTGACTCCAAGTTTGCCATGTAGTCATTGTCAAAGTCGTTGGTGTTTAAATTATTATGATTTTGGTTTTTGTTATTTCAAACATACCGAATGTGTGAAGCAGATGACAGCAGATAAATTCATTACGGCACTTGATCACATATTTCAGTTCGGTGTTTAAAAAAGATCACATTATAGAGGATACAAATATGACTCTAGCACACGGATTTACTAATGAATTAAAAATGCTAACAAAAAACGATACGCTAGGCGCAGTTGCTGGCGAGTTGTTAAATGTCACATTAGATCGGATTGGATCGTCAGTTAATACTCCGATGTATTTAAGTGCCAGTTTCCCCACTCCTAATTCCCTTCTTAATATCGGTCCATCATTAGTTGAATCTGGGGATGGTGCAGGGAAAAGTATATCTCCCATCGGATCTGTTATTCCCAACACTGTCCTTACCACAATAAATTTTCATACCGGAGTGGTTACTGGACAAACAGTGAAAGTGGACGGTGGAACTTTTGCACTACCTACTGGCACATTTGGTATGTATACACGCTATGCTTTAGTCTTACATGATGATGGTTCTATTGATTCAACATTTTCTGCTGAATCAGCTACGATTGGTGGTCTTACTAATGCAGGCTCCCTTCTTGCGGGGCTTGCTATTGGAGTATCTGTAATACCAATTGGTTGGGTAGATCTTGAATGTGATGGTTCAGGCATATATAGAACCGCAGGATCATTGTCATCGATCATTGAAAATAATGTAGGGCTTGAATCTAGAATTGTTCGTTCTGGTCTTCTTGAGGATAGTGGAAGTGGTTTTGGTATTGTTCGTGTTCCTGGCAAAATAATTTTAAGCAGCGGTGGAGCGCCGACAGATTTTAATTTATCTGTGAATGGAACTATACTTACGGTACAGGCTGGATTTGTGCGCTTAGGAGATGGCAGTGAGCTTCAGGCAGTATCTAATATTGAATTCACATTAACTGGTGTTCGAGAAGTCACTGCTGTAACTGCGTATCAAGGATATAGCTATGATGTCGTTGGCGCGGGTTGCTATATACAATTTTATGATGGATTAGGAGCCGGACATTATTTTTGGTTTAAGGGGACTGATAGTGCCCACCCCCAAACCGATCCAGCACAAGTAGGAACAGGACATGAAGTAGATATTTTAGTTGGTGCAGAGGAGTCTGGAAATATTACTGTTGTTGATTATACGAAACTAAGTGGTGCATCTATTTATTTTTATAATCCCTTAGATCCTAATCCCGCAACTA
>Ga0031655_10000167_pt1 | contig 39822 bp, 56 predicted proteins | sample FrelakmetHBP12HB_FD_55187 | JGI IMG/M metagenome (GOLD analysis project Ga0031655, IMG submission 55187) | Freshwater lake sediment microbial communities from the University of Notre Dame, USA, for methane emissions studies -HBP12 HB | ecosystem: Environmental > Aquatic > Freshwater > Lake >... | reverse complement strand
ACGGAGAGCAGCGAAAGCCGGAGGGGAGAGAACTTCGAGTGCGTCTCTTGCGGACGCAGAGGAGACGCCGATCATATCGGAGCTCTGAACGTTCTCGCTCGCACCCTTATGGCCGTCGGGAGCGTAGAGTCCCCGATGCAGAAAAGAACAGTTCGCGCTTAGTGTGAGACGATTAAGCATGGATTGTCCAACTCTCCTGTTGCGTTTCCTGATTGCTTCCGCTCGCATCTGACCCAGTACAGTTCTTTGCATTCCACCATGTTGTTAAGCTTGCAGCAGCGGTGCCAGTCGTGAATGCACCTTCCGCCTTCGTCAAGACGCACAGGCCAGTCTTCAGAGTATTTCATCTTTGGTGCCGGCGATGTTATTCCCGTTCGCATTGGTCGAACTCCTCCGCCTTGTTCCGTTCCCAAGAGTCCTGATACAGTTCGTCCGCAAGGCAGGCGTCGCGCATCTCGTCGTAGGCCTCCTGGATGAGATCCCTTTCTTTCTCAACGATACACGCCGGCGTATGCGGAATCTTCTTCCACCTGTCCATGCGCCGGCTGCGTCCGATGAAGCGGAAGCACAGGATTTTCCAGCCGCGTTCTTTAGCTGGGCTTTTCATTGTGCCGATCCTGTTCTTGTGGTTCGAAGCTTATCGCAGTGCGCTCGCCGATGTCAATCTATATCGCCCGCTACTTAATGCGGAGCGGCATCCCATATGGCACGCTGCCATTGTTCCCTGGTGAATCCGAACTGTTGCGCCTTGAACAACAGTTCTTTATGAACCTTTTTGGCGTTCGTGTTAATCATGCATCTTTCCTCGCCGCAGGACGGCATGATGGATCCGTTGCGGACTTCTCCGGTGCAGACGGTGCGGTCGTAGCGTTCGGTTCGATCATGATATTCGGATGCTAAATCCATTAGGATACGATCTGGATGACTAAATGGGCGGCAGAGATATCCGCGTTCGAATGCCGGTTCGGCGTTCATCGGTGATCTTTCTTGCTGCGGCAATATAGGTCGGACCGTTTTCTAAGCTCGCTTTCCAGTTCGGCGCAGGCCAGCATGAAGCCCTCGCCGTTCCTGAGCTCGCTTGATCCTCGTCTCGCGCATTCCGCGAGATAGAACAGCGCCGCCCTCCGGTCAGCAAGGCCGGCGCATGTTTTCGCATCTTGACGGTACTTTTTACGCAGGCTCGCCATCTTTCTGAAAAACGAAATCGGCGGACAAGAATCGTGCTTGTTTGCGCCCTTATTTTTGCGCGCCTTTTTGCATATCTCCACTAGGCCGCCTTTCTCGTCGACCTTGATCCACCCCGACGATTCCATGCCGCGCAGCACCTGCATCGAGCTTGCCGGAGGGTGGAAGATGAGCCCCGGAGCGCTTTCTATGCGGGCCTTGGCGCGATCGAGGAACATCCATCCGTCTATCGCGGCCTTGCGCAGATAGGAGAACGCCTTCCGGTATATCTCGCAGGCTGACGCATCCTTCTTGTTGCTCGTCATGGTTTCTCCAGATTGGATGGCAATTGCCGTCCTTCATCAGCGCCTTCAACAATCCTCAATTCGATCTTGCGGACGCCGTCATTTTTTGCGGCGGAAAGCACGCGCAAAAAAGATTCCAAATCGTGACAGGTCCAGTCGATGGTGTGTTCTTGGCAGTCTTGGTTTGGCAGGCCTTTATCGCTCCAAGTCAGAACCACGTTGTCTTTTCCGTCCCATAAGTTCAGCACTAAAGCGTCGATGTCGTCAAATTCGTGGCTTGTTGTGTCCGCCAACAGAAAGCTGAACCCCTCGGCATACTTTGCTATTTGCCGTTCGGTGGGCTGGTCGCTAAGATTGTGCAGCATGTCGGCGAACTTGACCTTTCTGGCGATATTGTTGCTTTTAACCTTGTGCAGGTAGGACGAATAGTCCTCGTCGCCTCTCGTCAGCGTTTCGACGGCCTTGACGACGTTCTCCGATATTCCGGCCTTGCGCAGGTCGTCAGGCGACGTCTTGCAGTCTTCCAATACGTCGTGCAGCCATGCGGCGGCCGTGACTTCGTCGCTTTCTCCGGACAGCCTTAACGCTACCGCCTTCGGATGCTCTATGTATGGGGTTTTCCCGTCGCGCCTGAATTGTCCAGCATGCTCCCTGTTGGCCAGTTCAGAGGCGATTTCGGTCTGCGTGCGCTGCGGCTTCTCATTCATGCTGTACGCACCTTTCTTCCACCGTCATCGCACGGAGCCTGTCGCTGACGATCTCGACTGACTGGTCGTTTTAACGTCCTGCACGCGATGTGCATATGCAACAAAAGATCGGGTTCCGTTTTGCGGCTTGCGGTGGCATGGAAGCCTACGTTTTAGGATGTTCTGAACCGTCTCTCGTTCTCGGCCAGAACAGCTAAAATACTGCCGCAACCCGCAAAACGAATCCTTTTGACGGCCTTCCGCGCTTCAGTAGTCGCGCCGATTGTCGTCGTCGAAGCGGCTTCTCCTGCGGTCGTCAAAGTCGCGTCCGCCGCTTCCGCGGTTGCCGCCGCGGCTTTCGTATCCTCCGCGCCGGTCGCCTGACGGGGCGCTGTCGCCGCGCGGGTACGGGCGGTCGTAGTCCCTGCGGGGGCCTTCCTCGCGGGGTCGCGCCTCGTTGACCTTCAGCCTGCGGCCCTCGAATTCGTGGCCGTCGAACTCCTTGATGGCCTTGTCGGCTTCCTCTTTGGTATCCATGTCGACGAAGGCGAATCCGCGGGACTTGCCCGTGAACTTGTCGACGATCACCTTGCATCTGGACACTTTCCCTGCGGACTCGAACAGCTCCTGAAGAGCCGCTTCTGTCGTGTCGAACGACAGGTTTCCTACGTACAGACTTGCTGGCATTGCCTGAACCCTTTCTCTGCTTGTTTCGCCCTTCTTCGCACCGATCGCCCGATCTGTGCTCTTGTTGAATCGGGAATCTACCACATGGCTTTCCAGATTGCAAGCATTATTTAATGCTCCCGCAGGCGGGCCTTCTCCTGACGGCTTCCTTTCTTTCGGCACAATATGCCGGCTTTTCCTTCTGATGTCAACTGAACAATTCTTCTCCGCCGCATTCCCCCGGCTTTAGCCGTGGGGTTAGGGAGCATGAAAAGAGGCTGAAAAATTATGTTGCTTAATTTAGATGCTTGTTGTACTATGGCAGCTGTTCTTTGACAAGATAGGCGGTTGCGAAGGGAAACACGGTTTCCTCCTTCGCGTAAAATCTTGACGGATCAGAACGGGATAAACTCATCGTCGTACAGACGGAGCATAATCCGTTCATCTGCAGGCGAACGCGCCTGCTTTTCACCATGATCCGCTTTGCGGAGGACGTCGGAAGACGATCCGAAGCGAAGCGGACGTGCGGTAAGGCTGATTCTCGGGACGTTGTGGCGTTCATTCCAAACGGGTTTCAGCCGGGCTCGGAACGAGCCACGAGCCCCTGGCGACAGGGGAATTGACTGAAATCCCCCGGCTTTAGCCGCGGGGAGGTTCAACGGGCATCGAAAGGCTTCCTGGATGCCGCCGGATTGGTGGTTTCTGGGGTGGTCGCTCCGCCGAAGCGCGAGGATCTGTCGGACGAGGACATGCCGAAGGATCTGACGCCAGATCAGGCGATGGACATGTATCTTGACGGCGGGATCACCAAGGACCAGTACGAGGACTTCATGCGGCAGATGCGGTCGGCGTCGTCGACTTGGATCAGGCGGTGCGGAAAGTCGGGAAGCCTGATGGCGGTCGCGGCGACGATAACGTTTCTTGCGGCGCGGTCATGACGCCTTCTTCGGCGGATGGATTCCGATGCCAAGATTAATTGCCTCCATGATAGTGTGGTCGGCGTAACCGCGATATTTCTGTTTGTCTTTTTCAGACAGTTCATCAAATGGAACCAGTATGCGCGCGGCATACAGGTTGCGTCTTTTCCGACCAGACATCTTCTCGCATATCTGTTCGGAACTGCACTCTAGGGTGTGCTGGTTTCTGGCTATTTTTTCGGCGACCTCTCTGAATTCATCTGGAACATTCGTGATGGCTGTTCGGTTCCCAGGATCGGTGACCGGATGTCGGTCGATTAATATCCCAAAAAACGAAAGAATCTTGAGCGTCATGATGGCGGTTTGCCTGACCGTGTCCCGATCTTGTTCGTCAAGCAGGTCATAGGGCAGCAAGCTAGGTTCGGTTTTGCCGTCAACATTCGGCGGCCCGTATGACCACCCTTCTGCGATCTCCCTTTTCATCCACAGGTTGTGCAGGCCCCTTGCGATATGTTCTACCAGTTCTGTGCTGACATCTGGCATTGGGGCGCATTTCGGATCGTTTGGCAGAGGCGCCAGGGGCATGTTTTCGGCATAAGTTAACGGGCACAAATTGGCCCAAACGTCAGGCATGAAGCGATCCGCGAATGAATTTTCTTTCATGGTTTAGCGGCGATTGTCGCCCGGCTTGATGTCTGGTGGACGAATGTCTGCACCCATCCAGACAGCATAAGACAATCTCTCTTTGGCATAGTCCAAAAAAGGCTTCTTGTCCTGATCCGACAGTTTGTTGAACGGAACACACATTCTCAGACGAAGTATGTTGGCCGGCTTGCCAGATGCCGCCGCAGATCGTGCCCCAGATGCGATCATGTAAGCTTCCAATTCGTGGGCCTTTTTTGCCATGTCTTCAATGGTCGCGTTAAATTCTTTCGGTATGTTCTGAGTGAACATGTCTTTGGCGGTGACAAAGGTTCTTGGAATCGGATTTCTCTCGATTCGTATGCCGAAAAACGCAAGTGCCCTGAGACTTCTTTTGACTCCGTCCCTGAATAGCTTCTTGCCTTCATCTGGCAACATGTCGTATGGCACGGCATTAGTATCCGTCATTTTGTCGTAATCGTGCATCGGCCCATATGACCATCCTTCTTTTGTGATGCGGTCAAAATACTGGGCGTGGTGCATGCGCGCCATCTGATCGATCAGGCTGGGGTCGACGTCCGGGTCTGAACCACGAACCGGATCGGCTGGGTATTGGTTTTCTGTTGACACATGCACGGCTACCCACATATGCTGACGACATGGCCTCTCGACCTCTTCAAGACTAATCATCTTAGACAAACCTGCTGGCTGATAGTGACGGGGGATGAATCCCGATATCGAGTCTAATGGCTTCAATCAGGATGCTTTTGGCATACTCACGGTATTGCTGTTGGTCGCGGCTGGAAAGTTCATCAAACGGAACAACAAGTCTCATCGCCCCGACATCCGCGATTCCCGTCGTACGCGACAACGCCGAATTGGCCTCCAGTTTATGTTGGTGTCTGGCAATGATTTCAGAAACCTCATTGAATTGACTTGGCAGTGTCGGATCCGCGTCTCCAGAATATTCTGGATGCGTTGGGTGCCGGTCAATGCTGATGCCAAAAAAGGACAGGACAGAGAGCGTCTTGATGGCCGTTCGCCTCAATATTTCTTTGTCGTCTTGGGAGATCAGGTCATAGGGCACCGCCCCAGGATCTTTCATTTTGTCTTCCTCCCAAGTTCCGTATGACCAGCCTTCCTTGGTGATTCTTGTAAGCCAGCATTGATGCAGCTTTTTTGCTACGTGATCGACCAGTTCTTGGCTGACGTCTGGCGCGGGGCCGTGCGACGGATCGTCAACAAAGTGATCTTGTCCGGTAATGGAGTACATTGCGCCACCTTTCCTTTCCTTTTTCATGAAGACAGTATGACACAAAATAGGCAAGAAGTCAAGTCGGAAAAAGCAGCGATCAAACGGACGGGGAATATGTGATGGACGCCTGCTCCTGCGGCGATAGTTTTTCGATATCGGTTGGGGGCTTTGTGGTCTTTTTCGATCCTTCTTGAAGCAAACCGAGAACCATCATGGCTTTGGCGATGGTTTCGTCTTGGCTTGCTGTCGGATGATTTTTATACCATTTAATGCACATCTCAATATCCTTGATGATTAGCCTGTCAACACCAAGGAAACCTGACTCTTGGGACATTGACAACCCTAGCAGCAGTTTTCTGGCCGCATTGGTGGCGGATGCTTTTGCAGATACAAGCTTCTTCTGTTCAGAAAAATAAGAGCGATCCTTCGGAGACAGGTGGCGCAACTCTTGTGCTGCCTGCACATACGATTCGATATCGGGAGATGTGCTTAAAACCAGATCGTTGATGTGCTTGGCGTTGAATGCCTGCTTGTTTAGGCTAGCTTTAATCCACCCCGCCTTCCTTCCCGCGTCCTCCCACGCCTGCTTGGTGATGACGACCGACGCCTTCTTCTTGCGGCGCTGGCGGTTCTCCCTGGTCTTCTTGACGATGTCCCGGTCGGCCTGCGTTCCGGCGCACTCGGGGAACATCTGCGTGTCGAGATGCCCCTTCGGAGGACGAAAGCCTCCGCAGTCAGCGGCCGTCCTGACTTTGACGGACTCTATCTTGGCAATCCTGTAGGTGCGTTCAGCATTCATGTCGATTCTCCCCGGGTCTTTGTCGTCTTTTGTTAATTCCGCAATGATGCTGGGTGTTCCTGTCAGAAAGGATATCGGTTCATCAGCAGCGAATAAGACAAGAGGAGGAAACCGATGAGAATAGTCAAGCTGTCGACGACCAACGCCCCCGCTATGGCGGCCCCGTCCGTAGGCGGCAATGCCGGGCATCTTTCTGGAGTGTCCGTTCCGGCTCCGACCAACGTTCCGGCGCCGTCGCAGGGACTTCCAGGAGTCAGCGTTCCGTCCATGTCCAAGGCGAAAATCGGCCCCGACAACCCGAAGGAGGATGCCATTTCAAGGCAGTTCGTGGCCAGACTGCGCCAGGTCGTCCAGAACCGCGCCAAGGAAGGTCCGGAAAGCCAGAAGATCATCAGCTTGATGTCCAATCCCGAAATGTGGAAAACCGTGTTCGACATCGTGGACGACATCGGCAGGGACGCCATGCTGACGAAAATGACCAGACAAATAGGAATGATACCGCGATGATCACAAGATGGATAGATTTCGCCACGACAAGAACGGCGCGGGCTGACGCCGACAGCGAGGCCGCCCTTCTAGCCGCCGGCGAGGAGGTCAAGTCCAGGGCGGCTGAGATCGGCAACGCGGCGATCTCGTGGTGCCTCAGCAACGCCGGCAAGGCGGTCGACTACATCGTCAATCCTAACGACGCCAAAAGAAGCGATCTGGCCGCCGAGATGGTGAAAGGGATGATCGCCGCGGGGGGCCTGGCGTCGTTTCCCAGCCTGGCAAGGTACATGTCCATCGAGGCGGAGAACGCGCCGGCCGACACGGCGTTCAAGATGGCGTACGACAAGGTTCCGGCGTTCAAGGGGGTTGTCTCCAAGCTGGAGGAGTGGATCGGAAACACATTGGTTCTCGGAAGGATCCCCGACGACATTTCGTCCAAAAGCGCCGCCCTGGTCAGGCTCGACCTGCCGGACGTGCTGGGCAACCAGATTCCGAGCGAGCTGGAAGCGCTGAGAAACAGGCATTCTGGAAACAAGGACGAAATGGAGAAGGCTTTGGCGCTTATCAGGCGCGACGGAGGCTCTCCCGAATTGTCCAACACAATCAGGTCGCTAATGGCTTCTCAAGGAGACGACATGAAAATCGTGAAAAATGCGCAAGGATCGCTGACGCACTGCTTTGACATCCTGGGAGGGGCCAAAGACAGGTGCAAGGAAACCGTCGATGTCCGATCTTTGTCGGAAGGCGTCACGGCGCTGCTGCAGCATCATGACGGGAACATCTACGAGGTTACGGTGAAGCCGGCGGAATATTCTACGTTCCGCGGAATGTGGAAGGAAGTCTTGGCGCCGAGGCTGAAGGCCGGAAAGCCGCAGATGATCGAAGATGGCGCCTAAACCTCTTCCGGATGCCTGGCTTCATCCCTCTCGGCGGCCAGATCAGCCTCGCTTATGAAGTTTTTGCACGACAGCTTGACGAGGATGACGACATCCATATTCTGGTCGCCGGCCGGAACTGCGCTTTCAACCGTCGCCGAAAGGTCGAAGTCATCGCACAACGATGTGTCGATTTTGGCGGCCCCGAACAGATAGTTGCAGTTTTCCTCCACGTCCTCGGCCATGCGCGGCTTGGGATCTTCGCGGAAGGGGAAGAACACCGTTCCCGACAGCGAGACGACGGCTGTTGTGGTAATCCATTCCCCCTCGGACACCTCGCGAGGACCAGACTGTTCCAGAATGTGATGCGTTACCTGGCTTCTCTTTTCATCTTTGGACACAACCTTCGGGGTGAGGGCGAACAGGGAGTCCATGTAGCGGTTCTCGGCGTCGCTGGTGATCGCGTCCTTGACGGCCTGCAGATCGGAGCTGTCCAGCGGGGTTTTCTTTGCGCGTCCTGACGGAATGATCGGGGCAGCCATGTCGGTTCTCCTATCCTTCGATTCTCTCCATTGAGTGGCACTCCGCCAGCGTCGGCGGATCGATGTCCAAATACGACGTCCAGGCGACGTTTCCGGCGTCCCGGCCTGCACCTGTGCTATTTCCTGATTCGAGCCTTCTTTTCCTTGCGCGATCGATCGCGTCCTGAGGGCTGACGTCGATATAGACGATTCTGACTGAGGATCCGTACTTGACGACCTCTCTGGCCCATTGCATCCTGGCTTTCGCCGAGATGTTCGTCCCGTTGAGGGCGTACGGATCGTCCGACGAAAGGGCGGCGTCCCTGATCCTTCTTCTGGCGGACAGAATCAGCCTGGACCGATCCAGGCGACGGTTGCGTTCGTCCCTGCGAAAGTCGTCGAACGACACAATCCTGGACGAGTCGATCCCGCTTTTCTGCAGCCAGGCATCCTTGCCGGACGCCGGGATGCCGCACATCATGATCATCTCGTTTCTCGGTTTGAATTCGTCCGCGGATGCTGTTGACGACAGAAAATACGTCAGGCGTTCGTGGTCGGACCGGAACGGCGATTTCATTCCGATAAAGCCGATCGCACGGCATGCGGACTCGAATCCCGATATGCGCCTGTCGATTTCTTGTTTGCCGTTCGCGAATGCCGAACAGCACCTTCCAATCATGGCCGCCTGATAGGCCGATTCAGTCACGCAAGCTTTGGCTGCCGCCTTGTCTTCGGCTTCAGAGAACATCGCCGTAGCGGTCGCCGACAGCAGGCTGCATGACATCCGGACGCGATCCGATGCCGTGCGCGACCCCGTAAGCCACGCGAAAGTCTTGGCCCATCTAAGCATACGCCTGGCGCGGCGGGATATTCCGGCGAACATGGATGCGATCATGCAGGAACAGAACATGTCCGCCATCATGTCGTCCCTGTCGTCGTTGTCTGCGCCGTACGGCGGGGACGACAGAAAGAACCACTGCATGTCTTGGGCAAGCAGCCGGCAGGCGTCTTTTGCCGATCGCCATGCGGCATTCGAGACCGACATGGCCTTTCTGGCGTGTTCCGATGCGGCGTCGGCGGCGTCCCAGTCGCCTGTGACCGCAAGAAAGAAGGGGTCGAGACACGGAACGCATTTTGGAATGTCTGGGACCTTCATCCCGACTATGATACATAAAACACTGGGGCGAGGCAACAAAATAGGTATAATGATGGCAGGAGGACATGGACCATGTATCACAAACTGAACGTTCTGATCATTGCTGGCGGGACCGTCGAGGATATCTGTCCTGGAGTTTCTATACTACACGAGGTTCCGTCCGACATGCCGCCCGTCTTAGCCGACGAATGCGCCATTCGTGGTCATCTGATTTCGTATGCGTCGCTGCCATGGATAGCCAAGCCGAGGAGATGCAATCCCGAGATCATCGACATCCGTTCGTCGGCGGACGTCGTCAAGGTCATCAGGGATCGCGGACCATCGTCGAACCTCATCATCCTGTGCTGCGGCATAGGGTCGTTCTCGCTGTCGGATTCCGGCGTCAGCCACTACGAGTTCCTGCAGCCTTCGGCTTCCAAACAGGCTGCCGATCTGGTAGCTTCAGAGATCAAGGCCAGGCACGTGGGCGTCGAGAACATATGCAAGCTTGTGCGCGAGGTCAACGTCCACGCCATCAAAGTTGTGTTCGTGTTCAGAGGCCGCACGACGGAGTCCATGAGCGATGTGTCCCTGAGCGAGATGGCCAAGAACGCCGTCAAGGCCACCAAGTTCAGCTTCGCGGTCGCTGCCGACATGGCCGATCCGAGCGGCGACGGCGTCATCTGCGCGCGAGACACCGCGACGGGAGAAAGGCTTGTCTGCGGAGCCCCGGACACCTGCAGCAAGCTGGCCGAGCTGGCGTGCGACGCGGCGGCGATAAGAATCGACGAGATGTACATCCAGTCGTTCGTGGATCGGGCCAAGGACCAGCCAAAAGGCTAGGCGGGAAGCGACGACAGGGACGCCCTCTGCAGGATGCCGTATGGTGTTCGTTCATGCTTATTTTAGAAAAAAATAGCATTTATTAGCAGGAATGTTGCAGCCGACCGAAGAATAAGGGATGTATGAAACTGAGCAACTGGGCCAGGAAGCACGGAATCTGCTATCGAACGGCTTGGAACGCTTTCAAGGCCGGAAAAATCGACGGGGCGTTCAGGCTGCAGACCGGGGCCATTATTGTGCCCGATGAAAAGGCTACGCCGAAGCAGGAGTGCGTCGTGACGTACGCCAGAGTGAGTTCGTCGGAAAATCGAGACAACCTGGAGGAACAGTCGAAAAGGCTGGTCGCCTTCTGCAACGCCAACGGATGGCAGACCCACTTCAACGTCAAGGAGGTCGGTTCGGGGCTGAACGACAGGCGCCCGAAGCTGCTTGAAGTCTTTCTTAAGCGCAATCCCACCAAGCTGGTAGTGGAACATAAGGACCGGCTGGCAAGGTTCGGGGCAGAATACATAAAAGTTCTCTGCGGGAAGACAGGATGCGACCTGATCGTCATCAACGCATCGGAAGACGAAAAGGAGGATCTGGTCCAGGATTTCGTGTCGGTCATCACCTCGTTCTGCGCCAGGATATACGGATACCGAAGAAGCCGCAGGAAGACCGAACAGCTGATCAAGGAGCTTGAGGATGACAAGAAAGAAGGCAAATGAGATGATTCTTCGCAGCTCCCAATGCTCACTGAAGTTCGCCAATTCCGGCAAGCTTCAGCAGATCGGCAGGTTCGTCGCCGAGTACCGGAAGGTTGTTCAGTTCTTCATCGACATCCTTTGGAACTCAGAAAAGGTTCATCTTCTGATCCCCAAATCGATCACCAGTCAAGCCGACACCTGGCTGTCAGCCAGGGGCGTTCAAGCCGCCGCCAAGCAGGCCTCGGGAATCGTCCGAGGCACCAAGGCCAAGCAGCAGAGGCGCCTTTACATAGTCAAGAAGCTGAACAAGGAAGGCAAGTTCAAGCAGGCCAGGAAACTGGTTAGAATCGCCGAGAAGGCGGTCATGTCAAAGCCAGATGCATCCTTCGTCCAACCAGAGCTGGACGCCAGATTCTCCAAGCTGGAACCGGGAGAAAAAGGCACCTTCGACATGTGGCTGACTTTGACGTCCTTGGGCGGCAAGATGAAGATTGTTGCTCCCCTGAAAGGCAACATTCATTTCAACGCAATGAAGGCCGCGGGATTCATGAAAAAGGGAGTCAGGCTGGGAAAGAATTCGGCCACCTTCATGTTCGACCTTCCGAAGCCGCCTGAAAAGACTGAGGGGAGGCGCCTAGGAATCGACATCGGCATGAAGAAGGTGTTCGCCGCCAGCGACGGATCTTTCAGCACGCCCGACAGGCACGGATGGACGCTGGAGAAGATTCAGGAAAGGCTTTGCCGCAGGAAGAAGGGCAGCAAGGGGTTTGAAAGAACTTCCAGGCACCGAGCCAACCACATCAAGCATGCATTGAACTCCCTGAATCTCGGAGGAATCAAAGAAATCGTTTTGGAGAACATCAAGCATCTCAGAAGGGGAAAGAAGACAAGCAGAAAGATGTCGCACTGGACGTATCCGGTCATCAGAAGGAAGCTGGAATCTCTGGCGGAGGAGGGCGGCGTCCGCATCTCCTTCGTCCAGCCCGGCTACACCAGCCGGAGATGCTCCAGGTGCGGATGGACACGCAAGTCGAACCGTCAGGGAGAGAAGTTCAGGTGCGGCAAGTGTGGTCTTTCATCAGACGCCGATCTGAACGCCTCTCTGAACATCGCCTTGAAGCTGCCTCCGGTCGCAAGATCGAAGGGGGCGCGTCCGCATCCGGACAAGTTCTATTGGCCGGAGGCGGGGCAGGAGCCTATAGTCCCTGCGGTCCGTGAAAGCTGATTCCATGATTTTCCATGGAGAAGGCAACTACACCATCTTGTCGTCCCTGTACTGGTCCATGACCGCGTTCCAGGCGTCGAAGGTGATCACCCAGTAGCCGCTGGTAATCCTCAGCGACCCGAAGTGAAAAAGCAGTCCGCGCATCCGTTCGGGCACCCGCCCTTCTGCGGGATGCAGGCGACGATTCCGCTGCCGGCCAGCTTAGGATTCTCGACATACTTCGGCATGTCAGCACCCCCATATTCTGCAGTCTCGCATCCAAGGCCTGATGCCTTCGTTTACCCGGATGCTAAACCAGTAGCCCATGTAGAAGCGGTATCCTGATCGGAATGCGCGCCACCATTCAACCGGATTCTGCACGGCGCGGAACTCCCGTTCGTGGATGTGGTTTTCCCGCCTGTCGCCGCGCACCAAGTCCCACGCCGGGGAACATACTCCTTGAATCAGCATCCACTTCTCTCCGCGCCACCATACCTGTCGCCCGAGGTTCAGCCGAGGAATCCACCGCGACGACAAAAACACGATCCGCAGCCACCAGTAAGCCCTGATCATGTTTCTACAAGCGGCAGCAGGCCCGATGCGACTCAGCCACTTCTTCATCGCCGCCCCTCCTGCCCCCGCATCTGGTTTTCCGTTTCCCTCTTGAACTCCAGGGCATCCCAAGGGAACACAATCCACTCGTCTTTGGCCGCGATGCTGTGGCAATAGTCCGGCATCTTCTCGGCGCCTTCCTTCCAGAAGACGGTCGCCGTCGTTACATCCCTGCCTTTCAGCATGTCCAGGACGGCGTTCATGGTCTTCCCGCTGTCCCAGATGTCGTCCACCACCAGTATCTTCTTGCATCCCTGTATCTCGTCCAGACTGAAGAACGACCTGATGACCGGCTTGTCCCTCCTGGAGTTGACGCCGTCGTACAGCTTGACGTCCAAGGCGAAGAAGTCGATGAGGATGTCGAACATGTCCGAGAATATCCTTGCGGGGACGATACCGCCCCTCAGCAGGCCGATCAGCACGTCGGGACGGTATCCGTCACGGAGCATCTGCTCGTGAATGACGCGGCAGGCCTGTTCGACATCGTCCCAAGAGACGCGCTTGAATTTGGTGTCGTGCATGGTCATCCCTTAAGCACAATCATCGGGCTGAGCTTGATGTGAACCCGGACCAGATCCGCCTCGTTGGCCAGCACCTCGTCGATGTCCTTGTACGCCTGCGGGGCCTCGGACACGTCCAGCATTTCAAGTGCGTTCTTCTTGCGCCGCTCCTCGTTTTTGAAGCCCCCGTGAACGATCCCGGCCATCGACTTCTCGATGGCGGCGATCCCGTCGGCGGAGTTGTTCTGGCGGTTGAACTCCTTGCGGCCCATCCTTCTGCCCGCCCCGTGGCTGCAGGAGTTGAGCGACGACTCGTTGCCCAAGCCGCGGACGATGTAGGATCTGGTTCCCATGCTCCCTGGGATGACGCCGACCGTGTCCTTGGAAGCCAAGGTGGCCCCTTTCCTGTGGACCCATACTTCCTTGCCAAAATGAGTCTCCAGGGACGCGTAATTGTGGTGGATGTCGATGTCAACGAACTGCTCTTCAAGCCGGTAATACTTCTTCCCAGTAACCGTCTCCAGAACCCTGACGGCGTCGTTCATGATCTCGCAGCGGTTGAACTTCGCGAACTCAAGGGCGAAACGCATCCATTCCAGGTACGACCTGCCCTCTTCGGAATCGGTCGGAAGAAACGGAATGTCCCTGGGAACCGACGCGAAGTTCCTTGCGTTCAAGTCGGAAGCGACGCCGTTGAAATAGTCGCCGATCTTCTTTCCGATGTTGCGCGATCCGGAATGGATCATGATCCATACTCTTCCGAACTCGTCGCGCTGGAACTCAAGGAAATGGTTCCCGCCTCCGAGAGTGCCGATCTGCGACTGCACGCTGGCGGCGACGTCTCCGACAGGATTGTGCCGAGGCTCATTTGAGATCAAGCCGGAGACGTATCTCACAACCGGCCCGTCGAACGTCATGATTCGGGCAATTCTTGCCGCGTCGTTGTGCGCGAATCCGACGGGGACTGACTTCGCCAGCTCAGCAAGGATATCCTGCCGGCCCTGGTCGGACAGTTCGTCCTCCTTGATGCAGGTCTGAAGGGCCTTTACGCCGCAGCCAATATCGATTCCGACGAAATTCGGAACCACGACTCCGTCGCACGCGACGACTCCGCCTATCGGCATCATCATGCCGACATGGGCGTCCGGCATCAGGGCGCAGTGATCGACGAACGGCAGGGAGGATATGACCGTCATCTGGCTGATGGTCCCGTCGTCCGCGTCGGGGCACCACGAGAAGATCGGCTTTCGTCCGTCAGGAGATTTGATCATGATCATGCTTCACCCCAAAACAGAATTGATTGCCGCTTCGACGAAATCGAAAAATTCCTTGGCGTCGTTCAAAGACGGCTTGACTTTGATGCCGCGCCCGTATCTTACGACAAGGCGGCGCGCGGCGACGTCGGCATACCAGGCGGCCTCAGAACGCAGCAAATCGACGACGCCGCGCAGAACCTTCTTTTGATCCCACGACCCCTTCGGCGGCCTGCCTATGCTCCTGACGAAAGCCGCATCGATCAGCTTCCGGTACTCCTGTTTCCACTGGTCGCGCTCATGGTAGCAGCGGTTCATGTCCGCCGTCCTGTACTTCATGAACTCCCCGAACGCGCCGGAAAGATCGTTGTATGCGTCCTTGGTGTACTCGGATCGGGACACGGCCATGGCTAATCGGTAGATGTTCACGACGCTCCTGCTTGTTTCTCCGCTCGCCGGATGATCTTCGCAAACCGTTCTGCTGTCTGCATGGCTGATACGATACAAAACCCCGAGAACAAAGTCAACAAAAAAGCGGGGGCTGGAAACAGCCCCCGCTGCGCTTAAAGTTTCCAGACAGTCGTCCGGCACACCGTAGTACAACTAACCTTGCGCAACCTTGGCCGCATTTGTACTGATATTTCAACGTCACTGCACCTAACATGGTGCAGACGATCATTGTACAACAATTCTTCCGCGGAACGCAAGAGAAAAAATCAGTCGTCCCAGCTGTCTGACGAACTGGCAGGCGGCGAGTCGATCCCTTTGGCCCTGTTCTCCTCTGCGGACATGTCTGTACCGGCATTCGGAAATATTTCCCTGATGCGCGGATTGTAGTAGCGGCGATAGTCCCCGAAATGCCCGAACCGGAGATGGCATTTGTATTTCTGGCACAAGGTCATCAGGTTGGACTCGTCGCAGATTCTTCCAGGATCGACATGCCTCGGAACGATATGGTGAACATCGTTGTTGGATTCCAGCTTACCGGAAGGCATGTAGCCGCAGATCTCGCACTTCCGATGCATCAGGATGTAGTTGTCCCTGACGGCCCGCCATCCTGCGGCGAACGCTGACCGCCCGCGGCCGCAGACGACGGAACGCTTCCAGATGCCCGAAAAGAACCTGATCAGGGCTTTGGCTGGCGACGACATTTCTTCCCCTTGGACGAACAGCATTTTTCGGACGAACAGCGTTCTTGCCGCTCCAGATATTCCTTCAGGATGATGTTCGCCCCGTAGTTCACCAAGGCCGGCGTGTCGTTCTTGATCCTTTCCAGCGCCATCTTCTTGATGCGGTCGACCGTGACGTCGTCAAGGTCGATGTCAATTTCCCAGCTGACGACTTTCCTTTCCATATGATGCTCCTTGCTTGCGTCCATTATACAACAAATGCGGCGTGTTGGGCAGGCCCAGATGGAATCGGACCACCTCTTTCTGCTTCAAAGGCAGATGGGCAACCTATACCCCATGGGCCTAGATGGTTGGTCCTCCGGGAGTCGGACCCAGTCCTAGAATTTCAGGGACTCGCGTGCAGCCGATACACCAAGGACCAAATTAACAAAATGGCACCGGAGGCTGGGATTAAACCAGCAATGACCTTGCGGCTCCAGGGTAACAACCTGGGGGAATATCAGTTCTCCTCCACTCCGGTATTTTAAACTCAAAAACCCCCAGGCCTTCCGACCTGAGGGTGTCCGAACGGGGCAACAATCAGCCCGCCCGAAGGCCGTCAGGCCTCGGTGCATTTTGGCTATTGTTGCGCTGCAATCTCATTGTTCTCTCCTACCGCCCTTATTCCTTAATCGAGGCGACAAAACCTTCAAAAATCACTTCGCGGCATGAACGACGGACGTAATCCCGTTCTCCCTGACCTCGACGCCGCAAGTATGAATCTGGATCAGCTTCCAAGACAGGCCGATGATGACCCCGACGATCAGCGCGGCGGCGGCCACGAACAGAAACTGCCCCCATCCGATTTTGCCCAGCTTCCGGTATGCCTTCCTGATCATGCTTGAGAACCGATCCTTTCTTCACTGTTTCTGACGCCAGAATAGCACATTGGCGGACTAAAGTCAAGGGCTTTTGACGACCGTCACGCTCCTGGATTCTGCATCATGTCGGACGCCTGTTCGATCGCCGCTGCCCGCTCCTTGCCAATGTCCAGGGCCTTTGTGACGGCCTTGCCGCCTGTATAAACGCCCAAGGCAAGCAGGATGACGATGACCGCCAGCCTGACCTGGTCGACGTCAAAGGCGACCTTTGTGAGGCCATCCTGGGACGACGCGGACCGAACCTGGTTGGCGAGAGCTTCGACCTTCGCCATGTCCGCCGCAGTCGGGGCGACGGACTCGACTGGCCGCTTGCCGGCCATCATCTGCTCGACGATCTTGATGGCGCCCGCCAAAGCGGCTTCCCCTAGGCTGTCCAGGATTTTTCCGGCTATCGGCGACTTGTCGATGACCCTGTCGATGATACTGTGCCCGACCGCCGCCGTCTTCATCTTGGCGTTCTGGGAGGCTATCTCCTGAAGGACATTGGGAGAAAACTTGGGGTGTTCTTCCTTCAGTTCGTCAAGCGCCTCTCGAATGACGCCCATGCACTTTTTGGCGGCCGCGGCGCTTTCGGTCCCGATCGTGCCGCGCAGCATCCGGTTGAGAATCTCCTCCTCCGACATCCCGGCGTCCAGCAGGTACTTGATCTGCTCCTTGAGCGCGCCCTTCTCGTACGGGATTTCAGGAACGGTGCCCTTGTCGCGCTTCGGAACGCCCGCGGGCACGGATGACGATGGGGCCACCGTCGGGGCGACTGCTGCGGACGCCTTGATCCATCCGGCCTTCAGCCCTGCGTTCTCCCATTCCTTTCTGGACATAACGATCTTCAGCTTTTTCATGGCTCATCCTCAGGTTGATTTTCCTTCCAGCAATCAGTGTGTTTATTGTTCCTGAACCGACTCCGGATGTCCTGCATAGAAGGTCGCCGACAAGCATCCGACGAAATAGAAGCATGAGAGATTGCCCATGAGGATCGTCAAAATATCCGCCGACAAGAATGCGAAATCTGGAATGAACGTCGCCGACGCCTTCAGGACCAACGAAGTGGCGGGCATCCTGATGGACTCCATCGCCGGCAGCGGGCCTTTCGACGGCGGTTGCCTGATCGCGGCGAAGGCCCTGCAGCGGATATATGGTGGAGATCTGGTGAGGATCGTTAGTTTAATTGGCCAAAATGAACAAACTGAACATTTTGGGCTTCTGTTGCCAAATGGGCGCATTGTGGATGCTGCTGGCGAAATTGCAGGCACACGGGAATGGATGGATCGTTTTGCCAAAGCCGAGGGACTAAAAGGCCCATTGGCCGTCAGACCTGGGGTTCCAGCCGCGAGGGATATTCCTGATACACCAGATGATCCCGTAGCGGTCAAGAAGCTGGAACAGGCGCTGCTGCGTCTACTGATAAAATGAACATCCTGAACGCTATTTTGCCCTGAAGCTTCTCGGCTGCACCATTAAAATTCGCGCCAAAACGGCAATCCTGTCGATCGGCTTGACGTCGAACCCCAGCAGCTTCGACAGCCTCGCCAGAGTCTTCTTGTCCGGCGAGAAGTCCGAAACGCAGCTCTCGTCCGTGATCAGCGCCTCTTCGTGACCGAGAACTTTAAGAATTTCGGCCGCCTGCTTGTCGGAGAAGCTCACCATGTCCTGATCCGCCAGGACGATCTTGAGCTTCTTGTTTTTGGGACCGAAGAATCTGATCCCAGCATCGAACGTTTTCTTCAGCATCGTCATTCCTCCTGTTTTACATGGTGCGGGAGGAGGGAGTTGAACCCCCATGCGTCCAATTACGGTACAATGCACGGTTTAGAAAACCGCTCCGCTACACCCGCAAAGCTGGCGTCGCCGACAGGAGTCGAACCTGCACGATATCCGCCTTCGCAGGGCGGCGCCCGTCCGTTAGGCCACGGCGACAGCAATCAAGTTGGCGCGTGCGACAGGACTCGCACCTGCGGTATGCTGGCTCGACAAGCCAGTGCCATTGCTGCTAGGCGACGCACGCATTTGGTGTCCCTGCCTGGAATTGAACCAGGACCTAATCTTTAGGAGAGATTTGCGCTGTCCGTTACGCCACAGGGACCATATATTTTGGCGCGCCTGGAGAGACTTAAACTCCCAACTTCCTCGTTCGAAGCGAGGCACTCTTCCTTTGAGCTACAGGCGCATCTTGAAAACAAAAAACCCAGCAAGCTTTCGCCCGCTGGGTCTTCCCTTCTGCCGAACGCATCTCTGCGGATCACGATCGGCCGGAAGCCCCGTCGGGCTCGGCATCACGATCTCTCCGCCTGTCAGATGCAATCATGACTGATATCCTTGTCTTGCATTACTTGTACCTGAATCATGCCACAAAATCCTGCATTAGTCAACAGAAAAGTGGCGGCGCGGCAACAGACCCGCGCCGCCCGCGGACAACTACTTCGAAACCACTTCGCCGACGAACTGCGTCAGTTTTCCCAGAACCCTGAAGTTTTCCGACAGAGCCTGGGACACGTTCTTTTCGGTTTGAACGACATGATCGCGAATCTCCTTTTTGAAGGACGAAACGCTTTCGCAATCGTCCTTCCGAGGAACCGTCACGTTCTCGTCAATGTCGTGCATGATGCTGCGGCAGATGTTCGACAGGACCTCGATGTTCCTGCGAGTCTGCTCGATCATGGCGGTTACAGGAGAGTAGTCGCCCTCCCGCACCCTGTTGCGGATGCCCTCGGCATCCAGTGCTGGCTTGTTTTGATCCTGCATTTACCCCTCCTTGTCCAGATGTCTCCTCTTCGGTTTAGCCGAAGAGCCCTCTCCTGGACAGCGACATTATACAACAAAATGGTCCCGGCGAGATGACTTGAACATCCAAGGCCTTACGGCGGGAGCTTATGAAGCTCCTGAGATACCATTACTCGCACGCCGGGAAATTGGCAGGAGTGGAGCGATTCGAACGCTCATCCACGTGCTTTGGAGGCACGGATTTTGCCAGTTAAACCACACTCCTATTTCATCAATCTACATCCAACTGCATACGATTAACTCGTTCGGCCACCGCCTTCATTTTCTCTCTGCACGCTTTACACCATACGAGCCCATCTTTACTGACCTTGCGTTTACGACATCTTATGCAGCGAACAATCGGTTGACTGAACTTAGCGAAACTATCCCTGTTCATTGCTATCCTCCGTTATGGGCTGACGAACATCCAGCCACATTAAAAACAAAAGCCCGTAATCCATTCGGATTTCCGGGCACGCCTTCGCTTCTCGCCATCCTTGCAGACCGCTAGCGATCCGCATGCCCGATGGGCATTCGGTCGCGCCACATGTTGCCAGATGTCAAGATAGCGTTCATTTCCATATCTCTTTCTTGAATGATGCCATATCGTTCCTTCAAAGTCAACGTTATTTTCAAACAGGAGTTGACAGCCATCCCGCAGTAAGATATTGTGAAAGGCGTGAAAACCATGACATTCATCGACGAACTGCGCAGCCGACCCGATCTGCTCAAAGATCCTGAAAACTTGAAGCCCACTGGAGAGACGATCACTGTTTTTCAGAGAGTGGCCAAGGAAATCTCCAGCGGAGAACTTGGGCGTCAAATCGATCGGTCCGTCCGCCGACAGGCGGCCGCCTGGGGCAGGATGGCGAACCAGATCGTCGGACAAGAACGCTGAACCAGGGCACGAAGACAGCCATGACGCGACACCAAAGAATCCTCGCAATGCAGGCCGAGAAAGAACGGTCGCTTCAGAGGCGCCGCTTCAGAAGGATGATCAGAAGGCTCAGGCGCCATCTGGCATCGAACACAATGTCTCTGGCAGGCAGGCCTGTTCCTCCTCCGGAGTCGAAACACGGCTGCAGCGGATGCAAGGCCGCAAGGCGACGCCTGCGGGAAATGAGGGAGAAGGCGAAACAAGATGCGCAGGCATCCCAGAACAAGTGAACAGGAGCGCGAACTGGAGAACGAAGCCATCCGCCGACGCGCCCTGGAAAGAGGATCCGCGCGCCGCCAGCGGCGCATCGACGACGCCAGGATCAAGATCGCCGACCTTCAGAAGAAGCTGGACGAGGCGAAGTCGTCCGGACAGTGCCAAGGATGCTTCAAGTCGAAGCTCGACCTCTGGGAAGGCGAGATCAAAAGGCTGAAGGAGATCGTCGGCGCCTAGTACATCGACACGCTGGGGCTGCTTCCCTGCCAGAACGATATCTCCATGTCGATCCCGAATCCTGCGGGGACGAACGTCTCCCTGACGACCCTCTTTTCCCCCGTCTCGACGATCTTCGACTCGCTGACCGTCTTCTCGTCGTCCTCCTCAACGACGACGGCCTCGTCGGCTCTCCCCACTCCCTGGGCGACCTGGACCGACATGGCTATGGGGTCGAAATAGAAGTCGTTGACCTTGACCTCCCCGGCCATCTCCTGTATGACGGGACCCGTCGCCGGGGAGAACCCCGTCATCTCGTAGAAGAACACAAGACGCTTGAACAGGGCCTGCAGCCCCTCCTTGTGCCCCATGATGGCGGCCTTAATCTCGTCCACCTTCTTGGACAGCATGTCGTACAGGCGGTCTATGACCTCCTGCGGAACTTCGTCCGACAGGAACTGGGTAAGCGCGTCCTGTGACTCCGGAAGCGGATGGCCGGTCTCTTCAGGAACGCGCATGAAGGCGTCCTGAATCAGGAACGCGTTCGGCATGGCGTCCTTCATCTCGGGAGGAACGGATATGAACAGGAGGTAGGACGTCTCCTTGTTCTCGACGTACTGCTCGACGTTTGCCACCAGCCACGTCAGTATCTCGTCGGCGGCCTTCTGGACGTCCACGCGGGACACCATCTCCTCGATCTGCTCGGGAGAAAGCTTCGAGAGCTCCGCGGCGGACTCCTGCTGCTTCTGGAACTCGTCCATCTTCTGGGACAGGACGTCGTTTCGCTTCGGCTGAACGGCGGGCTTAGCCGCGAACGGTTCGCTGATCAGTTCTTCTGCCATGGTGCGCTCCTTAGTTCTTCAAGGTTCGCGACCATTATACCACGAAATATGGTTCGTGCGCACATGGATTAAAACAGCCGTCGAATACGAGGGCTACGCAGGCGGGATGTCCGTAGGGATCGGGCAAGCCAGCGAACTGGCTGCCGCCCAGGACATCACCGCGCGCACGGAATTCATCAAGAACGACGTCATCCCGTCCATGATCACAATGGCGTCGTCAGAACTGGACGGCGTCCTGGAAAGGCTGGCGCAGATGATCGCGGCCAACTCCCGCGGCATGCTGCCGGAGCCGGCCGCCAAGAAGGTCGCCATGGCCGTCATCACGGCATGGCTGGCGAGCACGAACGACGGAGGCTCGATTCAGGACAGGATGATGAACTCGTCGTTCCTGGACGAGACGCTGTTCTCGCTGCAGTCCGGGACGCTCTAGGGCCGCGGAGGCTGGAGCGTCGGCCTGCCGATCGGCCTGGTCCTCAAAGACCCGTCCAGGCACATTGCGATCCTCTTCCTGGTCATCTCGCAGTATTGAACCTCCCCACGGCTAAAGCCGGGGATTCCGGACGAACTAGGCCGTCACGTGGGCGGTCTTGGTTCCCTCGCGGCTCGTTCCGAGCCCGGTGCTGAGGACTACCAGGGCAGAGTTGATATCCCTGTCATGGTCCGCCCCACAGGCGGAACATCTCCAGCGCCTTACCGCAAGCCCGCTAAGCCCTGTAGGTCCAGTCAAGGACCCGCAAGCCGAGCAGGTCATGGTGGTGTAAGCTGATCTGACAGGAACGAGATTCCTACCGCCTGTACGGCACTTGTAGGCCAGCATTCCGATCAGGTTTCCCAAGGCGGCCTCGGAAACCGACTTTCCGTGGAGCCTTGCCATTCCCTTGAAATTGTCGTTCGAGTAGCAGATCGTGGCGTAGTCCTCAACCAGTTTTCGGCTGATCTTGTGGTTGCGGTCGTTTCGCCTGTTCGCCTGCCTTTCGTGAATCCTTGCGGCCAGCTTCTTGCCGCCTCTCTGCGCCTGCGCGAGCCTTCTGGCTCCTTTCTGAAGTTCCCTGGGATTCTCGATCTTGACGCCGTCGGACAAGGTAAGAAGAGTCTTGAAGCCTGGATCGATGCCGACGGCCTTGTTCGTCTGCTTGACGGGAAACTTATGTTCTGTGTCCAACCAAAGGTGTAAATACCATCCAGAAGTTTTGTGGACGATCCGTCCGCATTTTATATTGGCTTCCGGAAGCTCCTGCTTGTGGAACCGAACCTTTCCGATTCCAGGAACGCCGATTCTGCCATCCTTCGGAGGCCTGATCGGATCGGGAAAGGGGATAGAACGAAGCTTGTTGCGAATGCCTTTTAAATGGGGCTTCCTAGCCAGCTTACTGAAGCATCTCTGCCACGAGTTGTAGGCTTGAACCAGCATTCCCTGCAGCACATGGGACGGCATGTCCATCTTCTGTCCGTGTTCCGCCAGCAAGTTCTGAAAATCATTCGGAGAATGGTAAATTTTGTCCTTGGCGTCGTGTCCGATTTTCTTGACCGCCCAGTTCCATACTCCAGTCAGATGGAACAGCCACTGCTCCAGCTCCCGTTCCTGCTTGGACGTCAGCCTGAGTTTTAGAGTTCGGATGATCATATGTGTTTCTGTTCCTCGACGTATTTCCTAATAGCCGATGTTGCAACACATCCGACGGCTGAAACGAAGTATGAATTAGTCCACAAGGACGGCAGCCGGGTGGTCAGATGCTTGAATTCCTGCCTGAGCAGTCTGGAGGAGCGTCCTTTGATCTGTTTGATCAGCTTGTGAATCCCGTATTGAGGATCGATTTCGACCAGAAGATGGACGCAGTCAGGCGTGATCTCCAAGGATATCGCTTCGGCGCCCCTTTCCTGGCAGACATCCAGCGCAATGTTCTTCAGCCTGGACTGTACCTCGGGAGTGAGGACTTTCCTGCGATACTTGCAGCACCACACGACATGGTACTTCGACGAATAGGTGACGTTTTTGTTATGCTTGTATCCTTTCATGCCTATATTATACCACAATCGGCGGTCTAATACCTTCTTTATCGAGAATATTTTTCATGCCCCCTAACCCCACGGCTAAAGCCGGGGGAATGCGACGAGAAAGAATTACTCAAAAAATCCAGATAGTCTCCGCAATAGGCGTGGTTGCTACCAAAATCTAACAATCCCGATATCTTTTCCATGACAGGTATTCTATGCTGTTTGCGGCGAAAAGGAAATACTTTCTTTCCCGAAGAAATACCAGGCATGCGGATAGTCAAGATAGCCGGAAAACAGAGAAAGGTCGTCCGCGTCAAGGACGTCGACATCTCCCCCGAGGTGCTGATCAGGAAGCAGCTTCAAAGCTTCTATCCCGACCTGTTCATGATCTGGAACGGGAACGCCTGGGGAAAGAAGATGATCATCACCGTCCTGAAGGCCCTCTCCAGGCAGAACATCTGGATCATCCGCAACCTCTTCGACCTGGCCAAGAAGCTCTAGGCCTTCCTGCGGGTCGCGTTAAAGGACACAAAACGCCAGGACTGCCTTGCCGTCAGGTCATGGGACGCATCAGGAAACATCTCTCGGATCAGCTTCAGGCATCTGTCTCTGGCCGCTTGGCGGCTTCTGTTTCTGCGCGACACCAGTTGGCATGAATGGAATTCGCCGCAGACGAACGGGGACAGCGACAAAATCTTGCGCCCATCCGGATCGTCGAACAGGCTGAACTCGCCCCCCTCGCAGTCGATCTTCCACGCCGTTTCCGAGGGCCTAATCCTGATCTTTTCCGCGATCGCGCTCAATGTGAACGCATCCACGCCTGTGCCGTCGTCCGATGCGGCATACTGGCGCGACACAAGCCTGCGGTTGGCGCTGACCAGCTTGGCGCGAGGAGAAGATCCCAAAGCTAACCGGTACGTCCTGATGTTCATCTGCTCGCAGTTCTCTGAAAGATATTTGAAAGATGTCTCGTCTGGCTCCACGGCATGTATGACGATATCCCCGCCGAAAATGAGCCGGACTCCGATGCTGACCAATCCGACGTTGGCGCCGATATCGACGAAAGCTTGCGGCCTGATTCCGGCGCAGTAGGCGGCGGCGATGCCGTACTGGCCCACGGCGCCCTCGTGCCTCAAAAGATAGGCGTTGGTTCTTGAGCCGAGCTTCATGGCAAAGCGAACGGATCCCTTGGGCCGATTCTCGCGCCTATGGGATCCTTAAAAACATCCCGACGCTGAATGGACGCCTTCCTCTCGCGATTGAACAACTCTGTGATGGTTTTGGTTTGCGGGGCCAGCCACATGCTTCCACAGCCAAGGCATTTGTAGTAGCTGCCGACGTTGAACGGCAAGCCTGTTAGAGTGCACGGGATGAACACGATCGTCCTGGTGCCGCAGTCGTGCTCGGCCATGTCGCGCCATGCCATCCTGGACGCCTTCACTCCCAAAGCTCCTCCCGGTCGCAGTCCGTTTTCGGTTCAAGGTGGTCCTTAAAAGGGTCGCGAAGCAGGATGTCGGAGGACGATACTTTTTGCCACCAAGCAGTTCCTCCTGACGGGCTTACAACCCACTTTTGACCGCAGCCCTTGCACTGAAACTCCTCGCCGTTGAGGGCGACAATCATCCTGTTCCCGCAGTCGTGCGCCTTGATTTCGTCCCATGCAGCCATGTCCGATCCTCTCTATTTGTGCGCGGACGGCGGAGCCGGAACAGGCGTCGGCGCAACGGGCGCGGCAGTCTGCTGGCACGCCGTCGGGCACTGATGCGTCGTCCAACCGAACGACAGCACTCTCAGCCGGCCCTTGATGATTCCGAGAACGTCAAGAACGGGCTGCAGCCATTCCGGCGGCACGAACGCCTTCGGCTGCGCGGCTTCAGGCTGGGCGGCAGGGGCGACCTCAGCACGGTGCTTCTCGGCGTCCGCCTTGATCTGTTCTTCCGACCTGAGATCCAAATCCACCAGCGAGAACTCCCAGCATCTCGGGGACGTCGCGCACCCGGACGCGAACAGCAGCGATGCGAACAGCAATGCAATAGCTAACTTTTTCATGGTGTTGTCCTTTTTCTCTATTGCGGCCCGTACTCGCCACCGAACTGATCCTGACCGTCGTCGCTCTCCGACCGCCGCGGCTTCCTCGGCCTGCGCTGCGACTGCTGTGCCTTCAGCGACTTCGGGCATTTCTGGTTCCGCTTGTTGCGGAGGCCAGCCTTGCCTATTCTCGGAACAACGACCGAACCTTCCCCACCCATGTATACCGTCCTTAATACGCGCATGGTACTATTTCTCCTCTTGTTCGTCAAGCAGTTCAGCCTTTCCTGAACTCCAATAGGCAATCCTCTTCTCGGATATCTCCGCATATTCATTGGCGACAGCTTCGTCGCCTCCGCCGTTCTCGATCCCGACCACGTCATCCCATCCGGCCAAAAGGGCTCCGGCCATCTCCGATCCGGCCCCGCTGAACGGCACCAGCATGCGGCGGACGCATCCGTCCCGTTTCGGCGGGATCATCAGCGACGCCAGAAACGCCGCCAGCTTCAGCGGCTTCAGCGTAGGATGAAGATTGCCGGCAATCGCATCAACGCCAGCGTTGCGTTCAGCGGTCGAAACCTTGGAGCAAAAAAAGAACCTTGATGCCCCGTCCTGCTGCATATTCATCATCCTGGATGCGACATCGTCCAAAATGACATCAGCAGGCCACCTTCCTGATTTCTTGTTCGATCCTGCGGCAGCAGCCTCTTCCTCCGACAGCGGCGTCCTGCATCCGCTGACGTTGATTCCGGCAACTCCCCACTTCATGGCGTTCTCGGCGTACGTTCCTTCGACAGGATTGACGGCCCATATGATCGGTTCGTACGACGGCTTGAGCGCCGTCCCGTAGCCGTCCCACGTCTTGGCTTCGGTAGTGGCGGCGGCGGTAATGTCCAAGTTGTTGCGGCTGCTGGCGAAGATGTTCACGGAACGCTCGTCCTTCGCCTTAGACAGGTTCCATTCTCCCGACATGCCAGGAGGCTGGTATTTTCCGACCACCTCCCGTTCGGCGCCAAGCTTCCCGTCTATGGCCTTGCTGATATCCTTGCTAAACGGCCGGCCCTGCGCGTAGACCCACATAATGACGTCGGATATCAGGAATCCCGCGTCCTCGATCGCGCACGCCATGCGGTGGAACGTCCTTCTGCCTCCAAAGGCCATCAAGCTGGCCCCGGGCTTCAGGCATCTCCTGACGGCCGCCCAGGTTTCGGGATCAAAAGCGACTCCGCCGCCGTCCCATTTCTTGCCCATGAAGCCGGAAGCGTCCTGATTTTTGGGAGTCAGATGATACGGAGGATCGCAAAGGCAAGCGTCGAAGCTGCGTTCCTGCAGATTCTTGCAGACGGCGACGACATCGTCCCTGACGATCTGGTGCTTTCCGATCACTCTTCCTGCCTTTCGGCTTCCTGTCCGAAGAACCTATGCCATCTTCGCCGCGGCTCGTCCATGCAGTCGCCGGACGCGGAACATTCGGTCTCGGCGGCAGGCCGCGTATTTGCTTCTTTTTCGCGTTCGGCAAGAAGCTCCTCGGCGAAATCGCCAAGCGCATCGACTATGGTCTCCATTGGAAGACGCTTCTGGCCGCCGAATTCCGGGAACAATTCAGACACAAGATGCTTTGCATATTTGTTCACCAGATGATAGTTGTTCATGGCTGCTCTCCTTGCCGCGGATCGCTCGACGCCGCGCCGAGCCGCATGGCGCCTTTTATTCTGATCGGCTTGTCGCTTCTTGTTAAAAAACAATGCGACGAGTCCAGAATCCCTTCGGACTGTGACCGCATAACCGCCTTAGCCACGCCGCCGTCCGAGCACACGTCGTACGCGAACGCGGCGATGCCAGCTATCATGACGGCGTCCTCCTCCTCGTCGTAACCCAAAGCGTGCGCGATCTCGTGGGCGAAAAGAGTTATGACGCTCATCGGGGTCGCGTTTTTGCCGATCCAGTAGTGAATCTCGTCGTGCAGGCTGCCGACGCGGTTGCGGTATCCCCAGCACCCGATGAATTTGACCGCCTTGATCAGATCCTTTACGGGGACGTGCCTTATTTCGATGTTGCCCGTCGGAGGGCCGTTGACGGTGAACTCCGTAGGCATACGCATCAGCCTGTCGCGGCTCATTTTGGGATGCCCGTAGCGGTGATAGGCCGTGACGATCCTCGCGGCCGACGGGTGCTCAACAAACTCTATTTTCCTGGTTCTGAGTCGATCCGGCATGGCGGCATTATACAACAAAAGCCGGCATCCTACTCGGAGATCGTCGCCGTGGCGGCGCAGGCGTTCAGGGCCTTGACCATCTCCCAGTACTCGGCGTTGCTGAGGGAGCCGATGTCCTCTCCCGATTCGACCTCCAGAACTGCGGCCAGCTCCTTCCATGCGTCAGGAAGGCTGGACTTGTACACGTCGCAGTCGCCGTCGATCCTGACGCGAGGAGCCCATGGAAAGTCGTACTTGACGCGCAGGATGCACCTGCTGCCGTCAGCGTCCTCGAATATCGGAGCCTTCATGACCTTGAAATGCTTGAACACATTATCCCTGGACTTCCTGCGCTCGACCATCGGCATGACCTCGTCGACGAAAGAGACGATATCCTTCTCTCCGTTCGGCAGGACTTCATATGTCAGGACGCCAGGACGGCTTGACAGCTTCGGATCCGTCCCGAACCTCTTAACAATTCCGGCACCCTCTTTTGGATCTTCGATTCCAAGAGCCGGAGTGCCTCCGACGATCAGCCAAAGCCTGACTTTGACCCCGTCAACGTCATAGAAGACCTCGTCGTGCGACTGCTTGCCAATCTGCCTGATCATGACGGATTACTCCTTTACGGCCTTTATTTCAAGGAGCCAGCTGGAGGGAACCTTCTGACGCGACGACTCCATGACCGCCTTTTCGATCCTGGCTGGCCTGTCGGTTCCTAAAGCGGTCTTCCAGGGACGGAACGGTTCCAGAGGCTCGTAGTCCTTCCTCCATGCATCGAAATGCACGCTGCCCCAGCCTTGCCTGAACATTCTCTTGATCGTCCGCATCTCGCCCCTGATGAAAATCCAGTCGCCATGATAGTGGATCGGAACGCACGACCAGAAAGTCCCTCCAGGCTTGAGCACCCTGCGGCATTCGGCTATGCCTTTCTCGACGCTGTCCCTCTTCTCGTGCCAATGCTCCATCGAGCAGATGGAACAGACCATGTCGAAAAATCCGTCGACGAACGGCATGCGTCCGACACTGCCTTTGAACAGGTTCTTGCGTTCGTCGCCCCATCTCGGCTCGATCCCGAACCAGAGGACGTCGGTGCCCTGTTCGCGCTTCCTGACCAGGTTTCTGCGGAGGGCGTGCGCGTTCCCAGGGCCGACCTCAAGCACGTTGCCTCGCGCCTCCGAGATCATGGACTCCAGGATGGCTCCGATGCAATGGCGGACGGGCGACGAACGGCGCCTCTTGACCATGGCTGGGGCTCCGCATCCGTCTTTCAGAATCCATTTGCAGTCCTTGCACGCCGGCATCAATGCTCCTAATCCTTGGCGGCCGTGACCTCCAGCATCCAGCTTGACGGGATCTTCTGCCTTGAAGACTCCATGACCATCCTTGTGATGACCCTAGATCGCCTGCGTCCCCTGGCGGTCTTCCAAGGACGGAACGGCTCCAGAGGCTCGTAGTCCTTGCGCCAAGGCTCGAAACGGACGTCCTTCCAGCCAGTTTTGAACGGCCGCTTGATTCCGCGCATATACCCGCGGACGAATATCTCCTCGCCGTGGTAGTGGATCGGTATGACCAGCCAGATGATCCCGCCGGGTTTAAGGACGCGCCTGATTTCGGCGATCCCGTCTGCAACGCTTTCTCCGTACCCCTGCCAGTGCTCTATCGAGCAGATGGAACAGGCCATGTCGAAGTAGTTGTCGTCGAAGGGAATGTGGGCCGCGCTGCCAGGATAAAATCCGTCGCGCGCATGGATAAATTTCGGGTCGACGCCGTACCACTGGACGTCGGTTCCGTCCCTTCTTTTCCGATCGATCAGCGCCTTGAACATCTGGGCGTTCCCGGGTCCGATCTCGACCAGCTTGCCTGAAGCTTGCTCAACCATGGAATCGATGATCGCTCCGATGCAGTGCCGAACCGGAGTCGGTTGCCTGCCGTTTTTTCCCAAGGCCACCCGAAGCGGGGCGGTACATTCTTTATCCTTTCTCCATTTGCAGTCTCTGCATGTGGGCATGATAATCCCCCACAATATATTTCTTCAGGACGGAGCGCTAAGCCTTTAACCGCCAAAATCAATCGTCATCTTGACGTGATGGTTCTGGGCCACACGATATCGGAATCGGATCGCATCCTCTAAAAACAACATCGGCCGCGTTCGATATCGACGCGATCGGCGGCATGCCGAGGACGACGATGTCGGTTCTGACGACCATCAGATCAGGATTTCTTCTGGCCTCGTGCTTTTCCGGCAGGCGTTCGATCTCGTTCGGAAGAAACTTCCGCTCGACTTTTCTGCGCTGTACGTATGTTCCGCGCCTGAAGAACGCTGGATAGTCGTTCCAGTTGACGCCTTTTTTGAACAGCATTTCTTGCTTGTCCGAACCGTTCTTGCCTTCGATCTCTTTGTGGCTGTAAAAGCACAAGGCCGCAGAAGTGATGCTGTTTTTAGATGCGTCGCGCTCGCGCCACAGCAAGGTGTTGACGGCCTCGGCCTCCGTCGGAACGTTCCAAACCCTGCAGTCGAAAACAGGCAGCATGCTTCTTTTTTCGGGCATGCGATCGACTACCAAATCGAAGAATTTTACGGAAGCCATGGCGGCAAGAACCGACACAATCTTCGATATTCGCCCGTCGAAAAACGTCTGGCTTTTGAAATCCGAACCGGCCCACACCAGGCTGATCTCGTCGGACTGGGTGTAGCCGATGCTGGCGCACGATTCGTCGACCAAGTGCGTGGTGACGTCCAGCATCATTTCACGAAACGCAACGGAGTACGGCGTATCCATGCCTTTGGTGAATTTGTGGAAGCATTTGCCGTCCAGCCTGGCGCATATCGGCAGCAGAGGCATCAGCATGCGCCTGGATTCGGCGTCCTCGTACAGCTTCATGCGGTCGCCCAGCGACATCTTTTTTGGCGCGTCCATGGAGGAATGCTATCAGAACTAAGGGCGAAAATCAAGCCGATTAAACCTTCACACCGATTGCGTCTAGCCCGTCCGATATGGACAGCGTCAGGTTTCTCGACCTGCGCGGAACCGGAAAATTAGTTTTCGCCGGCCAAGTGGCCATCGAATCCAGCCTTCCTGCGGCGACCTTGCGCTCGTCCAGCACGCGTCCGCGCCTTACCAGTCGGATCGAAAACTCGGTTCCGATCATGGGTATGTCGGGAAGGACAGACATGCCGATCGACAGTCTGCCTGGATGCCTGAGTTGCGCGGTAACTTGGTGCCTAAAGCCGAGAATGCGCCCGGTTCCCATCCTGAAGGCCGCGTCGTCATCCCACTCATCGATGAGATCTCCGACGGTCGAGAACACAAGCCCTCTTCGGCGCATCTCCGGAATCAGGATATCGAGAAGGGCGTCGACATGCTTGGCCACGTGGCTCCGGTCGTCATCATGTAGGAGAAACATGCATCCTGGCCTGGCCTGCTGCCAGAACCAGCCCACGGATCTGCTCATTGATCCGACGCAGGTCCATTCCTTGATGTGGATGGACCAGCCGACCGAAGAAAGGTTCTCTCTCCTGGCGGCCATCAAGGCTTGCGGCGTCAGGCACCCGAACGGAGGACGAAAGAATTTTGGGCTGACCCCGCAGCAGTCCCTGATGATCCTCACGGTATCCGAGACGCTGGCGAACGACTCCGCGGACGAAGCCCACGTCTCGGATTTGTGCACCATGCCGTGGACGGCGATCTCGTGCCCCTCGTCGACGATCCTTCTGACGATGTCCGCCCGGCGGTCGATGCCGATCATGCGCCCTAGGGCGAAGAACGTCGCCTTGCACCCGAAGGCCCTGAGCTTGTCCAGGATGTTGATTGTGGCTGAGCTGGGTCCGTCGTCGAACGTGAGGGCGATCTTGTTGCCGCGAGTCGGAACGAAATAGTAGATGTCGCCCATGCCTTCTCCCTTGGCGTCACCGCATTTTGACGCACTCCACGATGAAGAACATTCTCCTGAGCAGGTTGGGAACCCTGTTGACGATCGTAGGATACTTTGCCACGAGCTCATGCGCGTCCCACACAAGGCGTCCGAAGCCGTGCCTGTCCAAGACGGATTTAATGAGCCTCGGGTTGGTCGAGCTCCGTACGCGCCCGTCGCCGTCCCTCCTGCCTATCTCGCGCCAAAAGCGCCGGCGGTTGTCGTCCTCCTTGAGAAGCAGGACGCATCCGAGCGCCAAAACCCTCCTGATCTCCCTGAAGTTGGTGTCGTAGTCCTGTTCCTTACAGTACATCAAGGCGTGCTGGACGACGACCAGGTCGGCCGCTCCGTCTTCGCACGGTATGCGGTCGTTCCAGCACCACTGGACCGATCCGGGAAACCGCTTGCTGTTGGCGTCCAGATTCAGCCAGCCTGGAAACAGCGTAGGCCCGCATCCGAGGTTGATCTTGACCTTTTCCATGCGACCATTATACCGCTTTTTGATCCGACAAAGCCAGGCTAACTTGGTTCGTCCAGCGGAGGAGCCTGCTGGATCGGCGCCAGCTTGCGGACCAAAAGCTGGCTGACATCCTTTAAAATCTCGTGACTGCCGGGGCCAAGAGCCGACAGAAAGGCGGTCACAACCCTCGGCAGATCGGGAGCGTGCCTGGCCTCGTAGTCGTCCCACACGCACAATCCTCCGACCTTCAGCAGCGGCCACGTCAGGACGGAGTCTGTCAGCGCTCCGTAGCCGTAATGCACCCCGTCGACATAGATGACGTCGAAGAACTCCTCCGGGAACGGATTACCGAGCAGGTAGTCCCGAGAACACGCCTTGATCAGTTCGACCTTGGTGCCGAACTCCGCCAAGTTGTTCCTGGCACGCTGTTCAACCGCCTGGATTTTCTTCAGGCCTTCGTCGTTCGCCGGATAGCGCCTGCGGCTCATCTCCCGAAGGCCCCACGGATCGACGCCCCACGCCCGGCTTTCGGGATGCTTCAGGTAGGATGTCATCATCATGTGTATCGAGCCGCCTTCGAAGACGCCGATCTCAAGGTACTTGCGAGGCTGGCTGGCCAGCTCCTCCCTAAAGGGGCGAAGCGTATGATACAGCTTGCGGGACCATCTGTTGGAGAATTCGGGCATGAACTATATTTCCGCGGACAGGCGACCGAGCCCTTGCGCCAGATGTGGTGCCCGCAGGAGGATTTAAACCTCCACGCCTTTCGGCACAAGTGCCTAGAACTTGCGCGTCTGTCGATTCCGCCATGCGGGCAAATGGTGCGGACGGCGGGATTCGAACCCGCACGGGATTTCTCCAGCCCCTTTTAGGGAGGCAGCCTGCTACCAGTTCGGCTACGTCCGCGGTGGCGGACCAAGAAGGACTTGAACCTTCATGACCACCTTTCGGGGTCAACTTGCTCTCCGGGCAAGCGCGTTATCCAGTTCCGCCATTGGTCCATTGGTATCAGGAAATAAGTGAAACTTGTAGTGTCTATTTTGCAGATTACAATATGGTCTCTCCAACCCATTATGCCGAGACGGCATTCATCCATCTGGCAACTGTTGTGTGACTTACGCCATATTTCCTAGATGTTTGCATCACTCCTAAATTTTTGATATTTAGCAACAAGTCGTTTGGAATATGTTTCCCTTTGGTGCCACTCTCTTTTTTAATCCTTTGAAAACAAGAGAAACACATGCGCGTTTTGTTTTTTCTGGTTAATAACTTTGCACATTTGCAACAAAAAATCGGCGTTTTCTTTCTTGGGTGTTTGGCTGGAATTCCCCTTAAGTTTCTACCAGAAAATGTATCTTGTTGGCTGTTGCAGTTGGGACAAAGCATGCGAAGGTTTTTTATTTTGTAGTCGTTGTGCACGCCATTGATGTGGTCTAGTACCATAACTAACGGTTTATTGTTCCACAACGACACCTGACCACACTCAGAACACTCATTTCGTAATATCCCATCTTGGAGTAATAACTTTTTAAATGATGCTCGCCTGACTGGGGCATCACGAGTCAACATATCATGCAAGGTTAGTTTCTTACTCCACGTGTGATGCTTTCCTCTCATGTGGGCTTTTCCAAGCCAATGAGACGTGTCAATTCCAAGCCTCAAAATGGCGTTTTTTACTGTTGTGCGATTTGATCCAGTCAATTGCAAACCAACCATTCGCAGAACCGAAGATCCCGATATGGCGGCTTTTGCGGCCACTATGAGCTGTTCATCCGTCCATGTCCTTCTTCTGCCCATTTATCGCCTCATTTTATGTTTTGTGCCTAGTAGCTGATATTCTTATACTCAAATGGCACACGTATCTCCTTCATTAAAAATTGACATGAACCTGTTCGTCCATATGTGGTGCCGGCGGAGGGAGTCGAACCCTCAGTGCCTTTCGGTGACCCCTTTTGAGGAGGCTGCGTATGCCAAAGTTTCGCCACGCCGGCATTAAAATGGCGGAGGAAGCGAGCCACGATCTCGCACGCCCCGAAGGGCTCTGGTTTTCAGGACCAGCCCGTTTGCCAATTCCGGCATTCCTCCATGAAAATGGCGGAAGGTGGCGGTCCCGACCCGCACCCGCAAATGAGCGGGCGATTGGCTTAGCAGGCCACCCTGACGCCTTGTCAGTTCACCTTCCTTAATGGTGCGTCCGAGAGGAGTCGAACCTCCATCCCTTGCGGGGCTAACGCCTCGGGCTAGCGCGTATTCCAGTTCCGCCACGGACGCATTGGTGCGAACGGAGGGGGTCGAACCCTCAAGCCCATAGGGCCTCCGATCCTGAGTCGGAGTCGTATACCAATTTCCGACACGTTCGCGTCTATTCAAATCACTATATGGAAATATACTGGAGGAGAGAGGGAGGATCGAACTCCCAAGGGCTTTGAGACCCCACCTGCGTTCGGGGCAGGCCTGATACCAATTACAGCATCTCTCCCTTATGGTGCGCCCACCCCGGGTTGAACGGGGAACCGGCGGATTATGGGTCCGCTGCTCTGCCGATTGAGCTATGGGCGCTCGCTATTCTGTTTTCAGAGAACAAAAAAAGCCCCTCCGTTTCCAGAGGGGCTTGATTTCTCGAAGGCTTCTGCCTTCATCGGCGGTCAAGTACAAACCGCCGCAAACCCCTCCGTTAAGAGGGACAGCGACGATATGCTACTTGACAATAGTCTTTTCATGTTCCTGATTCTCTTCTTCTCCGATCCATCGTTCATAACCTTCATCATGGCATATTTTTTTTACGAAGTCAACATCTTTTTCAGCCGTTCCCGTAGCCGATCAGATACGGGCATGCTTTGACGATCTGGGATCCCAGCTTGTGCGACGACGTCGGGTCGTACTCAAATGCACAAAGCGGAATCGCAGGAATGCCCGCCGACGCACAGGCCGCCTTCGCGCTGTTGGTCTGGGAAACCAAAGCACTCAGGGACTGCGGATTGCTGCCCGACAATGGATACTGGATATACCAGGCGTCCGCACCTGACGACTTGACGATGGACGCTTCCTTCGATCCGGTGCCGGCGTTCAGATGTATGCCGACCCGCTTCTTGAACGCCTGCTTGGCTGCGGCGATCAGCTTGGCGCACTTGCCGATGTCGAAGTACTCCAGAACCTCGTTGCCCAAGCAGACATCCTTCGCGTACTGTCCGAAGTACTTGGCCGCATCGTTAATGTACCCAATCAGCACATTGACGGGCAGCGACGTCAGCGGCGCCGAGTCGTCCTCGAACAGCCATATCGCGATGTCGAAGTATTTCTTCGCCATGGAGACGCGCGTCTGCATCTGGCTCAGCTTCTTCTGGTCTATCGGGTTGCCCGGCAGATCCTTCTGGTAGAACGACGTGATCAGCGATCCGTTCCCGTGGTTGGCCGTGGCCAGATGCAGCATGTTGTCGCCGCCGGCTACGCACCCCATTCCGAAGTTCATGACGAAGTCGTCGGACAGCTGGTACGACAGCAGCGTCCGTCCTATGACCTGTTTTCCGCTGATTTTTTTGAGGTCGCTGGCTTTTTGCATGGCTGTTCTCCTTCAAGGGTTGACACGCAGGCTTAAAAAATCCCCCATCTTTGCATTCTCCAAGCAGCCCTAATGTTTCCTGCTTTTCGGGCACAATTTAGCGCTCGGTTGTTTCTGGTCGTTGAAGGAACATCGGAACAGCGTCCGGAACTATGATGCAGCGGCGCGCGGCAATCCGACAGGCATCCGAGCAGGAGACAACATGAGAATCGTCAAGCTGGCTTCGATCTTCAAGGTGGCGGTCAGAATCGGGAACCACGACTACTCCGTCGGGGATGAAATCAGCCTCAGAGGCAAGTACGGGATCGTGGATTCGATCTCCGAATCTGAATCGGGAGGCGTCGTCGGCGTCGACACCGATGACGGCCGCGTCGAGCTGAAATTCGACTCCGTCGGCTTCTCCGCCAACGACTCTACCGCGTCCTTGACCGGAGTCAGGAAGCCGAAAAGCGCGTCGTTTTCGGCGTACGGCAACGTCACAATCAAGGAAGGCGGCTCCGGCTACAATCTCCAGAACGGAGTCAAAACCACCTACCGCGTTCTTTCGATGAGCGACGACCTGCAGAAGATGGAAGTGGAGTATGTCGACGGGCCTGCCAGGGGAAGGCGGCAGGTTTTAAATGTCGCCGACCAGGCGCGGCACATGTACCGGGAAATGCGGCGCGAAATGAACGACCTTGGATCGCAGCTCAGGCCCGACATCATCGCGGGGGAACGCGAGTCGTTCGCATTGGGATATTACGCCAAATGGGCCAAGCTGGAGGCCGGCATTCTTGAGGACGACCTGGACCGGTTCAGGAAGATATACTCCCACCTGACCGGCGACGACTTGGATCCCCTGATCGCCGAAAAAGGGGAGGGACAGGGCAGCGAAATGGCCGCCGTCTGGATCAGGCCGAGGGAGACCACCAGCTGGACCAACTCTTTCAAGATCGTCATTCCGCAGCCGGTTCCGGAAATAGAGAACATTATGGGCGACAAGCTGGACGCGTTCAACGAGCATCAGCAATCCGAAAGGCATTACGGCGATCACGGCTTCAAGATGATGGACGGCCATCCCGGTTCGGACTACGTGATGAACCTGCTGAGGATAGGATTCAAGCTTGGCCGCAATCACGACGTCGAAAAAATCAGAAGCAGCGTGTCGCATCCTGAGTTCTTCGACAGCGGGTTCTCTGGACAGCCCGTCAGAAAAACAGACGAGGAATAGAGGACAAACGCCTGCTACGAGAAGAGGCTTTTTCTTCCCTTGCCTGCCAGGTCCCTGATCAGATTAGCGGCCACCCTTTCGGCAAGCTTGCACGGAACGGCGTTGCCTATCTGATGGTACTTTGACGACAGGCTTCCAGAAAACTCCATGCCTTTCGGGAACGTCTGAATCATGGCTACCTCCCTCCAGGACATTCTCCGTGTTTTTCCGGCGCCGAATTTCCACTGCTCCTTCGAAACCTGGATCATCGGGGGCGACGAAGGGTGCAGCGGGGCCTTGTCGGGCTTGGCGATGACGGTGAAGGACGGCTCATCCCAGCCTCTCCATCTGTTCCGGCTCATGAACTGAGACGAGAATGAACCCCAAAAAACATCGTCATGATCTGGTTCTGGCAAGCCCCACAGGACATCTTTCATCGTGGTCTTGACGTCGTCATGATCCGGCAGAGTCGGCTCAATTCCGATGTCCCTTCTGATGCCGACGATGAACACCCTCTTTCTTTCCTGCGGAACGCCCATTCTGCAGGCGTTCAAAATTTCCCAATTCACGACATATCCCTTCGACTCGAAGGCCTTGATAATCATCCTCATCGTACGGTCGGATCCTCCGATCGTCAGAAGTCCTGTGACGTTCTCGGCGACGAACGCTATCGGTTTTTTGTCCCCGACGCAGCGAACCAAATGGCGATAAAGCACGTTCCGGCTGTCGTCAAGCTTGCGGTTGCCAGCGAAGCTGAAACCTTGGCACGGGAATCCCCCAATGATAATATCTGTATCAGGCATGCCAGACGGGCTCATCGTTGCAACATCGGCGCAGACCACCTCGGCCCCGATTTGGCGCCGATACGTGTCGCAGGCGTCCTGATTGTGGTCGTTCGCCCAGACCACTTCAAACCCAGCATCGGAGAAGCCAATATCCATGCCTCCGGCTCCGCAAAACAGTGACGACACAGTCAGCTTTTTTGTTGATCTGTTATTTTTCATGGCTTTTCATAGCTAAGAAACCAGCGACGCTGTCCGCTGGCTTATCATCCACCTTTCCTGTTGTGCTGGCAAGGAATATATCACAAGTGGTTTTTGATAGCAAGCACAATTTCGCGCCTAACGGGGTTATTCAGCGGCGATTTTCAGTGGGCACGGGCTGCACAGAGGGATGTCGTACGGAAACAGACTAGGCAGGGCGTCGGCGCCCTTGTCGTTGCGTTCCAGCCAGCGACGGCATTGGCGATGTTCGGAACAGCCGCCGTCAAAGCACCGAATCGTTCCCTTGGACAATGCCGGCATTTTCTTGGACTTGTTTTTCGGCTTCATGTTTCTCCTCGCAAATGCTTGGCGGAACGGATGTGGACTCCAGCCTTTCCACGGCCATGTCGCATGCCGTCTTGGATGCGTCAATGCCGATCGCCTTCCTGCCCATCGTCTTCGCACAGACCAGCGTCGTTCCAGATCCGCAGAACGGGTCGAAGATGACGTCTCCTGCCTTAGTGTGGTTGAAGATCAGTCTGGATATCAGCGATCGCGGCTTCTCGAACGGATGGTCGCTCTCCCCTTCGACGAGATCGTGGAACACATTGGTGTACTGCGACCAGTGCCTTTTGGCGTCCTGAAACCGGACACCGTACATGAACAGCATCTCGACGAACCTGGAGTACCGCTTGGATGTGTTCTTGGTCGAGATCGGCTTGACCCAGAAGCCGTACTGGTCGGCGGGAAGAATCCACTGGTTCTCGGGAGGCGAGAAGACGATGATCTGCCTGGACCTTTCCGTCAGCTTGGCATGGACGGCGTTCTTCTTGTCGGCGCTGAAATCGTACGGAGGATCGGTTAAAATGAGGCTGAATTCAGGGCGGGTCCATGTAAAAGACATGAAGTCCCCGTGATACAGGTCGACAACGTCGTCGCTGTAGTACAAAACAGGGCACATGGATGGTTCTTGCATGGGACGACTATACGACGGCTACTCGGGAAAGTCAACGTCCATTTCCAAGGACGTGATCTTTTCATCCAGTAATTTGACCAGCGCAGCAAGATCGCCGCCGGCAAGCGGGTCGTCAAGAATTCCTAGAAGCTTCGCATATGTCCTGCCCGTGACTTCGTCGACCCGATTGCCGTAGTCAGAAATCATGTTTCTTAGCACCTTCCGCAGCGCCCATCTTCCGTCCGCAGTAGACAAAGCTCGCGCCATAGTCTTGGCGTGTTTAATCCGCACGATCCGCCTCGCAGACGCAACAGTTACTATAGGCGTACAATCGTCGTCGAACGGATCGGCTGCTGACGCACTTTGGTTCATGGGTTTTTCTCCGCGGGACGCATGCCGAGTTGCTCGTCCGAACTGAACAAATCGAAACGACGGCTGACATCGCTGTTTTTGCCGCACCTTCGAGCCAACTCCACAAGCCAGACGGCAAAAGCAATTGGCGTGGCCTCGCGGGCCTTCGCGCTCAATTCCGGCAAATGCGGCCCTTTGGCCTGCCTGTTCTCCTTCGTGCGGCTTAATCGGCTCAGGTTATGCGTCGGCTGACCGTCCCGGTGCGGCATCGGCGGGACGTCTCGCGTTCCGACGATATAAAGCCTTGTCGGCTTGCGCGCCTTGTGCCCCCAATGAAATTGGTCGACGACCAGCGTCCATCCTCCCCACTGGTCAGGCACGCCGTCAATTAATCCGCAGCCGCAGTCCCGATACAGCGTGCTGCTCTTGGGATGTTCGACCACGCCGCCCCAGCGGCGCACCTGATCGATAGCCCATGGACCCAGGTCATGTTCGTCTGCGGGGGCCGACTTTACGAACGCCTTCAAGCCTCCCCATGTCCGGCACGGAGGATGCGCAACCGCCGGGCACCCGCCGGGCCATGTCCTGGCGTCGCGTTCGGCGTCGTAGCACTCCACGTCGGG